>Ga0302324_100001919_pt1 | contig 49237 bp, 38 predicted proteins | sample Palsa_T0_1_FD_201949 | JGI IMG/M metagenome (GOLD analysis project Ga0302324, IMG submission 201949) | Peat permafrost microbial communities from Stordalen Mire near Abisko, Sweden - Palsa_T0_1 | ecosystem: Environmental > Terrestrial > Soil > Palsa > Peat permafrost | place: Sweden: Abisko...
AGGTAAGACACCTGCAAGGTTAGCGCGCCCACCGGCAATGCGGTTGTCTTGAGCGTGGCGACACCGCTGGAGAGCGTGCCCGTCCCAAGGTTTGTGGCTCCGTTATAGAAGATCACCGAGCCGGTTGGCGTGCCGGAGAGCGTCGCTTTGATAGTCGCGGTCATGGTGACGGATTGACCGTTGACCGATGGATCGGGCGAGGCCACCAGGGTTGCCGTGGTCGGCGAGTCGATCGTAAAGGACACAGACTGGGTTGAGCTCTTTGTGCCGGCGCTGTTGACGCTCCAATACTTCAGCGTATGGCTGCTAGGCGCGGAAACGATGAAGGAGCCGGGATATGTGGTCTGCGCCCCGCCATCGAGGGTATAGTAAATGGCCGCAACGCCGCTGCCGCCGGAGTCGGTCGCGTTGAGCGTCACTCCCACCACCGATTTGTAGGTGCTGCCGCTGTATACCGTTCCGCTCAGGGCTGCGGTGGTAACCGGAGTCGAGAGATCGATACTTACCCATTGATAGGTCTCGGCCGAGACGTTGCCGGCCTTGTCCTGGGTCCAGTAGTAGATGTAGGTTTGCCCCTGCGTCGAGATGGTAAACGGCCCGCTGTAAACGCTGCATGAACTGGTGGACCCCGGCACGCAGAACGGCGAGTTGATGGCATAGTACGTCTTGTAGATGCCGGATGCGCTGCTCCCGCCGGGATCGATCGCGGTCAGCGTGACGGTGACCGGTTTGTCGACCCAGATGGTGCCGGAAGTGGCCGGGTTGGTGGAAATGCTGATGGTGGGCCGGACCGTGTCATAGCAAACAGGGCCGTATGTCTTGGCTCCAGTGTAGAAACCCTGGTTGTCCCACGCCTCCACATGCGCGGTATGGCAGCCCTGACCGGGGTTACCCGAGCAGCCGTCCGCGCCGTTGAAGGCCAGGCAGCCCTTTGTCGCATAGGGGTACTGCGGGCCGCTGTAAAAAGAATTGCCTGACCCGCCGTGTGGTTCGCTGTAGACGTCGGCAGGAATCGAATCCCAGCCCTGCGTGAAACCTGCCACGCCCGGAGCAGGCAGGCCTGCCGTCCCGGCGGTGACTCCGTCACTCACCGTCCAGGAAACCACCTGGTCGGTGTTGTGCCAGGTATTTGTCGGCGGCCCGGAGAAGCTCAACGAGGGCACGCCGTCTGAGGGAATGATATAGAAGTTGTACGCCCAGGCCAGTTGCAGCATGTTGGCCGAACCCCAGCCGGTGGCGAGGTCGTAACCAGGCTCGGCGCAGAAATAGAGCAGGCTCGGGTAGGTTGTGGTGAGATAGTTGGTCACGCAGCCCTGGGTAATGTCATAGAACGGATAATGCGGCGCAGCCTGGCCCATGCCTTCGTAGTAGAGGATCGGGGCGGCATTGCCGATGGGTTCGCACCGGCTGGTTCCATCGGAGCCACAGATGTGCCCGATCGAGTTCAGATACGAGTTCTCCTGGGCGAAGAACCCCGCCAGTTCGGGCGCCACGATGCTGGTGCCGCCCCACGTCCCCCAACCGTTCGCGGTAGTGGCGCCGCAGCCGGTGGTGCAAAAATCCCATTGCCCGTAGCCGCCCGCTTCCAGCGAAATGTCGGGTACCTTGCGCTGCGTATTGCCGGATACGATGTACTGCTTGCCGCCGGTCCACTCTTCGTACTTGATGCCGCTCTGCCAGGCGGGCGCAGAAAAAAGAACGCTCAATCCGCCGCCGCCGCCGCCGCCGTTCTTTTGGCAATTCTTCAGGGTCGTGCCGCCAGTCCAGGCATTCTCGCTTAACCAGGTGCCGTCATAATTCAGTTTCAGTGCAGTGCCGCCGGCTGCAACAAAGTCAGGATCGGAGGATGGGTAGATTACCCCGTTCGAGTCGCTGCAACCGGGGGTTGAGCCCTGGTCTCCCGATGCCGCCACCAGCGTCAGTCCCTGGCCGACCATCTGGTTGAAAATGTAATGGGCATCGCCAACCGCGGTCCCTGCTACGTAACCAGGCCAATAAGAAGTTTCTTCTCCCCCGTAGCTGGTGGAAACCACGTGCGCATGCCCGTCGTTCAGCACCGAATTCCATAGATCGAAGTATGTGCCCTGGTAGCCGTTCGCGCCCTCATACACATACACATGTGCGGTATCGTTCGACGAACCGAAGCTGTTGGAAAATGCCGTCGAATACTCCACATCCAGGTCCGCTTCGTCGTCGTATCCATCGCTCGCGCAGCCGGAACTTCCAATGACGCACTCTGTGCCGGGAATGCCGCCCTCTCCATTGATCGAGTAGGCGGTGATGTTCCAGGCCATTCCGTAGAACTGGAAGAATGTGTTGACGTCGCTCTCAAGAAAACCGCCAAACGTCACCAGGGCGATCGAAGTATCGGCTGGGGAACCTGTCGAATCATTGTGTACGTTGCAGCATTTGCTCTGCGCCAACAGTGCGTTGTAGTCATACACCTGTGAGCTGTACAGGTTCGCCGGATCGACACCGCCGATTTCATTCGGCGGATTGGGCGTGGTGAGCCCGCTCGTTGAAACCGCAGCCTGCTTCCCGGACAGCGCATCGGACCTGGCTGGCGCAGCTTCGGCCGATGGATTCCAGGGCGCCTTCGTCGGATCGCCGTCGCCCTGGGATGTGACACCCTCGCTATGAACCGCCCCGGGAACGTAATCCCAACCCTTTCGGCCCTCGACGTGCCCGCTGACCGGCTTCATTCGCTCAATACTGTTCAAGCCAAAGATACCGCCAACGATGCCCGACAGGTGCGCTGGGATGGACGGATCGCGATCATTGGAAAAATCCACTTCCTCACCTACCTGGTAGTGGTTGATCGTCACGCCCAGCGCCTTCTCGATCACCCCCGCCGGCGCTTCCACGTCCACAAGCAGCCGATTGGCGTACCGATTGGTCACCGTCAGGCCCTGGCTGTTGGCCCAGTCCACCACCTTCTGCTCGTCTTCTACCTTTGGCCCAAACCGCTCGTTCCATTCGTCTGCGCTCAAAAACTTGTGAAAGTTCGGTGAGCCCTTGGTCTGCTGCTCACGGATAAGTTGCTCCTCACCGGCCAGGTCGGGAGGCGTCACAAAGATAGCGAGGCGCAGCTTCTTTTCGGTGTTGTAATGGCTAACCCGAACGGCCGTGCCGTCGTGCACCTTGAAGGGTACGTGGTTCTCAAGGGTGACCAAAGGCTCGTTGGCTGTCTGTTCGGTGGCCTGTGCGGCTGCAAGCCGGCCAGGATGCATAAGGAGAGCCAACAGGAGCGCGGAGAAGAGGATCGCGCCCGCTGAACTTGAAATTCGGTTTGTACGAATCTGGAACTCCCTGGGGAGCGTCTTCGTTCTGTTCGTTTGCATTTGAGGTTTCCTCCAATTTAGGTTGTTCCGCCCCGGGGTAGGGTGCTTGGATAGTCATCCCGGCTCAGCAACAGTAGTGTTGGCTGCTTGCTCTGATCCAGGATTGCGAATGCCCATTCTTCCGAATAGTGACGACCCTGCGGCATTCGTTTCGCGAACTCACGGAGGATCGCGATCAGCCGGTAAGAATGGGTGACTGGTCGAATCGGATTGGAGAAGAAGCCGGGCTTGTTCTGCCTGTGCCGGGGCAAGCTTCTGCCCGCAGAGCGGGCAGTGGTCGAGGTCCGCCGGTGCACCACCGACGAGCAAGTGCGTCCCGCGGCGCTCGAACGTCACCTCTGTTCGAACGGTGCGGCTCAGACCGCCCATGGCCGAGTCAGAGCGGAAGAACCTTGCCCGCCGCGATAGCCACTGGTAGAGTCTGTACACGCGACCACTGTTATTCATGCCGCTAATGTGGCGGTGTACTTCACAAAAGGCCAGTGACGCCTTCTGACAGGCTCTGACAGGTTCTGAAATGCCTCTAAGCCCATGAAACCGGAAGAGATATTTCAATTCGGCGAGTTTCAGATCAATGTCCTGGCTCGCGTTCTGCGGCGAGAGGAGGAAGTTCTCACCCTCAACCGCCGGGCCTTTGATGTACTCCTGTACCTTGTCCAGAATTCCGGAAGGATTCTGACCCACGACGAATTGCTGAAGAATGTCTGGCCAGACACCTTCGTGGACGAGAACAACCTCGCGCAATCCATCTCCGGGCTGCGCCGAGCGCTCGGGGAGAAGCCAGGTGACAACAGCTACATCATCACCCTGCCTGGGAGGGGGTATCAGTTTGTTGCACCGGTCACGGTCGTTGTCGCTGAGAGCCTAAGCACGATTCCGGATGCGGCAAATGCTGCGCGCGATGCCCCAAACCAGCTGCTTTTTCAGCAAGACACGATCAGGACCCGCGTCATTATTGAGGAGAAGGAACAGCTCAGGCCGCCGGTCCTCCGCAGATCCTGGGCCACGATCGTGACGGGTGCCCTAGTAATGGCAATCGTCACCCTTGTGGTCATTGGTTACGTCGTGCATCTTCGATCCGCACGCCGGCTTACCGAGAAGGACACCGTGGTGCTGGCCGACTTTGCCAACCGCACGGGCGATCCGGTCTTCGACGATACGCTGAAGGCCGGGCTCCGTGTGGCTCTCAACCAGTCTCCGTTCCTGAATGTGCTTTCCGACAACAGGGTCGCCGCGACCTTGCGGCTGATGTCCGATCCGGCCGGCACGAAGCTCACGCCCGAAGTGGTCCGCGAGGTATGCCAACGGGCAGGAAGTAAGGCTTATATTGCCGGATCGATTGCCAGTCTGGGCAGCCAGTACGTGGTGGCGGTCGAGGCGGTGAATTGCCAGAGTGGAGACACGCTGGCTCAGGAGCAAGCTACGGCGCCAGCTAAAGAAAAGGTGCTCGATGCGCTGAGCGAGGCCGCGTCGAAGGTGCGTGCCGAACTGGGCGAGTCGCTGGCTACCGTGAAGAAATACGATTTTCCGCTCGATCAGGCCACCACGCCGTCCCTCGAAGCGCTCAAGGCGTACAGTCTTGCCGACAAGGCTATGCTCGGCAATGACCCTGCGGCAGCCCTGCGGTACTCTCAACGCGCGATTGAATTCGATCCAAACTTTGCCATGGCTTACGCGCAAATGGGAGGGACCTACTACACACTCAATGAAATGGGTCGCGCCAGTGAGTACTACGCCAAAGCGTTCGAGTTGCGAGAGCGAGCCAGCGAAGGGGAGAAGCTGGTCATCGCTGCCGCCTACTATGGTTATGCATCCGGACAACTGGACAAAGCGGCGCAGACGTTCGAAGAAGAGACCCAGATCCATCCCCGCGGCACATTCGCATACAACGGCCTGGCCGTGTTGTATGAACAACTTGGTCAATACCAGAAATCCGCAGAAGCATCCCGCACCCTGCTCCAGCTTGACCCCGACGATACATTTGCCTACACCAATCTCGCCAACGCCGAACTGGCCTTGCAGCGCTTCGACCAGGCGCGACAGTTTATCCAACAGGCGCACACCCGAAAACTGGATGATTACTTGATGCGCGCCGATCTTTACGCTCTCGCTTTTCTTGAGGCGGATTCGAACGGCATGGTCGATCAGCAGCAGTGGTTCAGAGGCCAGCCCTTGTACGAAAACTATGGACTCGCGCTGGCTTCAGACACCGAGGCGTATGCCGGTCGTGTAAGGAGGGCACGGGAACTGAAGGAACGAGCGGTAGAGTCGGCAATGCGCGCAGACAACAAAGAAGGCGCTGCGGTGTATCAGGCCAATTTCGCTTTGCAGCAAGCAGCCTACGGCAATGCTCGAGAGGCCCAACAAACAGCGACAGAGGCATTGCGTCTAGCACCTTCAAGCTCAGGAGTAGCAGCCGAATCGGCGCTGGCATTTGCCATCGCGGGCGGAACGGCGCGAGCCGAGTCTTCAGCTCGCGATCTGAACAGGCGCTTTCCGCTGGATACCCAGATGCAGTCGCTTTGGTTGCCGGCGATTCAAACACAACTGGCACTTAGCCGACGGAATCCGGGATCTTCTCTGACTTCTTTGCAAGCTGCTTCGCCTATTGAGTTCGGTAGCATCCCGTTTGTCAACAATATTTCCTGCCTCTACCCCACCTATGTGCGCGGAGAAGCATACCTGGCCGCCGGACAGGGCAGTGCTGCCGCGGCCGAGTTTCAGAAGATTCTCGACCACAGCGGAATCGTCTGGAACTGTTGGACGGGAGCGTTGGCGTATTTGGGAATAGCTCGGGCGAACGCCTTGCAGTCGAGAGCCACGCAGGGAGCGGATGCCGATGCCGCCCGCGTCCGGGCGCTGGCCGCCTACAAAGATTTCTTCACCCTCTGGAAAGATGCCGACCCAGACATCTCCATCCTGAAGAAAGCGAAAGCAGAATACGCGAAGCTGCAGTAATTGCACGGTTAATCTTGCTGCAACTGCTACAGGAGTTCGATTACAGGGATGGTTTACGAAATTTGGCAATGACAAATTGGAGCTTTTGTGTACCATGCGGCTATTTACCACTTGCGTATATTACTTAGGTGTACTACGGTAACACTAAAGTTGTAGACAAAACAGCGTGTTCAAGCGTCACCTCATCATAGGTGCATTGCAGGCTGTTGAGCATGATCGCAAGAGCAAGACTTTTCAGGGGCGAGGCCAATTGAAGGTTCCAAACTCGAAAGCAGTGCTGATTCTCGCTGGATGCGTGACCGGATATCTCCTGGCCGGCGGAATCGCTCGTCTTGTTTGGGGTCCTTCAGTCGATCATCTGATTGCCGCGGCTGTGTTCTCAACAGCCCTTCCGTTAGCGCTTCTACTTCTTTTTCGCCCTCCCGCGGCCGACCCATCGAAGCAAAGGACTGCGCGCGCTGATTTAGCGGAAGCTCTGCTGCACTCCACCAGCCCCATGGTGCTTGCAACAGCAATGGACGGAAGCTTTACGTACCTGAACCCATCCGCGGAGCGAATCCTGGGGCTTCGCGCATCGGAGCTGGTGGGCCGTGCGCAGATGACTGAGATTTTTGCTCCTGGCGAACTGGAGCGAATCGGCCACTGGCTGCGCAAGTTGCATCCCAGCGTAAATTCCGGACCATCCGCACCTGCAGACCCCATGCGGGATTGTGTCAACTATGTGCTGGCTTTTCCGCCCAGCCAGTTGCGCGGCATCGACCTTCAACTGCGGCGCAAGGACGGCAGCGATTTTCCCGCTACGCTTTACCTATCAGCCATTCGCGGCACGGACGGGAAAGCTTCCGGCATTCTGGCCGTCGCTCTGGACCAGACTCTGACGAACCGCCAGGAACGCGCGCTGCGCGAATCCCGCGAGCGCTATCGTGATCTTTTTGAAAATGCCAATGAGATGATTGCCACGCTCGGGCCGTCGGGTGAGTTCGCGTATGTGAACCCGGTTTGGAAATCCTGCTTTGGACTGGCTGACGAAGATTTCAACAAGCTCGGTTCGCTGGAGATGGTCTTCAGCGAGGATTGCCGTTCTGAAGTGGGTCGCCTCTTCCGCGTGGCTCTCGATGGAGAAACAGTCGAACGAGCTCCGGTGCGGACGCACACTATCGATGGCCGGATGCTGGATCTGGAACTGAGCCTCAGCCGGCGCCAGAAGCCTGGAAATCCGCTGGCGATCCGCTGCATGTTGCGCGACATCACTCCGCAAAAGCAGCGCGAACGCCGTCTGGCGCTGCAACTGGTGGTGAGCCAGATTATCGGCCAGAGCACTTCTCCGGAAGTGGCGGCCATGCGCATTCTGGAGTCGGTCTGCCTCTCGCAGGGCTGGGACGCGGCTATGTTGTGGACGCTCAACGAGGACGATGAACACCTCCAGTTCTATTCCTCATGGGGAGCGCCCGGCAAACCCAGCGAAGCCTTGATCCAGGAGAGCATGGGACAGACCATCAGCCGTGGTCCCGACCTGCCGGGCCGGGTCTGGGTGCTCGGCCGCGAGGTATGGATGGAAGACCTGGCCGCAGCACAGGCGGCTGGACCGCCTTCGCAGCGTTTGCAGGCCGCTTTGCGCCATGGGCTGGTGACTGGTTGGGCCGTTCCGGTGCGAGTCGGCAACCGTCTGATCGCGATTCTTGAGTTCTACTGCCATCAGCGCCATCGCGAGGAGCGCGAGACCATGGCGACGCTCGAAACTGTTTCCTCGTCGCTGGGGCAGATGCTGGCCCGCTCCCGCGAACAGGATCGCGTCGAAGAGCTGCATCGCACCCAGGAAATTCTGCTCGACACCATTGAAGATGGCATCTGCGGCGCAGACCGCAACGGCCTGGCGAGTCTGGTGAATCCCGCGGCTGGCCGCTTGCTCGGCGCCGCTCCCGATCAGCTGACGGGGTCGTCAGTCCACGATCTGCTGCATGGCAGCCAGCCTGGAGGCAGCCGCTGCGACGAGGATTGCACCCTGCTTCGCGCTCTCACAAAGAACCTTTCCGCGTCGGCTGAAACGACTGTTTATCGCCGCGATGGAAGCTCCTTCCCTGCCGAATACTCGCTCACGCCAATTCTCGAACAAGGCCGATTCACCGGCTCGGTGCTCAGCTTCCGCGATATCAGCCAGCGCTTTGCCCTGGACCGCATGAAGGATGAGTTTGTCTCCACGGTGAGCCACGAGCTGCGCACTCCGCTCACATCGATCCGTGGCGCGCTGGGGCTGCTTTCGGCCGGACTGCTGGGCACGGTCAGCGAAAAGGCGGCCAACCTGCTCCGGATTGCTCTGTCGAACTCCGACCGGCTGGTGCGCCTGATCAACGACATCCTTGATCTGGAACGCATTCAGAGCGGGCGCGAGCCGCTGACTTTCCGGCCCATTGCGCTGAGCGAAATTGTCCAGCAGGCCATTGACGGCATGCAGCCGGTCGCCGATGCAGCTGGAATCCAGCTTATCCACGACGCCAATGCCGTCACGCTCTCGGCTGATCCCGACCGCCTGCTGCAGGTGATTACCAACTTGCTCTCGAACGCCGTCAAGTTTTCGCCGGAGGGCGCGACGGTCGCTGTGACCCTGCGCGAAGGGTCAAACGGGGTCACGCTCTCGGTCATCGATCAGGGACGCGGCATTCCTGCGGACAAGCTGGACTCGATCTTCGATCGCTTCCAGCAAGTCGATGCATCCGACTCGCGCCAGAAGGGCGGCAGCGGACTTGGCCTGGCCATCTGCCGCACCATCGTGCAACAACACAGCGGCCGCATCTGGGCCGAGCGCAACGAGGTCTGCGGCTCGACCTTCCGCGTCACGCTGCCGCTCCATCCAAATCTGATATCCACTCACGTCGCAACTCCAGTGATCGAACCAGACCGCGGCCGGGTGCTGGTGGCCGACGCCAACGCACAGACGCGTCTGCTGGTTGCGAACCAGTTGCGCCGCCAAGGCTATCATGTGGTCGAAACCGCTACGGTTGAGGAGACCATCGCTGCGGTTTCTTCGCGCGCCGTGCCCGATGAAATGGGCCGCAACACTACGGGAATTGAGGCGATCCTCGTCGATATTTCGCTCGACGGCCTCAATGGATGGGAAATCCTGCCGCGGCTGCGCCTGGAGCCGGCCGCAGCGGGAATGCCGATCGTACTGCTCAGTGTGGACCATCCCAATCCCGCGCTGCCTATCCCAACTGGCGCGGACGGCTGGGTCTCACAATCTTCGAACGACGATACACTGCTCAATGAGTTGGCCCGCGTGCTCTCGGCGCCGGGAGAGAAAGCGCGCATTCTGGTGGTCGAGGACGATGTCGATCTAGCCCGCGTGATCGGCGCAGTCTTCGCCAAGGATGGTATCGAAGTCATGCTGGTTCACACACGCCAGGCTGCTCTCGATGCGTGCTTCAACTTCCGCCCGCAGCTGATCGTGCTGGACCTTTCACTGCCTGACGGCGATGGCTTCAATGTGGTGGATTGGCTGCGCCAGCATGATGATCTGGCGCACCTGCCGCTTGTCGTGTACTCGGCGCGCGAAATCGAACCCTCTGAGCGCTCTCAGCTTCAGCTTGGTCCCACGCACTTCCTCACCAAGGCCAAGGTGCAGCCGCAGCAGTTGGAGAGTCTGGTCTTGACGATGTTGCGCCGTTCGCGTCAGATGGAAGAATCCCTATGCTTAGTACCGGGTTCGGACAATGCCCAAACGCGCGACTCAACCGCTGGTTGAGCCGGACCTGTTTGCGGGGTTCGTTTTCTGATTCGTTTCCGGATTTTATTCGACAATCCAATGCCTGAATGGCATGTCCTCAACCGTTAGACCATATTTGCAGGAGTTCCTCTTGTCGCGCCGAATTTTAATCATTGACGATGAAGACGATATTCGCCAGGTTGCCGCGTTGAGCCTGGAAACCGTAGCCGGATGGGATGTAATCGTGGCCAGTTCTGGCGCGCAAGGCCTGCTGCGGGCCGCTGAACATCAGCCCGACGCCATCCTGCTCGACGTAATGATGCCCGGCATGGACGGGCCGACCACCTTCCGCGAACTGCGCAAGAACCCCGCGACGGCCAAGATCCCCGTCCTGCTGCTTACCGCCAAGGTGCAGGGCGCGGACCAGCGCCGCTTCGCCGATCTGGGCGTCGAAGCCGTGTTGCTCAAGCCCTTCGATCCACTCACGCTTTCCTCCCAGATGGAGAAAGTGCTCGGCTGGGACTGAGCGCTGGGCGTCTTCAGCTATGACAACGACTCCTCCCGAGATGGCCCAGGCTTTGGCTCGCCTGTGGACCAAGTTTCAGCCCGACATTGAGCAGCGCGTGGCGACCCTGGAGGTTGCAGCGCAAGCTCTCCCGGCAGGCTCGCTCACCGACGAACAACGCGAATCCGCGCACGCAGCAGCTCACAAGCTCGCAGGTACATTGGGCATGTTTGGCCTGCATCGCGGCACTGCACTGGCCCGCCAGGCCGAACTCGCGCTGGCAGAAGATATTCGCTCCTCTGCCACAGTGGAGTTATCCTCTGAACTATCTTCCTGGATCGCTGAACTTCGGGCGGTCATCGCCGATAGGAAGTAGAGTCAGGAGGATCTCGGAACAATGGCATCGTTGGGCCGCATATTGATCTCACTCGGCGCGCTGCTGCTGGTTGGCGGCGGAATTCTACTTTTCGCAGATCAACTGGGGCTGCCGCTCGGCCGCCTGCCCGGCGATATCGCAGTTCGAGGCAAAAATGTATCCTTCTACGCGCCTATCGCAACCTGCTTGGTGCTTTCCGTGCTGCTTTCACTGATTTCCTGGCTGGTGAACCATTTCCGGCGGTGAGCGAGGAATTAAACGGGGCCTTTTCCCGGCGCTTCCGTCTGAACTCTGAATGGCCCTCGCAAACCATCGAAGCTTGATCGCATTCTCACTGCTCGTCCTTGCGCTTTCAGTACAGCCGCGCGGCACAGTTGCGCAGACAAACGCCGCACCAGCGCAGAACAGCTCACCTTACAGATTCAGCGTGTCCGTCGATGAAGTCAGCCTCACCTTTCACGCAGCAGACGCCCAAGGCCTGCCCGTCAACGACCTGAAACTCGATGAGCTGAGCCTTCTCGATAATGGCAAACCGCCGCGTAGAATCCTGGCCTTTGATTTCTTACAGAACTATCCGATCCGCGCCGGAATCCTCATGGATACAAGCGAGTCAATGAGGGAACATCTCGCCGGCAACCGCGCAATCTCAATCCAATATGCACAACGGCTCTTACGGCAACAAACCGATCAGGCCTTCATCATGGACTTCGGCTATGCGTCGAAGATGACGCAGCCCTGGACCAGCGATCCTGCCGCACTCACCGCAGGCATCCACAGGCTCACTGCAGGCAGCGCAAATCCGCTTGGCGGAACAGCTCTCTTCGACACCATTTTTCGAGCCTGCTTTTACGAGTTTGGCAAGATCGATCACGCGGCCAGCGGAAACTTTATCCTGCTCTTCTCCGATGGCGAAGACAACACCAGCCACACTTCTCTCAAGGAGGCCGTTGACGCCTGCCAGCGTGCCAATACTGCCATCTACGCCTTCCGCGCAGAGCCGGAACTCAGCTACTCTTCCGGCCCTAAGACGCTGGCTGAACTGGCTTCGGAAACCGGCGGCCGCGTCTTCTTCGGCGACGACTCTGAAGCTGCAATTTACAACGATCTGCGCACCATCGAAGCAGATCTGCGAAATCAATATCGGCTCGTCTACAACCCGGCAGAATTGAGGCACGACGGCTCATTCCACCATATTGAGTTGAAAGCTCCGGAGCGCGTGGACAGCATCCACATCCGCTCCGGCTACTACGATCGAGCGCGTTAACCTCAAGCCATCGCGACCGGCTGCAACAATTACACTTGATCGTGGTGACACGTAAGAGCCCATCCCCGCCGCAACCTGTCTTGCCGCAGATGAACCTGCTCTTCGACACGGCTGGCCCCACAGACGAACCCACTCCGGCGCCGCGGCGCAGTCGCAGCCGGGAACGGCGCACGTGGCTGGTGCACCAATTGGTCGCTGAAGCCCGAGACCTGGTCGAGGCGGAGTTTGGCGACGTTTGGGTCGAGGGCGAAATCTCAAACCTGCGGCCTGCGTCTTCAGGTCACCTCTATTTCACGCTCAAGGACGCTGAGGCGCAGCTTCCTGTCGTGCTCTTCCGCCGTCAGGCCGTTCTGCTGCGCTTTCGCCCCGAGGATGGCCTGCACGTCCGTGTACGTGGCAAGGTGAGCGTCTACGAGCAACGCGGCCAGCTCCAGCTGGTGGCTGAGACGTTGGAGCCGGTCGGCGCAGGCAGCCTGCAACTGGCTTTTGAACAGCTTCGCGACCGACTCAAAGCCGAGGGTCTCTTCGAGCAGGAGCGCAAACGGCCGCTGCCGGCTTTTCCGCGCACGGTTGCAGTCATTACCTCGCCAACCGGAGCAGTGATTCGCGACTTCCTCAACATCGTCAACCGCCGCCACTCAGGATTGAGCGTGCTGGTGGTTCCCGTAGCCGTGCAGGGCGACGGCGCGCCCGCTGAGATTGAAGCCGCAATCAGCCAGGTCAACGACTCAGGGCTGGCCGACTTGATTGTCCTAGCCCGCGGCGGAGGATCTCTGGAGGATTTGGCCGGCTTCAACTCCGAGCGTGTTGCTCGCGCCATCGCCGGCTCTCACTTGCCCGTGGTCTCTGCGATTGGACATGAAACCGACTTCACCATCGCCGACTTTGTAGCCGACCTGCGCGCGCCAACGCCATCGGCCGCGGCCGAACTGGTCACCGAAGCTCAGCACAAGGTCGAGGAACTGGTCGCCGCGCTCTCCAATCGCCTCATTCGCGCCGCGCGCTTCCAGCTCTTGCAGGCGCGCCAGTGGCTGGCCCGCGTTCCAGCAAGCTATGCCGAGCAACGCCTCACATCGACGCTGCATCGCCTCGGGCAGCGCCTTGACGACCTCAGCTTCCAGCTCGATTCGGCGATGAACGACACACTGCGCGGCCATCAACGCACGGTTGCCGAACTGGCCGCCGTTGTTCTGAGCCACGACCCGCGCCGCCAGCTCAGCATCGCCCGCGAAGCTCTCACTGCAAGCCGATCACGGCTCAGCAATGCGCTTCAGCGCACTCTGGCCTCAGCGCGGCATCGGACTGAATCCCTGGAGGCTCGTCTCTTTCGCGCCGCGCAGGTCTCGGTCGCAAATCGCCGCGGAGCCTACAACACGGCGCGTGGCCAGTTGCAGTCCCTGTCACCGCTTGCGGTACTCGAACGCGGCTACGCGCTGGTTCAGGATGAGGATGGCGCGGTTGTCCGCTCAGTTACTCAGCTGACTGCAAGTCAGGCGCTCAACACACGCATCCGTGACGGCTCATTCTCGAGCACGGTCGCGAGCATTCAACCGGGCAACACTGGAACGAGCGGTCCTGGAACGAGTAGCTCTGGCACGACTAGTCCTAGCACAAAAAATCGGAATAAGAAAAAGGATCGATCACCCTCCCAATGAGACAGCTTTTCGGCACCGACGGAATTCGCGGCATTGCAGGCGCGGCCCCACTCGACACCACTACGGTCTACGCCGTCGGCCTGGCGCTGGCGCACCAGTTGCGCCCTGGCGTAATCGCGTCTGGCGTCCTTGGCCCTCGCATCATCATGGGCCGCGACACGCGAGAATCCAGCCCCTGGATTACAAACCTGCTCGCAGCGGGGTTGCGCGCGGGCGGAGCAGAGGTTGAGAGCGCAGGCATTGTGCCCACTCCAGCGATTGCATATCTCGCGCACACCCATGGATTCCACGCCGGCGTGGTTATCTCTGCGTCGCACAATCCGTGGGAGGACAACGGGATCAAGCTCTTCGGCCCCGACGGCAAGAAGCTGCCCGACCAGACCGAGTTGGCGATTGAAGAGATCATCTTCAAACACGCGCTCTCGACCACCGCTCCTGAACTTGCTACGCTGCCGCCAATCGAGGACCACCCCCACTACGCGCAGGAGTACATTGCCTCGCTTCTGGCCGCAGTCCCCGGCCTGAGTCTCGCGGGACAACGGATCGTGCTCGACTGCGCCAACGGAGCGGCGGCGGCCATTGCACCACAGCTGTTTTCCTCACTCGGCGGCGATGTCACTCTGCTGAATATCGCGCCAAATGGCCACAATATTAACGACCATTGCGGCGCGCTCTATCCAAAAACCGTTGCTGCGGAAGTTGCCCAGCGCGGAGCGCAGCTCGGCCTCACCTTTGACGGCGACGCCGACCGCTGCCTGGCTTCTGGCGCATCCAACAACGTCATCAATGGCGACGCGATTCTGCTCATTGCAGCGCGCGATCTGGTTGCACGCGGTCTGCTCACCGGCAACGTCGTTGTGGCCACGACGATGTCCAACATGGGCCTGGAAGCGGCGCTCAAGCGGTCGGGAATCACCATGCTGCGCGCCCAGGTGGGCGATCGCTACGTGCTCGAACTGATGCAGCAAAAGCGGGCTGCGCTGGGCGGCGAGCAGTCCGGACACATCCTGTTTCCACATCTGGCCACGACAGGAGATGGCCTGCTAACGGCCCTCGTGGTGCTCGACCTGATCGCTCGCACCGGCAAGACAATTGAAGAGCTGACCGCAGATCTCAAGGTCTTTCCGCAGGTGATCGTCAACGTCAAGGTGCGCGAAAAGCGTCCGCTTGAAGAGATCCCCTCGATAGCTGAAACCATCCGCGCTGCGGAGGCCGAGTTAGCCGACTCAGGCCGCGTCGTGATCCGCTACTCCGGAACGGAAGCGTTGGCCAGAGTGATGATCGAAGCGGAAAGCGAAGACCGGATGCGCCACCATGCAGAAGTGATAGCCGAAGCGATACGGGCCGAGTTGGGCGTGTCGTGAGTCTTTCTTAATTTTTTCGCAGATGATTTCGCGTCTTCTTGGCCATTTGCTTGCTGTAACTCCTTCAGCGAAGCAACTCCAGGGAGACGGATGCAGCCGTTGATTGAGAATTCACCGGACGCCTCGGCATCTATGCAAGCGCCGGAGCGGCTCACCGACTTGCTGTGGAAGCGCGGCCTTCTGCTGGAGCAGACGGGCTCGAGCGCAGTGGCTCGTGAAAACTGGCTGCTGCTGTTGCGGCATCAGCCCGCGCATCTTGGCGCGTTGAAGCGGCTCGGCGATTTGCTGCTTGCTGCCGGAGACGAGGCCGAGGCGCAGCGGGTATTTGCTGAAGCGGTTGCATTGCATTCGAGTGATGCTGTAAGCCGGGTGCAATTAGCCAAGCTGCTGATCAAGCAAAAGCAATACACGGCAGCGCGTGAGCACCTGGAGCACGCTCTTACGCTCGACCCGAATCTTCGGCCTGCCCATGCAGGGCTGGCGTTCATTCTGCATGGCCTGGGAGAGCCTGAGTTGGCTGCGTGGCATGGGCGCATCGCCTTCCACGGCCAATGCGTGGTGACTGCAAACTATCGCGGCGATCGACCGCCGGTGACTGTGCTCGAATTGATCTCGACGCATGGCGGCAATGTGCGCCTGCAGAGCTTTCTGAGCGACCGCATCTTTCAGCGCTATCTGGTCACTGCGGAGTTCTACGATCCGAGCACGCCACTACCTGCTCACCAGCTTGTCGTCAACTCCATTGGCGATGCGGACCTGGCAGCGGGCGCGCTGGCTGGCGCTGAGCGCTTGCTGGCGCAGACAAAGGCTCCGGTGATCAATCCTCCTGCGGCTGTGCTGGCTACGGGCCGCGCTGCTGTTGCGCAGCGCCTGGCTAAGCTGCCCGGTGTGCGCACCGCGCGTACTTCAACTGTGCAGCGTGCTGTGCTGGCCGCGCCGGATGCTGAGGCTAAGCTGGCCGCTCTTGGTTTTGCATTTCCACTGCTGCTGCGATCGCCGGGCTTTCATGGAGGTGCGCATTTTTTGCGTGTTGAGGCTGCGGACGATCTACCGGCTGCACTCGATCAGCTTCCTGGCGCTGCGTTGATGGTGATTGAGTATCTGGATGCGCGATCCAGCGACGGCAAATTTCGCAAGTATCGGGCGATGATGATCGATGGGCGGCTGTATCCGCTGCACTGCGCTGTCGGGAGCCAATGGAAGATTCACTACTTCAGTGCTGAGATGGCTGATTATCCCGAGCATCGCGCTGAGGACGCGGCGTTTCTGGAGGACATGCCCGCCATGCTTGGGGCGCGGGCTATGGCTGCGTTGGGCTCGATTCAGGCGGCGCTGGGACTCGATTATGGCGGCATCGATTTTGGGCTCAGTGAGAATGGCGATGTGCTGCTCTTTGAGGCAAATGCGACGATGGTGATTTTGCCCCCCGGCGAAGACTCGCGGTGGGATTATCGGAGGCCTGCGGTGGAGCGGGTTTGCCGGGCTGTTCATGCGATGCTGGCTGCGAAAGCTGGAGTTGGGTTGGCCGCGATGGGTTGAGGGCTGGCCAATCCTGGTTGATTGTCTGAAGGATACGTTGTTGCAGAATAATTACGCGCAATGATAGGTTCGTCGGGTTCGTGCTGCGCGAATTTTGGTCGCATATCTCAGGGAGGAGATGTGGGAACCCTGCGATTTCGTGTTCTACCTAAGAAGAAGGCATCATTCCAGAGTCTCAATCGCCGCAAGTAAATCTTGAGGGTGCACTGGTTTGCTCAGTACGTCGAATTTGTGTCCTTTACGCCTGTACTCATCCCAAAGATGTGAGGTCTGGAGTGCTCCCGAGAATAACAGCACTTTTACCGTGGGGTAAATTGCCTTGAACTGGATGCCAAGGTCGATCCCATTCAGGGCGGGCATCATTACGTCCGATATTAGGAAGTCAGGGCAGTTCGTCTCAGCGGATCTCAGCGCCTCAAGCGGATCTGTAAACGCCCTTGCGGTATAGCCCGCGCTTTCGAGAATCGTAGCGAGCGTGAACACGATTACAGGCTCATCGTCCACCACAAAAATGCGAAGTCTCTTTGATTCCGGCATCCTGTCCTCATTCCCGTCCGTTCGGTAGTGCTCAGCAATGCGCTCCTGGTAAACGAGGCGGTCTTCGAACCCCGTGCACCAGATGCTCTCACCACTGCCTGCATTGCGTAAAGCTGATTTTCTTGAAACTCTCTTGCGAGGCGGATTTCTTGCGGACTATTGCATATCGCGCCAGTTGTGACCGAAGGATAAGTCGGCTTCTACGGGTACAGTTAGTTGAATTACGTTTTCCATCTCCTGCTTGACCAAGGTAGTTATAACTTCTGTCTCGTTTTCTGGGACTTCGAATAACAATTCGTCGTGGACTTGCAGGACCATTCGTGTGCTCAACTTCTGCTCTGCTAACTTGCGGTCTATGGCTATCATTGCCAGCTTGATCAGATCGGCGGCTGTGCCTTGCAGCGGGGTGTTGATCGCTGTGCGTTCCGCAAAACCTCTTTGGTTGGCGTTGCGGCTTTCTATGTCTGGAATGGGGCGCATTCTGCCGAAGAGGGTGCGTACGCTACCGGTGCGGCGGGTTTCTGCGATGGTCTGGTCGATGAAAGTGCGGACGCCGGCGTAACGCTCGAAGTAGCGCTCGATGTATTGCCTCGCTTCGCCCTGTGGAATGCTTAACTGCGCGGCCAGGCCGAAGGCTGAGATGCCGTAGACGATACCGAAGTTTACGGCTTTGGCGCGGGCGCGGACGCGCTTGTCCATATTCTCGGCAGGGACGCCAAAGACTTCGCTCGCGGTGAGGGTGTGGATGTCGCGACCGCTCTTGTAGGCGTCTACGAGTAGCGGATCCTGGCTGAAGTGGGCCATTAGGCGCAGTTCGATTTGCGAGTAGTCGGCGGAGAGCAACTGGTGACCTGGTGCGGCTACGAAGGCGGCGCGGATTTCGCGGCCCAGCTCGGTGCGGATGGGGATGTTTTGCAGGTTGGGATTGACGGATGAGAGACGGCCTGTGGCAGTGGCTGCGGCGTTGAAAGTGGTGTGCACGCGCGAGTTGGAATCGACCAGCAAGGGTAACGCATCGATGTAGTTGGACTTAAGCTTGGCGAGGTGACGGAACTCTATCACCAACTGCGCGATTGCGTGCTCTTCGGCCAGGCCTTCGAGGACGTCCTGCGCGGTTGAAATCTTTTTGCCTTTGCCGTAGATCATCGGTTTAGGCAGATTCATGTGGGTGAAGAGGACTTCGCCGAGTTGCTTGGGCGAGTTGATGTTGAAGCGGCGGCCGGCGTGCTCGAAGATGAGTTCGCTGACGCGCTGAATTTCGAGGCCGAAGCGTTGAGAAAGCTCGTCCAATGCGCTTAGATTGACGCGGACTCCGGCTTGCTCCATGCGGTAGAGAACTGGAACTAACGGCAGGTCGATGGTTTCGTAGACGGAGGTGAGTTTCTGCTCCTCTGCATGCGCGCGGAGCGTGGGCAGGAGCGTTTGAATGGCGTGGGCTGCGCCCGCGAGCGAGGTGGGGACGGATTGGCCGCTGCGCGCGACGACATCGATGAGCGACTGCGTGGCGTGGGTTGGATTAAGCGCGTAGGAGAGCAGCATGGTGTCTGCGATGCCCGCTGGGACTCGACCGCGCAGGGCTACGCCGAGATCGTTGAGCCGATGCAGGGCGGTCTTCCAGTCGTGCACGATCTTGGATACTTGCTCATCCTCAAGAAGTGCGCGAAGTTCGGGTGAAAGCTGAAGGCGCAGCGCTAGTTCAGGAGCATTGGGAGTAGCTACGGACACACCGACAGATTCCGGCGCTGGCAGGTGTGGAAGCTCGGCTGAGGTGTTAGCGGCGTCCATGATGTCGAGCAGCGATTGCATGGGTGGGAGCGCTTCTTCGTCGGTGACTTCTTCGGCTGCGGCGGTTGCGGGTTGCACCTTTGCGTCTTTTTCCAATGCGAAGGCGAAACCGTGCTGGCGCGCTGCGGCGTAGAAGGCTGCCATTTGCTCGTCAGACGGGTCGTCGATCAGTTCGGCTGTGGGCTTTTGCGCGCCGGGTGCGAGATCGCGCAGCATCGACGTAAATTCCAGCTCGGTGAAGAGCTCACGCGCGGCTTCGAGGTCTGGGTCCGTGGTCTGCATCTGGGCCAGATTGAGGTCGAGGGGAACGAAGCGGTCGATGGTTACGAGCTCTTTTGAGAGCAGGACAGTTTCGCGATTCTGTTGCAGGGATTCTCGGTAGGACTTGCGCTTTACTTCCTCGGCGCGATCGAGAACAGCTTCTACGCTGCCGAATTGCTGGATCAGCTCAACGGAGCCCTTGTCGCCGATGCCGGGCGCGCCGGGGATGTTGTCGATGGTATCTCCGCGCAGGGCCATGACGTCGATGACCTGCTCGGGCGGGACGCCGAGGATTTCGATGACTTTGGGAGGGTCGATGATGAGGTTGTCTTTTTGCGGATTGAGGACGCGGATGTGCTCGGAGACGAGCTGCATCATGTCTTTGTCGCCGGAGACGATGAAGACTTCGTGGCCCTGTTCGGCGGCCTGGCGGGCGAGGGTGCCGATGACGTCGTCGGCTTCGAATCCGATGGCTTCGAGGATGGGGATATGGAGGGCCTGGAGTGACCGGCGAATGTAGGGGAGCTGGCGGGCGAGGTCCTCGGGCATGGCTTCGCGCTGAGCTTTGTACCCCTCGTAGGTGGTTTCGACGAAGGCCTGCTCTTTGCTGCTCCACTTGCGAAGGGTGCCGATCTCCTGGGCTTTGGCGTCGCGGAAGACGGCTCCCGAGACATCGAAGACCGCGGCGAGGTAGTGCGGGGCGAAGTCGGCGCGGAGCTTCTGGATCATGTTCACGAAGACGTAGGTGGCCGCGGTAGGAAGGCCGGAGCGCGTGGACATGGGCCGGCTGCGCTGCATGGCGTGGTAGGCGCGGAAGATGAAGGACATGGTGTCCAGAAGGAAGACGGGCTGGCGGTCGGACTGGAGGGCTTGGTCGGGCATACGATCTAAAGGCATCGTCTGCGAGTCTACCAGCCATGCGAGTTGGTCTGCCATCCCTCCCATATCTGACCACGGAGTGCGTGGTCAGATATGGGGCACCCCGACTCACTCGCTCCGATTCACGCGAGGAACATGCAGTCGCCGTAGCTGAAGAAGCGGTAGCGCTCGCGGACGGCGTGGGCGTAGGCTGCGAGCACTTGTTCGCGGCTGGCGAAGGCGCTTACCAGCATCAGCAGGCTGGACCGCGGCAGATGGAAGTTGGTTAGCATCGCGCTGACGAGGCGGAATTGGAAGCCGGGTGAGATGAATATGGAGGTTTCGCTGGTGTGGGGTTGGAGTTCGCGGCCTCGGGCGGCTTGAGAGCAGTGTTCCAGGGTGCGGACGGTCGTGGTGCCAACGGCTACGATGCGGCGTCGTTCGGCTCGGGCGAGATTGAGGGCGCTGGCGGTCTCTGCGGACAGCGTGTAGCGCTCGCGGTGCAGGTGAATGTCTTCGACGCGCTCGACGCGTAGCGGGGCAAAGGTGCCGAGGCCTACGTGGAGGGTGATTTTGGCGATTTCTACGCCGCGGGCGGCGATCGCTTCGAGAATGGCTGGGGTGAAGTGGAGACCGGCGGTGGGCGCGGCTACGGAGCCCTTTTGCTCAGCAAACACGGTTTGGTAGCGCTCGCGGTCGGTGTTTACGTCGTCGCGATGGATGTAGGGCGGCAGGGGCATGTGGCCGATCTGATCCAAAATGGCGAAGAAGTCTTCTACGGGTGCGAAGCGGAGGGTGCGCTCGCCGAATTCGCCGCTGGAGATGACTTCGGCGCGGAGCATGATTGTGCCGTCTGGCGAAGGAAACTCAAGTAGGTCACCCACTCGCACTTTGCGACCTGGGCGAACCAGAGCGCTCCAGTTCCCTGCTGCGTCGGGACTGGTTAACAGAACTTCGATTGAGCCGCTGGGCTGTTGCTGGCCGCGAGCGTTGGCCCGGTGAGCGTAGAGGCGCGCTGGGATTACCCGGCTGTCGTTGAGGATGAGCAGGTCGCCGGGGTTGAGCAGCGACGGCAGGTCGGTGAAGCTGCGGTCAGAGAGCGCGCCGGAGCTGCGTTCCATGGTCAACATGCGGCTGGTGCCGCGCTCGGCGGGGGGCTGCTGGGCGATGATATCTTCTGGCAATTCAAAGTCAAAATCGGTTACGCGCAGGCCCGCGCTGCTTTTCGTTGGAGATGGATTGCTCATGCTTCTCCCTTAGCAAGGTGCTCGCAGGCGCGCGACCGGGCGCGTTCGAGAGCTATATCAAGCTGCTGACGCTTGGCTTCCAACTCGTCGCTGGATGCGTCTTCGGGAACGATGGTCCAGTGGCCCCAGCTTACGGCGATTCGGGTGAAGGGCTTGGGGATCTGGAAGCGATCCCAGGAGCGCATGGTCCAGGCTTTTTCTGGTTGCAGATGAAAGCTGCCGATGGGCGCGCCGGTCATCTGCGCGAGCTTGATGGGCCCGAGTTTGGCGCGGTAGATGGGTCCGCGCGGGCCATCGGCGGTGAAGATGGCTGGGGTGTTCTCGTCGAGAACGCGGCGCAGGGCTAGCAGGCCTTCGCCGCCTCCGCGTGAACTGGAGCCGCGGACGGTGCGGTAGCCGAAGAGTTCGAGGGTGCGGGTGATTAGTTCGCCGTCGAAGCTCTGGCTGATGAGGATGGTGGCGTGGGTGCTGCGGTAGTACCAGGCGCAGGCGAAGACGCATTGATGCCAGAAGCAATAGATTTCGCGGCTGGGGTCAAAGCCATGAAAGGCAGGGGTTACGCCTTCTTCGGCGAGGACTTCAAAACGCCAGGTGCGGCCGAGGAGCGTGATCAGGGCCCAGACGACGCGCGGAACTATGGCCAGCGTTAGACGCTGGGTCCAGGTAAAGCTGCCCGACGTTCCGGTTCTTTTGCTAACTTTCGTCACTTCAACAATTTTAGCTATAGCGCATCCAGCGAACGATCTCGGGGAGTGTGGCGCGCTTGCCGTACATCAGGATGCCGACGCGGTAGAGGCGTGAGGAGATGGCCAGCACGGCCCAGATACTCAGAATCATGAGGCTGATCGAGACTGCGAACTGCCACGTGGGCGGAACTTGTGAGCCCATGCGCAGGAACATGATGATTGGGGCGCACGGTGGGAAGAACGAGGCCGCGACGGACCAGAATGAGTTGGAATCGTTGATGATCAGCATGATCATGGCGAAGCTGAGCCAGATTGGCACTGCGGCCAGGGGCGTGTACATCTGCAGCTCCTGCTCGGTTTCGCAGGTGGCGGCGAGGCCGGCGAAGAGCGAGCTGTAGAGGAAGTAGCCCAGGACGAAGTAGACGGGGAAGAGTATGCCTTCCGTCCAGGAGAAGTGGACTGCATATTCGCCGCTTAGCAGAGGCGCGGCAAAGGCTGAGCCTGCGATTGCGCCTGCCGCAATGACCCAAATCACGATTTGGGTCAGGCCAACGGCGCCTACTCCGATGAGCTTGCCGGCAAGCATGTCGCCGGGCTTGGCGATGGCCAGCATCACTTCAAAGATGCGCGAGGTTTTCTCCTGGATGATGGAGCGCGCGACGTTTAAGCCGTACATGATGGTGGTCATGGAGAGCAGGAGCGCCATCACGTATCCCTTGTAGAAAGAGATAACAGCGTTGCTCTTGACTATGCTGCCGTCTTTCTTGACCTGATAGGTCGCGATCGGGACGCCCTTTTCGATGGCTTTGGCATCGGCCTGATTCATCCCGCCGCTGGTCAGGTGTTCGTTGATGACGGCATTGTTCAGAGCGTCTTTGAGGCGGCTGGTGGTAGTGAAGTCGCCGGCGGATGGCGAGGTGTACGTTGCGATCGGCAATGCATTGGGAGGCGACTGGATGGAGATGAAGCCGTCGATGTCCTTGCTTTGAACTTGCTTCAAGAGCGCGGCGCGATCTGCTTCACTGGCCGGTGAGATTACATCCACAGTGGCCTTGGCGTCCTTTTCGCTCAGCATTTCTGTGCGCATCGAGTTGGCAAGGACCGCGTCGTCGGCAGCGATGACAACGTGCCGGTGCGAGCCGAGGCCGATGCTGGACAGGTAGCCGACCCCGATGATGATGGCGAAGAGCGCCGGAACGAGGACGGTTGTGAGACGAAAAGCGCGGCCCTTGATCTGCTCCAGATATTCGCGTTTGGCTACGAGAAGAATATTACGCATCGGCTTTGCCCCCCACGGTCTGGATGAAGATCTCTTCGAGCGAAGGCTCAACCAGTTCAAAACGGTAGATGGTGGCTACGGCTGCGGCTTCATGCAACAGCTTTTGCGCGTTGCCGCCTTCTTTGAGCCGAATCTCGACGTGGCCGGAGAAGTTTTTTGCTTCGGCGATCTCAGCGCTGTTCAGGAATGCTGAGCTGCCTTCGAATTCGACGACGACGCGGTTGCGCTCGTAGCTAGCTTTGATCTCCCGTACCTTGCCGGCGAGAACCGCTTTGCCCTTGTCGATAAGGCAGATTGCATCGCAGAGCTTTTCGACCTGATCCATGCGATGGGTGGAGAAGACGATGGCTTTGCCTTCGTCTTTGAGTTCGAGCAGCGTTTTTTCCAGTAGCACTGCATTGACTGGATCGAGGCCGGAGAATGGCTCGTCCATGATGATGAGGCCGGGGTCGTGCAGAAGCGACGAGATGAACTGAATCTTCTGCTGCATGCCTTTGGAGAGCTCTTCGGTCTTTTTGAGCAGAGAGTCGGCAATTTCCATGCGCTTGGCCCATTCCACGGCTCGTTTGCGAGCCTCGGCGGGCGCGACGCCGTGCAGTTCGCCGAAGAAGATGAGCTGGTCGAGGACTTTCATCTTCTTATAAAGGCCGCGCTCCTCGGGCAGGTAGCCGACGCGCTCCAGGGATTGGCGGCTGAAAGGCTTGCCGAAGAGGCTGACGGTGCCACTATCTGGAATGGTGATGCCGATGATCATGCGGATGGAGCTGGTCTTGCCGGCTCCGTTCGGCCCGAGAAGCCCAAACATCTGGCCGGCCTCGATCGATAGGCTCAGGTTATTGACGGCGATCTTCTGGTCGTACGCCTTGGTCACTCCCGCTAGTTCTACAACTGGCACATGCACTCTCCCGGCGCTCGATGCCCATCTGGGGCGCGTTTTCTTCAAGACTCGGTCTGCATGGAGTCTAGCAAAGAGAGCTCTTCGCGCGGCGGCCTTCGCGAAATACGCATGGACGCAGGGAATCGTTCCCTTCTAGCCAGTCAGCGGGCTTGCGGGATGCGCTCGAAGATGACTGAGTTTGGGTCGGCGTAGACAGATTGCCATCCATGCAGCAGCGGCAGGACGCGCGCCATAGGGGATTGCGGGGAGAGCAGGCAGAACTGGATGTGGAATTTGTCCAGAAGGCTGTTGGGATCGCTTTGCAGGGTGGACCAGCTTGTGTACTGGCCCAGAATGCCTGCCCATTCGTACAGATCGGCGCGGCCATCGATGAAGACCGGGTGCTCAGGCATGGCCCAGATCAGGTAGCCGCCGTACTGGTATTCGTTCAGCATGGGTCCGGTGAGGTTGTGGGAGCGGATGAATTCGACCGCCTTCACGGGGTTCTTTTCTTCGATCTGACTAGCCAGACTTTGGGCGCTGGGAAAGGCCCAGATCACGGTCAACAGCGACAGGGCGAGCAGGACGGCATTGGGCCACGCGCGGTCCGCTCTGGCGTCGTAGTTTTCCCACGATGCGGCCAGCATCCTGGTGAGGATGGGCGCGGCGAGGATGCCGAAGACAAAGATCATGCGTTCATGGCTGCCGGCCAGCCAAATGCCAAGGGCAAGCAGCAGCAGTTCGTCGAGGCGAAGATCAGCCTTTTGCAGGGCGAGCAGCAGAAAGACGGCTGCCAGCACCACGAGGAAGCAGACGCCGCGCTGGCTGCTCAACTGAAGCGGCTGCCACTCCTGCACGCTGGCCAGGTTGATGGGCTGGTGGAGCATGGTGTCGAGCGGATACAGAACCTGCTTGATCCCGGAGGGATTGAGCAGCAGCGCAGCCGTTGAGAGCGCAAGAGAGAGCAGCAGCATCCTGCGGCTGCGCGGACTCCAGCGCTCGGCGACTAGCGAAGCGACTTGAAAATTGAAGAATCCACTGAACAGGATTACGCCGCCCATGATGAGGCCAAGGAAGAACGATCCGTGGCAGTTGATCCAGATTGCGAAGAGCGGCGGGAGTGCGAAAAACCAGCGTGGATCGCGGCTTCTGCCCAGATGGATCAGCACCATCTCAAGAATCAGCAGCAGGTAGCCAAGCAGATGCGGGCGGATGGAAAACCCGATTGTGGCAAAGACGAAAACAACCAGAGAACCCAGAAACGCTACCTTGGCGTTACCAGAATATAGCGAGCACAGCGCGTATCCGGCGATGAGCACCGCGGCAGCAAGGCCGCAGAACAGGAGCATGAGGCCGGAATTTCCGCCCCATGCGTAGGCGGCATAAATCGCTAGCTGGGAGAGCCATTCGTGAGGAACCAAGGCATGGCGAGCGGCGGTATAGGAGAAGAGATCGATGGAGGGGATAGCGCGGGTGGTCCAGATGAGCTGGCCCGTCTTGAGATGCCACCACATGTCCGGATCATCGAAGCGCTCGCGCACGGTGAGCACGGCTAGCGCGGACAGGAGCCCGGAGAGCGCTACGGGAAAGGAAAATATCCTGCGTAAAAGAGGCCCGATCACGCCGCGCGTGGCTCCAGACTGCTCCGATTTGGCCTTGTCTGCAGCATTCGGAGCCAGTAAAGTCGTGCTCACGCAGATTCGACTTCCTGGCTCTCCACTTCAAACAGCGCACCCGGCTCGCCGAGGCGGATCAGGCGATGCAGGTAGGCTCTGGAGATGCACAGACTGCGCGCGGCCAGCGTCTTGTTGCCGTTGTTGTCGCGCACGGCAGTGGCGGCGAGCTTGACTTTGTAATCGCGCAACTGGCGCTCGAAAGAGCCGGCTGGCTGATAATCGCTGATGTCGAGGATGCTCTCCTCGCGAATGTTGATGGGCAGATCTTCAAGGCGAATGGTGTCGCCGCGAGCGACGATAATGGCGCGCTGGATCACGTTTTCGAGTTCGCGTACGTTGCCCGGCCAGGCGTAGGCCTGAAGCAGCGACATCGCGCTGGGCTCGATGGTCTTGATCTGCTTCTGGTAGGACTGACAATACTGGCGCAGGAAATGGCCGGCGATCTGCGGAATGTCTTCGGAGCGCTCCTGAAGCGCCGGGGAATGGATGCGCAGGACGTTGATTCGGTAGTAGAGATCCTGGCGAAATTTGCCTTGCGCAACCATTTCGCCGAGGTCCTGATGGGTGGCGAAGATCAGGCGTGCGCGGAGCGGAACAAGACGATTGCTGCCCAGACGGCTGAATTCCCGCTGCTGCAGTACGCGCAGCAGCTTGACCTGGGTGTACATGCTCAGCTCGCCGATCTCGTCGAGAAAGAGCGTGCCGTCGCCCGCCTGCTCGAAGAAGCCTTCGCGGGCTCCTGCCGTGCCGGTAAAAGCGCCCTTTTCATGCCCGAAGAGTTCGGATTCGATCAGGGTCTCCGGAATCGCTCCGCAGGAAACGGCGACAAAGGGACGGTCCCGGTGGCTACCAAGATTATGGATGGCGCGTGCCACCAGTTCCTTGCCAGTGCCGCTCTCGCCGGTGACGAGCACCGAGGTATTAAGGCTGGTGACGCTCTCTATCAGTTGATAAATCTGCCTCATCTGCGGGCTGGAGCCGATCATTCGGTCGCAACCCGCTCCCTCGGCCTCCAGGCGATCCTGGGCTTCCTGAAGCTGCCGCTTGAGTTCGGATGTCTCGTGCGCGCGACGCAACATTGTCTTGAGATCGCGGATCGAGGGGGGTCTGCGGCAGTGCCCGTATGCGCCGTCGCGGACCAGTTCGAGAGCGGTCGGCCGCAGAGTGTCGTCAGCCAGCACCACGCAGGGAACTTGAGAGCTTATCAGACTCCGCGAGAATTCAATCCGCTCCCGTACCGAAGCGGACCCGTAGACAGAGTTCAGGTCAAGAATGATTACGTCACAGTCTTTGCCTGAGACCAGATAGTCCATTTCTTCCTGATTCGACTCCTGCAAAACCTCGAACTCACGTCCCAAAGCCGAGGAAAGAATAGGTTGCAGGGTGCGATCTTCCGAATACAGTCCAATGCGAATCATCACTTGGCTCTCTCTCTTGTACTGGCCGGCCGATGAAAATGCCGCTGCCCATCTTCCATCCCATCGGTTGCACAGCCATGCAGCTTTGCACGTACCACTTGGCGGTCCTATAGATGAGAAGACGTAACCTTTATCGCTCGTTCGTAAGGTTACGTAAATGTGACTTTGGTTATCGTGGTTCGTTCTTTGATGTTACCCTGCTACAACTTTCGGGGCAATGACGAAGGCATTCCGTATTGGCAACCATCCCCCTAAAGTTCCCTAATTGATATATATCGGCAGAATTCTGAGAATGATGAGTACCATTTTTGGTTACCCACGCCACTGACCGTAAGCGGGTGTATATGCCTCGCTTCACTCCCTGGCTGGGCTGTAAACATCCGTTCACATGCGCTCCTGAGCGTTTGCTCTAAACCATTGATATTAAATATGTCTAGCCTCGCTTCCGGTTTGGGCAGTGAATTGCTCTAGCCATAGCGACACCCTGTTTAAGGGGCCGGCGCGGGAATTCGCCGGGAGCGAGAGGATTTCGGGAATGCAGTCAATTCAGTCCATTCAGTCGATTGCCTGGTGGCCTACGGTCGTGGTTCTGGTCGTGGCAACGATTACCGACGTGCGGAGCCGCCGCATTCCGAATTGGCTGGTCATTCCTTTTCTGTTCGCAGGCCCCATTGTTTCTGCCTCGTTTGGCGGCTGGCATGGATTTGGCCAGAGCATGGCCGGTCTTGGATTGGGCGCCCTGGTTTACGGTTTTCTCTTCTGGATGGGCGGTATGGGCATGGGAGATGTGAAGCTATGCGCTGCCATCGGAGCCTGGATCGGCCCTTCGCAGCTGCTGCTGGCATTGGTTATCACCGGCATCGTTGGGGGCATTATGGCGGTCTGCTGGGCAGCATTTGGAGGATTTCTCGGTGAACTTTTCTCGGGAAGTGGCGATCTGGTCTTTGGGTTGCGCAAGCGCGGGATGCGCCCCCATCCGGAACTGGTTCTATCCAACCCGCTGACGCACAAAATGCCTTATGCGCCAGCAATCGCTATCGGAACGCTGATTTCATTCTTTTCGCACTGAGAGCTCTTAGTTGTTCAAAAGGACCAGGACTGTCGCCATGTTGATCTGTTCACCGATTTCATTCACACACCAATTCGAGATTGACTGCGGAGGTATCCGACTGCCCCTTCTGGCTCATGTGGGCAAAGGGGTGCGAATCTCATGATTACCACCCAGACGCAAGAGAATGACACTCTGGGCGCCAAGGTACTGTCCGTGTGCCTGGTCGGGCCGGATGACCAGCGACGCAGTAGTGTAGCCCTGGCTCTGGCCGGCGTGCATAGCGGCTATACACGTGAGATTTCCAACTATCCTGAGCTGGACGATATTCCGCAGCTGCTGCAGCAACAGAACGACATCATCATCGTCGATCTGGATCCGAATCCCGAATTTGCGCTCGACTTGGTAGAGAGCATCTGCAGCGCCAGCTCCACCACGGTGATGGTCTTTTCCGCGAAGTCGGATTCCGAGATGCTGGTTCGCTGCATGAGAGCTGGAGCACGGGAATTTCTGACCCAGCCTATCGCCCCCAGTACGATGGCCGAAGCGCTGGTGCGAGCGTCGGTGCGTCGTCCGCAAGGACGCGTGGCAAAAAAGGTGGGCGGCAAGCTGCTGGTCTTTCTCGGCGCCAAGGGCGGAGCGGGAGCGACTACCCTGGCCTGCAACTTTGCTGTCTCCGTGGCCAAGGAGTCCGGCCAGAACACGCTGCTGATCGATCTCGACCTGCCTTTGGGAGACGCGGCGCTCGGTCTGGGCACCGACTCCGAGTACTCGACCATCAATGCGCTTGAGAATTCGAACCGCCTAGATTCAAACTTCCTCTCCAAGCTGCTGGTCAAGCACAGTTCGGGACTCTACGTGCTCGGGGCTCCGGGAAAATTCGTCAAGTTCCAGGCGACTAACGACGCGATCGACAAACTGCTCACAGTGGCGCGGCAGGACTTTGATTATGTGGTGGTGGATGCAGGCACCAAGCTGGACCTGACCGATTCTGTGCTCATCGAAAAGGCCAGCACGATCTATCTCGTCTCGCAGATCAGCATCCCCGCGCTGCGTAACGCCAATCGGCTGATCACACAGTTAATCAAGGCGGACAATTCAAAGCTCGAGATCATCATTAACCGGTCCACGGGCCGCTATCTGGACATTGACGAGGAGCACATCACCAAGGCTCTGACCAAAGCGCCACGTTGGAAGGTGCCGAACGACTACGCGACCGCGCGTAAGAACCAGAACTCGGCCACGCCTCTCTCGCTCGAGGATTCACCGGTAGCTCGCGTCATCCGGCAGATAGCTTTGTCGGTCACCGGCACTCCGGAAAAAGCGGAAAAGAAGAAAAAGCGGTTCAGCCTATTTGGCTCTAAACCCAAACCCTGATTTGGACGGATGGTAACACTTGGAATTGACGAATCTTGAAGTATTCAAAGCCGAAATCCACCGGATCCTCATCTCCAAGATGGATCTGGAGAAGCTGTCGAAAGTTGATTTCGCACAGGCGCGCCAGGCCGTCGCCGGGATCGTCAACCAGATTATCGCCGAGCAGCGCGTGCCGCTCAGCTTTGAAGAACAGGAAAAAATCACCACCGATCTGCTCGACGAAGTCTTCGGACTCGGCCCGCTTGAGCCGCTGCTGCGCGACCCTAAAATCTCCGACATCTTGGTCAACGACAAGGACCATGTGTTCGTTGAAAAGGGCGGCCTGCTGACCCGTGTGGACGTAAGCTTTCGCGATGACCGGCACATGCTGCAAATCATCGATCGCATTGTCTCTCGTGTAGGCCGCCGTGTGGATGAGTCTTCGCCAATGGTCGATGCCCGCTTGCCCGACGGCTCGCGCGTCAACGCCATCATTCCGCCGCTGGCTCTCGATGGTCCTTCTATGTCCATTCGCCGCTTTGGCGGCGGCCCGGTCAAATCGAACCAACTAGTGGAGCTGAAGAGCATTTCGGCGGAGATGATGGAAGTGATGGCCGCGGCGGTTCGAGCCAGAATCAGCATCCTCATCTCAGGCGGCACCGGCGCCGGCAAAACCACCTTCCTGAACATTCTTTCGCGTTATATTCCGCAGAGCGAACGCATCATCACCATTGAAGACGCGGCAGAGCTTCAGCTGGCACAGGAGAACATCGTCCGCCTCGAAACTCGCCCTCCCAATGTTGAAGGACAGGGTGCGATTCGTCAGCGTCAACTGCTCATCAACAGTCTGCGTATGCGCCCCGATCGCGTCATCCTCGGCGAGGTGCGCGGTGAAGAAGCCTTTGACATGCTGCAGGCCATGAACACCGGTCACGAAGGTTCAATGGCTACCGTGCACGCCAACACGCCGCGCGATGCGCTTATGCGGCTGGAATCGATGGTCGCCATGTGCAATCTGAATCTGCCGGAGAAGACAGTGCGGCAGCAGATTGCATCGGCTATCACGATCGTTGTGCAGGTATCACGCATGAGCGACGGAAGCCGCAAGGTAGTCAGCATCTCCGAAATTACAGGCATGGAAGAGAGCATCATCTCCATGCAAGAAATCTTCTCATTCGTCAAGAAAGGGATCGGACCCGACGGCAAGGTAGTGGGCACATTCCAGCCTAGCCATATCCGCCCCAAGTTCCTCGAAAAACTTAGGATTTCGGGCATCTTCCTGCCGCCGAGTTTGTTCGAGCAATCGATGGAAGTGGGCTGAGAACCGAACAAGCACTGAACAGGAACTGAACTAGCACTGAACAAGCAAGCAAGAAACAATCAGGGGACGGAAGCAACTTATGAATCCGATCGTAATCGTCATCTTTTTGGGGATCTTCGTGGTTGTCGCGCTGCTGCTGTTAGCCAGCGGCAGCGGGGCCACGCGAGACGCCAAGCAGGTGATTGCCCGGCTCGACTCGGCTCTGGCAACCGAGCGGGTTGGCGCCAGCGACGCGATCGTCGACTTGCGCAAGAGCGAGTTGCTCTCAGCCATACCGATGATACATCGCTGGCTGCTGGGTATCAAGATTGCGCCTCGCCTCCATACGCTGCTCTATCAGGCCAATGTGAAATGGACTGCGGGCGGCCTGATGCTCATGTGCGTCTGCGGCTTCTTCATTCCTGCCTACCTGTACTACCTGCATAGCGGCAATGTAATCCTGTCGCTGATCATCGGCGCTGCTATTGGTTACATGCCCATCGGTTATGTACTTTTTCTGCGTGGCAAACGTTTTGGCAATTTTGAAAAACAGCTGCCCGACGCGCTCGACATGATGGTGAGCGCCCTGCGCGTGGGCCATAGCCTCATATCCGCCATGGGATTGGTGACACGCGAGTGCCAGGAGCCCATTCGCGGTGAGTTCAAGATTTGTTTCGACGAGCAGAACTACGGCCTGGAGATGCGAACCGCGATGCTTCACCTGGTTACGCGCGTTCCTTCGCAGGATCTCAAGATCGTCACCACAGCAATCCTGATTCAGAAAGAAAGCGGAGGCAACCTCGCCGAGGTACTGGAGAAGACCGCGACCATTATCCGCGAACGATTTCGACTCAAGCGCCAGATCAGCACACATACTGCGCAGGGACGGCTTACCGGCTGGATCCTGTCGCTGATGCCTGTCGTGCTGGGCGTTGCTCTGTACTTTGTGAATCCCCAGATGATGAGCGTCCTGTGGACGCGGGATATCGGCATCAAGTTGCTGTACACATCGGGCGCCATGATCTTTGTGGGCTCGTTGATCATTCGCAAGATTGTCAACATCGACGTGTAAGAGAGGCCGATTGGCCCGGTTGAGGAAAGGAGAGTTATGCAAGTTGCGATTTTGGTTTTTGGTCTCGTGTTTCTGCTTATCGCGGTAGTGGGAATGCTGATATTCAATCAGCAAGTAGTCCGCGACCGGCTCATGGCTGTAATTTGGCCACAGAGCAAGGAGACGAAGAAGCCCACGCTGCTCAGCAGCTTTCAGCAATCCGGCGTCTCGATCAAAGGCGTCGTCGAGCAATTTGAGCGTGTGCTGCCCAAGAGTCAGGCAGAGGTATCGGTGGTACAGCAGCGGTTGATCCGCGCCGGCTATCGCAACGCCTCGGCAATCAAGAGGTTCTATGGCACCAAAGTTCTGGTGCCCATCATCCTTTGCGCTGCGGTTCTGGTCTCCGGGCTGGGACAAACTTCCTTCTTCATCTACATTTCAGCGCTGGGCCTTGGCTTTCTGGCTCCGGATTTCTGGCTGGGCAGGCAGATAACCAAGCGGCAGGCAAAGATTCGCCGCGGCTTGCCCGACGTGCTTGACCTGCTGGTGATCTGCATCGAGGCCGGCCTCAGCATGGATCAGGCAGTGATTCGCACCGCGCAGGAACTGGCCGCGGCACACCCTGCCCTCTGCGACGAGCTGGGCATTGTGATCCTTGAGCAGCGCGCCGGACGCCCACGTGTCGACGCCTGGAAGAATTTATCGCAACGCGCCGATGTCGATACTCTGCGCAGTCTCGTTTCAGTGCTGGTGCAGTCCGAACAGTTTGGCACCAGCATCGCCAGAACATTACGCACCCATGCTGACACGCTGAGAAACCAGCGCATCCAGAAGATCGAAGAGATGGCAGCCAAGACGACCGTAAAACTGGTCTTCCCTCTGGTCCTGTTCATCTTTCCTTCACTGTTTGTGGTCGTACTGGGGCCAGCCGTCATCATGATGATGGAGTCTTTCAAGACGTTATTGAACTAATCAGGGACGGCCTGAGGAAAGGAGATTTGCCATGAACAGTGTCACCGTCATTCAGGTAGTAGCCGGTTTGCTTTTCGTGATTGTGTTGGGAGTTCTGATCCAGCGCCGTCGCTCCAAGGTCGCATAACAGCGATCGCGTAGCCAGGGGTTGTGAGACAGAACCCACAGCAAAACCAAAGGACTAAAACCCGAAAGGAAATTGTCATGAACAGTGTCACCGTCATTCAGGTCGTCGCCGGATTGCTCTTCGTGATCGTACTGGGAGTTCTGATCCAGCGCCGTCGCTCCAAGGTCGCGTAAGTACGGTTGCCTGACAGCAACTACGCAGTCAAGATTGCCTCTCAAAACCAGCAGTTAAACCGAAACATTTGAACCCAAATGAAAGGAGATTTGCCATGAACAGTGTCACCATCATCCAGGTCGTTGCCGGATTGCTCTTCGTGATCGTACTGGGAGTTCTGATCCAGCGCCGTCGCTCCAAGGTTGCTTAAGCACTATCGCGGAACAGGCCTCGCAAAACAGCGATTGCTTAGCGAGGGTTATCGAACATGTCCAGAGAAATTGCAGTAAAGGGAAAGCCCGAAAGAAAGGAGATTTGCCATGAGCAGTGTCACCATCATCCAGATCGTCGCCGGTGTGCTCTTCGTGATCGTGCTGGGAGTTTTGATCCAGCGCCGTCGCTCCAAAGTTGCATAACCGTGGTGCGCGTAGCTCAAAGTCGCGCACTAATCGGTGCAGTTTTCGTGCTGCATCGGCGAGGAAACTGCACTCATCCAGCTTCCCTTACCCCGCAGTTCTGCTCGCCGGGAATGCCGCCGAACTCTAGTGTTTTGCAGGCGGATCATAACCGGTAAGCATTCGGGCTGCGGGGTTGAGGAACACAACTCAACCCCAATCGAATACTCGCCAAAACTCCCGCAGCAAGGGATAAATCAGGAATAGGCCGAAAGAGAAGAAAGCAATGCTCGAAGACCAATACTGCGTGTACAACCCGATTCGAGAAACCTTCCTCAGCCTGTCAGTGGTTGCTGCGGACACTACGTTCGCGCGGCTCAAGGGGCTGATCGGCAGGCTCAGGCTTCGCTCGGACGAGGGTCTGTGGGTTGTGCCATCCAGGGGGATTCATACCATCGGCGTGTTCTTCCCGATCGACCTGGTGTATCTGGACCAGAGCTTTCGCGTGATTCACATCGTCGAGTCGTTTCCCGCGTTCCGCGTAGCACCCTGGCGCAATCAGGCTGCCAGTGTATTGCAGCTACCTACACATACGATTTATTCATCGCAAACCCAGCTTGGAGACCAGCTATTGATCTGCATGGCCACCGAGATGGCGCAACAACTGAAGCTGAATACCGCGCCGCTCGGTGAACGGATCATGAGTGAGCGAAGCCTGGATGAACAGATCCGGAATGAACATATCCTGGGCGAACGAGTCAAGGGATGACAGTGCGACAAGGATGATTGATATGGGTTCCCTAAAACGCTGGTGGGATTCGCTATTTTCCAAGGATCGTCGCCGGTCGGATCGGCAAGCGGTGGAGAAACTCGCAGTGTACTACTGGACTGGCGCCGCGCCCGTGCAACACGAGGTGCGCGACATCAGTCCGACTGGATTGTATGTTGTGACCGACGAGCGTTGGTACCCCGGCACCGTCGTGAAGATGACGCTGCAAAGAACTGATGGCACGGAAGAGAACGTTGAACACATCGCCGTCGAGTCCAAGGCAGTTCGCTGGGGTGAAGACGGCGTCGGCCTGGCCTTTGTGCTGCTGGACGATCAGCATGGCTCCAACGAAAAGGATTCTCCAAATCGGGGAACGAACAGAAAGGCCATGGAGAAATTCCTGAGCCGCTTCTTGAAAAAACCGGAGTAGAGGAGATTGCCAGCGTGCGCCATCCAAGAGCGATTTCAGCTTATCAGGCAAGGGAGAAAGTAACATGAACTTCGGCAGCAACTTGCAAGACAATGAGCGAGCAATAGCCGCGTCGGAGATCGAAAGCGTGCACCGCGGCGCTGCGCCTGTGAGAGCGCGAGCCGTGGTGAGGTCTATGCGCAGCCGTTTGCAATCGTGCCTGCGCAGCAGACTTGCGGCAAAGGTTGGCAACAGCGACGAGACAGGCGCGGCGATGGTCGAGCTGGCCATGGTGTTGCCGATTATGCTTCTTCTCGTGACAGCAATCTTTGCCTTTGGAATCACGCTCAACAACTATCTGGAATTGACCAACGCGGTGAGCACTGGCGCGCAGCTATTGGCCATCAGCAGAGGCCAGACCACGGATCCCTGCGCTACTACGGTGGCAGCTGTATACGGCGCAGCGCCTTTCCTCAAGACGGCCAACCTGTCGTTCACGTTTGTGCTGAACACCACGACTTACACCGGGACCTCCTGCAGCAGCACCAGCACGACAACAGGCGCCGCGGGAAACCTCATCCAGGGCGACCCTGCCCAGGTAACAGTCTCCTATCCTTGCAGCCTCTCAGTCTACGGTCACAACTACGCGCCCACCTGCAGCCTGGTGGCGCGAACGACGGAGCTTGTCCAATGAACGACGCCATGAACAACTTGAAACATTCGCCAGATCGCAACAGCAAGTCCCTTTCAGGCCCGACATTAAATCAGAAATTGCGCCGGATAGCGCGCAACGTGTTTACCGAGATCGTCAATGACCAGCGCGGTCAGGTGCTGCCCATGGTGGCGATCTTTATGGTCGGGTTCCTCGGCATGTCAGCCTATGTCGTCGATGTCGGCCGTGTCTACGTCAGCTACCGCCAGCTCCAGTCCTCCACCAACGCGGCAGCGCTCGCTGGAGCGGAAGTGCTGCCCAACAGCGGCGCGGCAACAACCGCGACGGCGTACAGCTCCGCGACGGGGGGCAAGAACGCATTTGGAGATTTGGCCACAGTCACGACGACGGTTACAGCCAAGTGCCTGGCCACTCTTACTAACGAGGGAATTCCGTGTGTCGCGCCCTCAAGCGCCAACGCCATCCAGGTATCGCAGACAGCAACTGTACCAATGACCTTCGCGGCCTTGTTCGGCACCAAATCCATCTCCATCACAGCAACCGCGACTGCAGCAATGTCAGGAGCAATAACCACGCCCTACAACGTGGCCATCATCGTCGACACCACGGCATCGATGGCTGACCAGGACACCGGGAGCAACTGTGATAGTTCAAGGCTCACATGCGCCTTGGGCGGCGTCCAAACTCTGCTGAGCGAGCTTGACCCCTGCCCCGCGAACGACGCGACCTGTTCGATCACCAGCGGCGTCGCCGCGAATGCTGTCGATCAGGTGAGCCTATTCACCTTTCCAAACATGGTAACGACGAGCACCACTACCATCACCATTACCAACTCCAGTGGCACCACTTCCTCCTCGACCTCCACTTCTACCAGTACCGTTGCGAATGACTACACCTGCCCTACATCGAACCCGTCGATAGAGCCGTACACATTTCCTTCAACAACTGCGACGAGCCTGACGACGATGCCCTACACGCCAACAGCCACTACCACCAGCAAGACCACAGGCACTGGAATTAATAAAACAACGACCACAACGACCACTTCCATTACCTACAACATGACGTATCAGATCACGCCATACCTCAGCGATTACCGCGTCTCCGATACATCCAGCTCATTGAATACCGCCTCATGGAATGTAATTGCGGCCGGAGGAAAGAGCGGCTGCAATGGCGTGGGCGACCCCGGCGGAGAATCAACCTACTATGCAGGAGCAATCTATGCCGCGCAGGCATCGCTGCTCGCCCAACAGGCCGCCAATCCGGGCTCGCAGAACGTGATTATTCTGATCACCGATGGAGACGCAGAAGCCACGGGCACCGGCAGCACCCCCGATATGTCGGTGGGATCGACGAGTACGACGGTAGCTACCAGCGGTGGCACGTATCCATCTTGGAAGAATGAATGCGCGCAAGCTGTGACCGCAGCCAAAGCGGCAGCCGCAGCGGGGACCAGGGTATACGCGGTTGCCTACGGCGCGGAGTCCACGGGATGCTCGACCGACAGTCCGGCGATCACCCCATGCTCGACAATGGAGTCAATCGCTTCTTCGCCGGCGTATTTCTACTCCGATTACGCACAAAGCGGATCGGGCGTCGATTCCAGTTGCATCTCTTCCTCTGATTCCACCACCAACATCAAGCAGATCTTCACCGATATCGCCACCAGCTTCACGGTTCCGCGGTTGATCCCCAACGGCACAACGTAGGCACAACATGCGATAAGCGCGGGCTTACCAGCCCCGTCTTCAAGAGCCGATTCGCCGCCGCGGATCGGCTCTTGAAGCATTTGGTGAAGAGTGAACGTGTCTTCACGGCTACACTCGCAGGCAATTGGTATACAGGCGTTCACACCTGAACCGCGCAAATACCTTTAAACCCCTCATTTTGCGCCATTTCTGTCCTGAATACACTTTGGCACGGCAATTGCCATAGGAATAGGGAACGAGCGTAACTGGCCCTACCGTCAGTTTCAACAGGATCATGAATGAACCGAAGACTTGTCTCTATCCTTCTCTGCGCTTTCCTGGTCGCGAGCGCCTGCGCGTTCCTGGTCAATCGCTTGATCGGCAGTCGCATGAGCACGGCAGCCAAGCCCAACACCACGCGCGTGATTGCTGCCGCCGGTGACATCAAGCTGGGCACCGTGCTTACAGCCTCCAACCTGACCACGATGGAGATAGCCGGAGCGCCTCCGAAGGGCGCGATCCTGAAGCCTGAACTGGCCATTGGCCGCGGCGTCATCGCCGATCTGTATCAGGGTGAACCAATTCTGGACAGCCGTCTCGCAGCGGTTGGAGCGGGCGGCGGTCTGGCTGCGACGATCCCCGCGGGCATGCGCGCCTGCGCGGTCAAGGTGGATGATGTGGTCGGCGTGGCGGGTTTTGTCACTCCGGGAATGCGTGTCGATGTGCTGATCTCCGGCAACCCTCCGGGCGTTGTGGCCCCGACGGAAGGCTCACAGGTCAGGACTCTGCTGCAGAATATCGCAGTGCTCTCTGCCGGCACTGACATTCAAAAGGATGGCGAAGGCAAGCCGAAGCAGGTCCAGGTTGTGAACTTGCTGGTCACTCCTGATCAGGCCGAGTCGCTCAGCCTGGCCAGCGCCCAGACCCACATTCAGCTGGTGCTGCGCAACCCGCTCGACACGGAAATTTCGAAGACTCCTGGAACCGCCGTGGGCAACCTCTTCGACGACAAGAATGCCGCCCCGGTAAAGCCGCATGTTGCACCTGTCAAAGCCGCCGCCAAACCCGCTGCACCTCAATATTTCATTGAAGTCCTTAACGGAGCCAAGCGGGACGATCAGAAATTCAATTCCCCCGGGGGGCAACAGTGAGAACGAGAACTAACTTCACCATCCTTGGTTTCTGCGCAGTTTTGTTAATTCCCTGCTCCGCGTTGCCCCTGGAAACCCAGACCGCAGCTGCAACTACAACAGCCACGACAGCAACGCCCCACGCAGTGGCCGCAAAGGCATCTAGGAAGGGGAAGGCTCAAAGCGATGCAACCTCCGCTCCCGGAGTTTACAGCGCCGCGTCCAACGGCCAGACAACGACCAACCGTGATACCATCCGCCTCCTGTCCATCGCCATCGGTAAGTCCGCTGTGGTGGACACCGAGCGGCCGGTCAAGCGCATCTCTGTCGGCCTCGGTGACTATGCTGAAGCCACTGCTGTCAGCCCCACTGAGGTCCTGGTCAACGGCAAATCAGTCGGCGAAACCAGCCTCATTCTGTGGGATGTAACCGGTGCCCGCCAGTTCATCCACGTCACCATTACGGCCGACACCGCAGTGGCCGACGATCATCTCGAAGCCGTCCGGCGCGAGCTTCATACCGAGCTTCCCGACGAAGACCTCAAGGTCAGCACGGGCAATGGCAATATCTTTCTGCGCGGGACGGTGAAGGATCTGAACAGCTCGGAGCGAGCCGTTGCGATCGCCTCGACCGCGGGCAAAGTAGTCAATCTGCTCTACGTTCTGGTGCCTTCCGGCGATCCGCAGATTCTCCTGAAGGTGCGCTTCGCCAGCGTCGACCGCAGCCTGGAGAAGCAGCTCGGCATCAACGTGTTCACTACCGGATTTGGAAACGTGGCTGGATCGGTCTCTACGGGCCAATTCGGCTCCACATCGGTCTCCTCAACGAATACAGGGGCCTCGGTGGGGCAATCGTCAGCCTCATCCAACATTGTCGGCTTCTTGCCGGGTCTGAACGTCGGTGCCTCCATCGACGCCATGGAAAGCAAGGGCCTGGTCCAGGTTCTCTCGCAACCCAATCTGCTCGCTGCCAACGGCAAAAAGGCCAGCTTCCTGGCCGGCGGAGAGTATCCCTACCCGGTCGTTCAGGGAACCGCCAGCGGCTCGGCTGCCGTCACCATCATGTTCAAGGAGTATGGAGTCCGTCTCGACTTCATACCCACCATCACGCCGCGCGGAACCGTTCACCTGCAGCTCTTCTCTGAAGTCAGTTCGCTGGACTTCACCAACGCGGTCGAAGTCTCCGGCTTCGACGTTCCCGCCATCGACACCCGCAACGTAAAGACCGAAGTGGAACTGGGCGATGGCCAGAGCTTCGCCGTTGGCGGCCTGCTCGACAAGCGCGATACTGAAACCTTCCAGAAAATTCCCTTCTTGGGCGACATTCCCGTGCTGGGCAAATTCTTCCAGTCGATTTCGAAGACCAAGACCGACACCGAGCTGATCGTCATCGTCACGCCGGAGATAGTTGCCCCCATCCCTGCCGGTACACCATTGCCCGCGCTCAAGTATCCAGGAAAATTCATCCCACCCAACTCCGACATACCAACCTACACACCGGATGGGAAGAACACCGCCAATACCCCACCGCCAGCGCCGCCTACGATGCCCGTGGAGCAGCTGATTGAGAGCCTGAAACCGGAGAAAACGCTGGTCGAAAGCGGGTCATCCGCGACAGGCTCAACTGGCGGCTCGACGGGCTTGAGCTCCCCCGGCTCGCCGCAGTGAACCAGTCAACGTAGAAACTGAAAGGACCAAAGGCGCGCGGATGAAGTTGCCCAGCTGGATCATGCCGAATTCCAAAGGCCGTGGATCGCGCAAGCGCGAGGCTGCCGGCGCGACGCCCGAGGTCCGGCTCCATGTCTCTAACCTGACACGCCACACCGTGCTCGCGAGCTGCCTCGAAGTAGCGGACCACGGCTCCAATCGCATGAAGGGTCTGCTGGGGCGCGACGGACTGGCGCAGGGTGAAGGATTGTGGATCATGCCTTGCGAGGCAGTGCACACCTTTGGGATGAGATTCTCGATTGACCTTGTCTACCTCGACCGCAAGAACCGCATTCGCAAGGTCAGAAGCAGCGTTCCTCCGTGGCGAATGTCAGCCTGTCTCACTGCCCACTCGGTGATTGAGCTACCCTCGGGCACCATCCGCGAAACACAAACGAGGCGCGGAGACGAACTCGCATTTTCCTCCGTCCCCGTGGCAGAGACCGCCGCAACCTACGCACGCCCTTAGTCTGCTGTGCAATGCTGCTGGAAAAACATGCGGAACTTCATCTGGAATCCTCAGTTGGCATCCTCAATCAGCGGTGTTTCACACAGATATCCGCTAGATTCCGTTCGCCGTATTCCGTTCGTAGTACTCCATTTCTTTACCAGAGCCCAGACCGCAAGAGCCGCCGTTAAGACTGCCATCGCTTTCACCAGAGCAGGATGCGCCGCCAGAACAGCGTATTTGAATCGCACCGCCAGCGACCATGCGAGTACGACGCCTAAATACAGGGGCGCACGTCACATCCTGCGCCAGCCAGCGGCCGTAGCATAGCAACCGAATGCCAGTCCAGGGAATTAGATCGATTCCGTAGTGCTCTCCGGTCGCAAGCGTGGCGCGATGGCACCCATGAATCAAGAATCGAGAGCCCAATCATCTTCGGCGCGAGGTTATCCGCTTCCTTTCTTGCCGCAAAATCATGCCGACGTACCACGATATTGATTGCAAAATCCATCCCCCAAAGGTCCTGCATGGGCTTGACCCGTATGGTTGCAAATCTATGGCCTGAAGGTCACGTTACCACCTTAAGGTGATGTATACGAGGCTGGCCTGATTCGAGGGGATTGTATACGGCAGTTCACTACTTCTGCCGCTCACCATACTGTAAGTTGCTGATTTATATACATTGGCTCGAATTGGAAAGTTTGGCAACCCGCTTGCTATCTATAGGGCAAGCCCAGCCAACCGCCGGGACATATCAAACCACCTGGAGAAACAAACAATGAAGAACATGATTTCCAAGATGCACCTCGCAATCAAGGGCCTGATGAAGGAAGAAGGCCAGGACCTGGTCGAGTATGCCCTGGTCGTCGCCTTGATCGCCTTCGCAGCCACCGCCGGCATGAAGGCGCTTGCCGGCAGCATCAACACCACCTTTTCCAACATCAGCACCAGCCTCACTGCCGCTTAGTTCCTAGACCATGCAGCATCGGTGATCTAGAAACCGGCCCCAATCCTTGGCTGGGGAGAATTCGGTAGAGCCTCGTTGTTCCTGCAGCGAACTCTCCCCAGCCAAAGCTACTCACCCTCAGAACGGCCCCGCAACCTACTCTGCGCTCCTGGATTATCCACATGAAACCTTGCTTCCACAGGCACTCGTTCAGGCTGCTGGACACTTTGCTTCAGGAATGCGGTCAGGATCTGGTCGAATACGCCCTTTTAGTTGCTCTGATGGCCTTCGGAGCTACGGCTGGAATGAAGTCCATTGCCACGAAGGTAAACACAATCTTCAACAATATCGGTACGACCCTCACGAGTAACACCTAACCCGTGCGAAGCCAGTCGAGAGCGTTACCCTCCATAGTCTTTCAACGTCGTTCTTGAGCCCATTCAGGATTCTTACAATGCCATTTTCGATTGCAGGAAAAAGATGGAGCGACAACGAAATGAACGAGGCTGAGACAATCTCTTCTCCGCCGCATCTTCCTGGCAATTCCCAACGCCGGGTGCAGGCATAGAGCGCATATGGTCGAGTCATCCGCTCCCAACACATCTGTCACCCTGCCGCTTCTTGAGTTCAGCTTCACGCTTATCGCAATCGCCGCTGCGTTTTGCGCCCCTCGAATGCTCTCGACCAGTTTCTTGCGCATAGAAAATGCCTTCGGCCGCCTGGCGCGCAGGCAAGGATTGGCGGTCGTGGTAGTCGGCCTTGCCGCCGTCGTTTTGCGGCTGGCCATTCTCCCCTTCATCCCTATCCCGATTCCTTTCGTGACCGACGATTTCAGCTTTCTGCTTGCGGCGGACACCTTTGGCCTGGGACGCTTGACCAACCCGACGCCGGCGATGTGGGCCCACTTCGAGACCATGCATGAAACCATGCGCCCGACATACATGTCCATGTACTTTCCCTCGCAGGGACTGGCCCTGGCAGCCGGAAAGCTGCTCTTCGGCCATCCCTGGTTCGGACTTCTACTGGTCACAGCGCTCATGTGCGCAGCCATCTGCTGGATGCTGCAGGCGTGGCTGCCGCCTACTTGGGCACTCCTAGGCGGCTTCCTGGCGGTGATTCATCTCGGTCTGTTCACCTACTGGATCAACACCTATCATTCCGGCGGTTCGATCAGCGCTCTTGGTGGAGCGCTAATCCTCGGCGCTCTGCCACGGCTCAAGAAAACAGCCCATTTCCGCTATGGCCTTCTAATCGCCATGGGCATCGTGCTGCTCGCCTACACCCGCCCCTACGAGGGCATGCTGCTGTGTCTTCCCGTAGCCGTTGCGCTGGGCCATTGGGTGGTCTATGGCAAGACTCGCCCTCGCCCCGCGATTCTGCTGCGACGCGCCGCACTCCCGCTGGTGCTGCTCGTCGCGGCAGGCGGGTGGCTCGGCTACTACGACTACCGCGCCTTCGGCAGCCCGACAACTTTGCCCTACACCGTCAACCGCGCCACCTATGCCATGGCCCCGTACTTCGTCTGGCAATCACAGAGGCCGGAGCCCGTCTATCGGCACGCGGTGATGCGGTCGTTCTACTATGTGTGCGAGCTTGATTTCTACAACAGAATTCACTCCCTCTCCGGCTATCCCGTGCAGAGCCTGGTCAAGGCCGTCTGGGCAACGCATTTCTATACCGGGATCGCATTGCTTCCCCCACTGGCCATGCTCTGGTGGGTAGCGAAGGACCGGCGCCTGCGCTTTCTCGTGATTTGTATTGGCATCATGATTGCTGGCATGGCCATCCAGATTTATCTCATTCCGCACTATATTGCTCCGTTTACCGCCGCCTTCTACGCGATCGGCCTGCAGGCCATGCGTCATTTGAGGGTTTGGCGCCCTGAGGGCAAGCCCGTCGGGATGACCCTGGCTCGGCTCTGCGTCATTGTCTGCCTCGTAATGGTTGGAATGCGGCTCTATGCCGGCCCTCTGCATCTGCGCCTCTCCGAGTTTCCCGTAACCAACTGGAATTTTGAGTGGTACGGGCCGGATCACTTTGGCACCGAGCGAGTTCGCGTTGTCGGACAGATGGCGCAACTGCCCGGCAAACAGCTCATGCTAGTCCGTTATTCAGCCAAACACAATCCGATGCAAGAGTGGGTCTACAACGCACCCGACATCGATGGATCCAAGGTAATCTGGGCGCGCGAGATGGATGCCTCCAACAATGCGGAGTTGATCCAGCACTACAAGGACCGGCAGGCCTGGCTGGTAGAACCGGACAAATTACCCGCCGTCGTGACCCCCTATTCCGAGGTCGATGAGCGCGCCAAATCCGGACAGTTGCTCGCCGCCTCACACTAACTTCACCCCCATCGTGGGCATTCAAGAAGGAGCAGCAAGTCATGATCAACGGGAAACGCATCGCAGTCGTAATGCCTGCCTACAACGCCGCCAGAACTTTGGAACAGACCGTGCGCGAACTCCCCGACATCGTCGACATCAAGATTCTTGTCGATGACTTCAGCAAGGATGAGACCACGCAGCTTTCGAAACAGCTGGGCGTGCAGACCTTCACGCATGACGCCAATTATGGCTATGGCCGCAATCAGCAGACATGCTATCGTGAGGCGCTCGCCGCCGGTGCGGATATCGTGGTCATGGTTCATCCCGACTATCAGTACACGCCCGCTCTGGTCACCGCGATGGCCAGTATGGTCGCAAGCGGCGTCTATGACATGGTGCTGGCCTCGCGCATTCTCGGCGGCGGCTCGCTCAAGGGCGGAATGCCGCTCTACAAGTACATTTCCAACCGCGCTCTTACTGCGTTTCAGAACCTTTTCCTCGGCGTCAAACTCTCTGAGTACCACACTGGCTATCGCGCATTCTCTCGCGAACTGCTGCAAACGCTGCCGCTGCTTGAGAACTCTGACGACTTCGTCTTCGACAATCAGATGATTGCGCAGGCGGTAATGTTCAACTTCCGCATAGGTGAAATCTCCTGCCCTACCAAATACTTCAAGGAAGCCTCTTCAATCAACTTCAAACGCAGCGTGGAATATGGCCTTGGCGTACTGGCGACGACCTTCAGCTTTGCCGCCCATAAGCTCGGCCTGCGTCACATCGCCAGATTTGACGCGACGGGCAGAAAAGTAACGCAGCAATATTACACGCCGGTCCCACATGAGTCTTAGACCAGACTGCCTGATCCGGTGACTGGTTGCCGGTCGCAACGAAAGACCTCGGGATGATGCTCGCCGCTGCAGCAGGACAAAACGCTTCGCCGGTGCTGATTGAAGGCGCTCTAACAGTGATCGCAATCGGGCTTGCGTTCAGTTGGCCGACACTTGGACAATCTCTTTTTCGACCGCTCGAGCGGGCATTGGACAAGCTCGCGAGACGTCGCGGCTGGGCTGTGGCCTCAGTTGGTTTGAGCGCGTTTTTCCTGCGTCTCATCCTGTTGCCGCTGATCCCCATCCCCCAACCCTTTGGCCAGGACGATTTCAGTTTTCTGCTTGCCGCGAACACCTTCGCGCTGGGGCGGCTCACCAACCCCACTCCTGCTCTTTGGACTCACTTCGAAAGCTTCCACATTGACATGCAGCCAACTTATATGTCGATGTACTTTCCAGCACAAGGTCTGATTCTCGCCGCAGGCAAGGTTCTGACCGGAAACCCATGGTTCGGTCTCCTCGTCGTAACGTCCCTGATGTGCGCGGCGATCTGCTGGATGCTGCAAGCCTGGCTTCCGCCCCGGTGGGCCTTTTGCGGAGGCATGATCGCTGTTCTGCATCTTGCCCTCTTCAGCTACTGGATCAACACATTCACGGGCGCCGCTTCCATTGCTGCCCTTGGAGGTGCGTTGATCCTTGGTGCGTTTCCCCGCATCGTCCGCGCCAGGCAAGCCGTAAGCTTTCGCTGTGTGCTGCTGCTCACTATCGGCATCGTCATCGTTGCACTCAGCCGCCCGTACGAAGGACTTCTTCTCTGCATTCCCGTTGCCCTGGTCCTTGTCCATTGGATGTTTCTCGCACAGAACCGCCCTGAACCGACTATGCTCTTGCGCCTGACCGCCGTGCCTTTCCTGATCCTGCTAGCCACAGGCCTATGGATGGGGCACTATGATCGCCGCGTGAATGGTAACGCCTTCACGTTGCCTTACACCCTCAATCGCGCAACGTACGCAGCCGCTCCCTACTGGATATGGCAATCGCCACACCCCGCACCCGTCTACCGGCACAAAGCCATGCGCGACTTCTACCTCGAAGATGAACTCCCCGTCGCGCAGCGCATTCAGACTCCTTCGGGCTTCCTCTTCCAGCTCTTGGCCAAACCCATCATGATTATCTGGTTCTTGGCAGGAATCGCGCTCTTGCCAGCCGTGTTTCTGTTACCGCGCGCGCTTCTTGACCGCCGCGTCCGCTTCTTTGCTCTCGCAGGCTGCCTGTGGATTCCGGGATTGCTGATTCAAATCTTTCTGCTTCCACACTATATTGCCGTTTTCACCGCAGCTCTTTACTGCGTAGGTTTGCAAGCGATGCGCCACTTACGCCTGTGGCGAACCGAGAATAGGCAAACAGGGGTCGCCTTGATTCGCTACCTGGCCATGACTGTGATCGTCATGGTTGTCTTCCGCGCATTTGCTGCGCCGCTTCGCCTCCAACTTGATCCATGGCCGGGCAGTTCTTGGGCTTTTAGCTGGTATGGACCGGGACCGTTTGGCGAGGCGCGGGCGCAGGTCGAAAATCATCTCGAAACCCTACCCGGCAAGCAGCTCGCCCTGGTCCGCTATAGTCCAACGCACTTTGCAGCTAACGAGTGGGTTTACAACGCTCCAGACATAAGTAACTCCAAAGTTATATGGGCGCGGGAGATGGATGCCGCGAATAATCTGGATCTCATGCGCTATTACAAGGATCGCCAGGTCTGGCTGGTAGAGCCGGATAAGTCCTCAGCAGACTTGTCTATCTATCCCCCGCAGAAAAATTTACCTGCCCAGGCTTCGGACGTAGATCAAAGATGATGGAGGAGCGAATACACTCGGAGGTCGTATATCGCCGATGAAACGTATCCCCTCGCCTGGTGGCGTGCGCGGCATAGCAATTGTGCCGACCCTCTTCGGGCATATCTCTGAGTCCAACTGGCTGGTTGCTGCGTCGGGCCAGTGTGCTCGACTATCTCTGACGGCGAACCAAGAGGTACGCATAAGTGCGCCAGAGGAAATATCCGGCGGGCAGTTCCGATAGCCATAGGACGGGATAGCGATACCGCACGTCACTGACAACCACGTAATACATCAGCGGGTACAGAAACAAGACCAACAGTACAAACACAGAGACTCGCTCACGCCGGAACAGCATCCAGATCAGCCCGGGAATCGAGAGAATCGTGATCGCCCAGATCACATGCACCTTGAACGCGCTCTCTTCCACTGGCGGAAACCAGAAATCGCGAAAGCGGGCCAATGTCAGTTGTCTGAATCGCTCCGGATGAGTCTTGATCCACGTTTCCGCATCGGCAGTGCGCTTGCGATCGTATGTCACTTCTCCGAGTTTAAGCAGCAATTGAGCCTCGCTCAGGCTCATGTTTGGATGATGCGATTGAAAGCAGTTGTTGGCCTCATCGGCAATCATGCTTGGCTGAGCGCAATCGTTGTCCGACGAGTAGAGCGTCATGCCAAGATTCGTTCGAACCACAAACGCTCCAAGTTGCGCGTAGTTCCGCGCTGCCCAGAGAAACATCAAGAGAAAGAGAGTCGCAAGCACGACAGCTGTCTGCCGCCAAAGCACTCTTCTGCTCAACATGAGATAGGCAATCCATGGAAGCGTGATGAGCAGCGAAGAAGGATTCAATCCAAATAGAAGGCCTGCGATTGCGCCCGTTACGACCGCGGGAACCACGCCTTTGCGCGTGCGAAGATGCGCGGATAACAAGCAGAATAGGAGCAGCCCCGCCACCGTGAAGCTCGCGTCCCAACTTGGCATCAGTTGCGCCGAAGCCAGCCAAAGGATCGCAGCCACGATACCCGGCTTGATGTCCCCATAGAAGACGCCGGAGACGCGCGGCAGCCACGATGCAGTGAACGCATTCGCGACCATGCTGCTCACGGTAGCAGCCAGAACGACCGGATCAGTGCTTCGAAGGACTTTAGTCAAGAGCGCAAGAAACACAGGATAAACAGGAGGGTTTGCAGCTGTTGGGCCGGTATTCAAGACCAGAAAAGGATTGGCATAGCTTCCGGTTTCAGCCAGGTTCCTGCCCAGCGCAACCATCTCGAACCCAAGGCCAAACTTGACCGGCGAAGACATCTGCAAAAGGCCCGCAAGACCCCCGACTACGAACAGCGCAAAATATATATTTGCGTTTTGCTTGCCGGTGGCCTGCCATTCCTCGTTGCTCGTTTTCACGCTCTTCCGTTCTCGTATGCCTCGGGTCTATTGCAAGCCCATGGTAGGATCAGGACCACGCTCAAGCAAAAGCTCTATGCTGGCCTTTCCTTCTAAAAGCCAATATACCTCCCGCGGCAGAGGCAGCGAACGGCGGCCCGCAAGCATCACACTTCACAGCAACATCGTGCCGGCCAAGCTGCGAAGGAGCGTCACCCAGATTGGAGGAACGTTGTCCTCTGCAATTCATATCTGAACTCATGCAACGGCGTCTATCCGCATCTTGTGTCCAGTTCGCCGCCAGAAATTCGTAGTCTGGATTCGCCGCTCGGAACAGGCGCAGGATAGACTCAAGACACAATTCACTGAAGCGAACGCCTCCAAAATCCTCTGAACGGACGATACCTTGCCCGACACCGTCGACGACAAATTCAAAAGCCGCGTAATATTCATGCTACTGGCCATTACCGCGGTTGGGCTGTCGTTTGGCCTGCTCTGGATTGGCCGCGTCATCTTCCTGCTGTTGTTTGCCTCCATCGTCGGCACCGTCTTCCTGACGGCTATCTCAGATTGGGTGCATACCCGGTTCAAGATCAGGCAGGGAGCGGCCCTGGCGCTCTTCATCTGCGTGGCTGTTGCCGTGGCGGCGCTGCTGGTTTGGATCCAAGGTCCAAACGCCGTCCAGCAATTTGCCGATCTCGAAATCGAACTCCCCCTGGCCGCGCATTCGCTGCTGGCGCAGTTACAGAGCCATCAATGGGGGCAATGGCTGTTGCGGCAATCGCCTGATTCAACACAGGTCTCGAACGGCTTCAGTTACGCTCTAACCCGCATTGGCGGCATCGTGCTCAGCTCGGCGACTGTACTGGCCGGTCTGGTTATCGTTTTCAGTCTCAGCATTTATTTCTCCGCCGAGCCGGAGTTGTACTACAACGGTTTGCGCCGGATCATCCCCGAGGAGCACCGCGAAAAGCTGGACGCCTGCGCCGCCAGCGTAGCCCAGATCCTGCGCTCCTGGGTCGTCGCCAAATTGATCTCCATGTCCATGGTGGGCATCCTCATCACGATTGGGCTCTCGATCGTCGGCGTGCCGCTTCCCTTTTCGCTGGGCATAATCGCAGCTTTGATGACCTTCGTCCCCAACATTGGCCCGCTGATTGCGGTGATTCCGGCTGCTCTGCTGGCGCTCGCCAAGAGCCCAACCACGGGTCTGCTGGCCCTGCTGGTCTTCGCCATCGTCTTTGCCCTGGAAGGTTATGTGGTCACGCCGCTGCTTGAGCGCAACATCGTCCGCCTGCCTCCAGCGCTCACGCTCACCATGCAGCTGCTGCTGGCGGCGCTCGCCGGCCCGGTTGGCGTAGCGCTGGCTG
>Ga0302324_100001920_pt1 | contig 49229 bp, 46 predicted proteins | sample Palsa_T0_1_FD_201949 | JGI IMG/M metagenome (GOLD analysis project Ga0302324, IMG submission 201949) | Peat permafrost microbial communities from Stordalen Mire near Abisko, Sweden - Palsa_T0_1 | ecosystem: Environmental > Terrestrial > Soil > Palsa > Peat permafrost | place: Sweden: Abisko...
GCCTTGATCGCCTGGATCGAGAGGATCGCCTGTCCCAGCCGTCCGTCGAGGCGCTCCTCCCAGGACACGTGTGAGCCGAGCCCCGGCACGAGCCCGAACGTCCGCACTTCGAACACGCCGCCGAGCGATTCGTTCGCCTTCCGGAGCGCGTCGATCTCCGCGACCATCGCCCGCGTGGCCTCCGGGTCCAGGCACCGCACCGGTGACTCGTCGACCGCGGCGAAGTCGGAAGGAACGAGATCGTCGCGGCGTGGTGCCTGCACCGAGGTGATCTGGATCACGTGCGAGTAGACCTCGACCCCAAGCGCTCTGAGGAACGCCTTCGCGACCGCGCCGCCGGCAACCCTCGCCGCCGTCTCGCGCGCGCTCGCGCGCTCGAGGATGTCGCGCACATCGGTGAGCCCGTACTTCTGAGTCCCGACCAAATCGGCATGCCCGGGCCTCGGGAGGTGGACCTCCGCCGGCTCCGCCTCCACCGGCCAAGGATTCATACGCTCCTCCCAGTTGGCGTAGTCACGGTTGCGGATCTGCAGCGCGATCGGCCCGCCGAGCGTCCTGCCGTGCCGGACGCCACCGGTGACCTCCGCCTGGTCGCGCTCGATCTTCATCCGCCCACCGCGACCGTGGCCGAGCTGGCGCCGCGCAAGGTCGCGGTTCAGCGCGTCGCGCTCGAGCTCGAGCCCGGCCGGAAGGCCCTCGATGATGCAGGTCAGGCCGGGACCGTGTGATTCGCCGGCGGTGGTGAGGCGGAGCGCCATGGGCGCTACAGATTACGGGCAGGTGGTCGCGGGGCGCTGGGGCGCGGCGGGACCGCGCGGTGTCAGCAGCCGCTCGTGTCGGCGCTGAGGCTGTTGCTCAGGCTGCTCACGGACGTGTCGCACTGGACGTACTCGTTCACCCTCACCGCGTTCGCGCCGCTGTCGACCGGATAGTTGCCGAGGTCGAGATCCTGGGTGATCGCCGATGCGCTGGCAGTCACGTTGTCGCCGACTATCGAGCCCACGAACGCGCCCGCGGCGCAGACGAGGCCGAGAACGCAGCTCTTCGTGTTCACCGTGACCGACGATGTCGGTGCGTATATGACCATGCCCTCGTTGGGCGCCGCCGCCACTGTGCACACCGAGAGGACATAGACAGTGCACGTCGACGAGTTGCCAATACTCACGGTGGTGTTGTTGTCGTAGCTCCCGTCGCCCTCCACGTAGACCTGAACGCCGCTCGGGTCCAGCGTGTTCGTGACGCCGTTCACGGTTCCAAGCAGCCCGTTGTTCAGTCCCTGGGAGGCGTTGAAGTCTCCGACCTTGCCCCCAACCTCCTGAGCCGCCGTGTACGTGTATCCGTTACATGGCGCCGAATTCGGAGGCAAGATGAAGATCCGCACCGGTGACGTCGAGGACGCGGACGTGTTGATCGTCCCGCCGGTGGCATTGAAGTTGCAGAACACGTAGTCGCCGGCTGCGAAAGTAGCGGTGCCGCCGGTCAGCGTGAACGTGTCGTTGGTGGAGCTGTAGCCGCCACCCGTGCACGAGGCGCAGGTGATACCGGTCGAGCACAGCGCGCAGGTGGTGGCCGAAGTCGTCGGCACCGGCCGCTGGATCATGCAATACGCGCTGGGCGAGCCGGCTGTGCAGAAGCCGCCGGTGAGGTGGACCAGGGTCGCCGTCGCGATCGATGCCGGAGCCGGAGTCTGACCGTACCCGAAGGTCGGCAGGATCGCGTCCGAGCCCGTCGGCCAGGATGTGTCAGCGGCGACGCCCAGGAGCGGCAGCGTGAGCGTTCCGCCGGCGCTGATGTCTCCGTTGACGACCCCGACGGCGTTGACGCCGAGCACGCTGAGGCCGTTGACCGTGACGTTGCCCATCCCCTCGAGCGCCTGAACCGGTCCCGTCGGCTGGAGCAGCGCCAGCTCGCGCGCATATGCGTTGCTCGAAGGGGTCGGCGTCGTGTTGCAACTCGACGGGGTCGTCGTGTCGCACCCCACTGAGACGATCTCCGGGAACTCAACCACGGATCCGACCCCGGAACCGCCGATCTCGTGCTTGTTGGAGAAGTACTCCGCTTCGTAGTAGGCGTGGTCGTCGAGCGGGCTCCAGTACGCCGAAACCGGCGCCCCGCTGCTGTTGAGCGCCGTCGGGCAGGCGCCGCCGGCGCTCGCATAGGCAGTCAGCCCGCCCACCTGGAGGTTGGCATTGAGCTGCAACGGCACGCAGTCGAGGAAACCACTCAGGCCGAGGACGCCGCCGCTGAAGTTGTAGACCGAGCCCAGGTTCGCTTCCGACTCGTCGTAGAGCTGTTGCTGGATGCCCGCGTCGGCGGCCTGCTGCGCGCGCCGCACGCGCATGTCGTGAGTTGTGAGCTGGCGCGAGGAGAGCGTCTCCGCAAGTGCCGCGAACCCAATCGCGAGCACGATCAGCATCAGCGCGAGAATGGCGACGATCACGAAGCCGCGCTGGTCCGCGTACCGAGATCGTCTCGCGTCGGCGAATCGCCGCGTCATCCGAGCTGTACCCCCAGCGTGATCCCGATTGTGCTTGTAGGTTCGTTAGCCGGCGTCGGATTCGTGAAGATGCTGCTGACGTAGACGGGAGCACTCGGTCCGATGTTCAGCCTTCCGTGGTCATCGAGCACCACGGCCACGATCACCCGTCGGGCGTCCGAACAGAGCGTGCTGGCGGGGCTCGAGGTGCTGGGGAAGGTGCACGCGCTGGACTGGAGGGTCCCGTTGCTGACGGTCGGACACGCTGTCGATCCGACGGTGTTGCAACCGACGTAGGTGTCCGTGACGTAGGTATCCACGACCGCGGTGTCCGTGCCGACCGTCACCGTCTGCTGCGGCTTGACGAACCCGAGCGATGAGTTGAGGATCTCGAGCGGCTCGGCGCCCGAGTCGCATCCGGACCATGACGTGACTCCGCTGCTGCTGGTGCTCTGGGGATTCTCGGGCTGCCCGCTGATGCTGTTCGGGTCGGCCGTGTTGTCGTAGTTCGCCTCGATCTCGTATTCCTCGCTGCTCCCCCCGCAGCCGCTCTTGGCGAGCGCGAACGAGCTCGGGTCGGCCTTGACCGTGGAGAACGGAGAGGTGTTCGGGATCGAGCCCGGAAGTGCCGACGGCGTCGTCTGCATCGCGAGCTCGGCGAAGCCGTCCGTCTTGACCTCCTGGCGAATCGTCTCGATCTGCTGGTCGGCGACGCTGATCAGCTGCGACTCGCGCTGCGCCGCGATCGAGCTGTCATTGCCGGTCACGAACAGCGTTGACGCCGCGCCGACGATCAGCGCCAGCATCAGCGCGGCCATCAGCACCTCGATAATCGTGAAGCCGTGCTCGGCGGCCGCAGAGCGGGAGGTGGTCCGGGCGGGACGGCTCACCCGAAGTTCCTCAGGTCCGCGGTGGCCTGGAGCACGATCGGCGCGGTTGGCGCGGATCCCCCGGTTGACGAGGCGGGCGCTCCCTGACCGTCAACGGGGAGAATCGCCGCCGCGTTGTTGTGCGTGCTGAGCCCGTAGTCGGTGATCTGGACGGTCATGGTCATTGCCACCGCCGCGATGTCGGTCGCGTTCGTCGGCGTCGTGGCGGTACCGCCGTAGGTCGGCGTGAACGACATCGACTGCACACCCGTGATCTCCGTCTTGGTGGTCGTGCTGCCTCCGCTCGGGGTGATGGCGCGCGTGCATGTCCCCGCGAAATACGTCGACGATTCGGCCGTGCTCGGGCATGTCCACGTCACCGCCTCCCCGGTGGTGTCGCTGCCCGGGGTCGGGATTTGGAAGGAGATCGACGTCGAACTGCCGGACGTCGAGATGCTCACGCTCGTGATGGCCTCCCGTAGGTCCCGCTCGAGCTGCTCGAGGCCCACCTCCGCCTGGTTGCCGGCCACCGCACGACTGGAGATGTCGTTCTGCTGGTCGAACGTGACGACCATAAAGGTCAGGGCGGCAGCGCCGACTACTAGCGATAGGGCCATCGCCACTACCAGCTCGACCAGCGTGAAGCCGCGCTCACCCTCGGATGGGATCCGCGCTTCCCGCCGGGGCTGCTCGCCGCCCGCGTCTCCGTGACGGCCCCGGCGCCTGAGCAGCCTCGTCCTGCGTCCGCGGGTCATCGCCGCGCTCAGCTGGCGGGAACAAGCCGCAGGACGGTTCCCAGCGGCTCAAGGATCGGTCCGAGGATTGCCTGCACCCCGAGCACGCGAATCGAGCGCCCGATCAACCGCTTCGAAACCTGGACGCGGGACAGCGTCCCCGTCTGCTCGGAATAGACGAACATCCGCAGCGCGATCGACTGCCGGCCGGCACGCGCCACGATCTTGCGGCCTGCCTTGGATTCGATTGCACGGGCCTGCTTGGCCTTCGCCGCCGACGTGGTCGTGAGCGTCTTGAGATCGGTCAGGGTCAGCGTGAACTCACTTGTTCCACTGGGCCGCACGACCTCGAACAGCTCGGCCTGGCCGGCCTTCAAGTCGAGGAACACGCAGTCGCTACGGCTCGGAGCGCACTTGCCCTCGCCGCGGACGGGCGCGACGATGCGCGACAGCAGGAACACGGCCGTCTTGTGGTCGTTCTCGACGCCGTAGTAGACGGCGAGGGGGTCGTCGGCGTTCGGCAGGGGAGCCAGCCGGGGCAACTCGTCGCGAGTCGAGGGGACGGAGCCGACGCGGTCGTAGACCAGGTTGATGTCGTAGTAGGAGTACGTCGTCGGCTTCGCTGCAGCCGGCTTGGTTGTCGACTTGGTGTTGGTCGAAGTGGACTTCGACGAAGGGTTGACGCTGTTGAACGGCGGGGCCACGTCGTTGGGGTTAGTCGCGTCGCTAGGACCGGACGAGGAGCTTGTGCCGGCGGACGCGGCACTTGTGCCGGAGCCGGATGTGGCCGCGGCGGCGGTCGAGCCGGTGGCACCCGAGCTCGCCTTCGCCTGCTGAGTGAACGGGTCCCGCTCCGGCCCCGTGAGGCGCGCGTTGCTCGGGGTCGTGGTCACGCTGACCGCCGGTAGCGCCGGGACGGGCGCGACCGCAGATCCGCTCGCCACCGGAGCCTGGACCACGGGCGCGGGCTTGCTCGAGCTCGAGAGTAATACGGGCACGGCGACCAGCGCGACGATCAGCGCTGCGGCAACGGGCCAGAGGCGCTTCTCGCGCAGCTCGGAGATCAGATTCTGGATGACGTTCATGGAGTCGGTGCGGTGACGGCCGCGGCTGCGGGCGCCGAGGTAGAGGAGCCGGACACTGTCTGCGAGCTCGAGCCGGCGGGACCCGAAGGCGATGCGCCGTCGGTCACACCCTGGTCTGCAGGCACCAGGTACGTGGTGGCCGAGATCGTTGCCGTGATCTGCGGGAACCCGCTCGGGGCGGCTCCAAGGCTGATGGCATTGAGCGTCATCAACCGACCGCTCACAGAGACGCGCTTGTTCGTCGCTACGACGAACCGCTCGAGCCGGCTGAAGAAGTTCGCGAGATGGAAGAAATTGCCGCGGAAGGTGAAGGTGAACGGCAGTGTCGGAAGACCCGCGGGGCCTACCGCGGCGCCCGGTGGCAGCGTGGCGGTCACCGCCTGGCTGGTAGAGGCGCCGGCGCTGGTAGTGCTCGGCGCCGGAGCGGAGCCCGACGCCGCGTTCAACACCAACGCCAGGAAGTCCACGCGGGCGCGATGCGCCGCGTTCTGGAGCTCGTAGATCAGCGAGGGCGTATCGTCGTCCGACGGAACAGCCTCGCCAAGATCGGCGACCGCTTCGTAGTTGCGGGCAAACGTGCTCCTGTCGGCCTCCGCGAGGGCGGTCTCCGAGCGAGCCGTGGCGAGCTCCTTCTGCGCGGCCGTCACCTGGCCTCCGAGCTTGCTCGCCTGATCGCGCTTGGGTTGGATCACGAGCAGCCACACGCCGGCGATCGCGACGATCCCCGCGACGATCAGGATCATGAGACGATCTCTTGTGGTCACTGTGGAGCTCCGGTGCTGGTCGAGGTGCTGACGGGCTCGGCACCCAAGGACGTGACGCCGTCGGCGCCGGCATTGGCGAGCGGCTGGAAGAAGACGACCAGGTCGAACGACGGTGAGCCGGCAGGACACCCACCCGCGCCTGAGGAGCTGACCGACGCGCCGGACTGGCTGCTGCCACTCACCTGGGAATCCTCGAGCGAGACGCGTGTCACGCCGTCGATCAGCCGCAGCCGCGAGATCAGCCGCGCCACGTCGTCCTGAGAGTCGGAGCAGCCCGAGAGCTGGAATGCGGGGGCGTTGATGTCACCGCGCAGGCTGGCGCCACTCGTCGCGCCGCCGCCTGCACCGTTGACGGCCGCACCGGGCACAACGGTCCCGACCAGCGACTGCAGCGAGGTGTTCGCCGGGACGACCCGGGCGAGGTCGGCGAGCGCCGCATGCCAGTCGAATCGACTCGAGGCAATCGCCCGAATCGTCTGCGAGCGGGCCTGCGCGAGCTGCGCGAACTCGACATACGGCTGCAGCCCGGCGGCCTGCGCCTGAGCCTGGGTCGCCTCGGCCTGCAGCGATGCGACCTGAGCCTTCTGACTGGAGATCCTGTTCGTAGTCAGGACGTACACGGTGACGAGCGCCACCGCGATCGCGAGCGCGCCGAGCAGCACGTAGACCGAGCCCGCGGCGCGAGCGCCGGAACCGCGTCCACCGCGGCGAGCGTCCTGCGGTATGAGGTTGACGGCCCTCACGCCACGACTTCCTGGACTGTGAGACCTGCGGCGACCACGAGGCGGCCGGCATCGATGCCGCCAAGCGCACCAGGGCGCGCCTCCGTGACAACTCCGCACTCGAGTGGCAATCCAATCTGCTCTGCGAGCTGATCGCTGAACCCGGCGATCGAGACGGCCGGGCCGGTCAGAATCGCGCGCTCGACCTCAGCCGCACCGGCCTGGGCGCGGTGGAAGTCGAGCGAGTTGCGCACCTCGTCGGAGATCCGGTGCAGGCCCTCGCTCAGCACCGCGCGGGCCTCGACCACGATCTCGGTGTCTCCGTCGACGTCGTCGGTCGGCATCAGCATCCCCACATGGGTCAGCCAGCCGCGCGCGTGATCGAGCGTCAGTCCGCGACGCTCGGCGAGCTCGGCGGCCATCGCCTCGGTCCCGTGCGCGACCACGCGCGTGAAGACGCAGGTAGTACCGACCGCGACCGCGAGGTTGGTCATCCCGCCGACACTCACGTACAACGTCGCACCGACATTGCTCGGGCGATACAGCGCGCGGATCATCGCGAACGCGCTCAGATCTATGCCCTCGGGGCGCAGCCCGGCGCTGCGGGTCGCGGCGAGCAGGCCGTCGATCATGTCGCGTCGGGCGGCGACCAGCACGACGCGGGTGCGCGGACCATCGTCCGTCTGCACGAGGCCGAGCGAGTGGTGCTCGAGCACCGCCTGCTCGAGCGGCATCGGGATGTGTTCAGGTGCCTGGAACCGGACAGCCGAGGCGATCTCCTTCGCATCGGTGAGCGGCGGCAGGTCGATCGTGCGCATCACGATCCGCTGGTTGGCGACGCCGAGACGAACGCGACGACCGAGCTTGTGGTCGGCGAAGAGCTTGCGTAGCACCGCGGCGAGCGTTTCGACGTCGGCGACCTCACCCTCGCGAACGACGCCCGGCGCCAGCTCCGCGGTCGCGGCGCGCTCGACGGCGCCACCGTTGCCACGCGACTCGACGGCTGCCACGTAGCCGGGCTCGATGTCCAATCCGGTGACTGTTTTCCCTGCGGCGGTTCCCATGAGCCTCTGGGCATTGATCGGCTGGACGACCGTTGGGGTTTAGTGCGTCCAGGTCGATCTGGACACTTTCGGCTCGTTTTCGGGGTCAGCCGTGCGGGCGTGTCACGGCGGCTGGGCGATGCCCCATCGGATGAAACGCCCGGTGGGCCAGGTAGGCGCTGAGCGCCGCCGTTCCGACGATCGAAAACGCGCTCAGAACGTACGGTGAGACGTGCTGCACGCCGATCGGCATCAGCCAGACCGCTACGGTGACGACGCCGGTGAGCAGCGGTGCTCTTCCCAGTCCGACCGCCTCCCACGCAGCCAGCGGGATCAGCACGATCAGGTAGTAATACGGGAGGTGGGTCGGGTCGACGGCGCAGCGCGCGACACCAAGCAAAGCCAGTAGCGCGAGCGGCTCGCAGGCGCCGTCGCGCCGCCGGGCATGGATCCAGCCGAGCGCAAGCAGCCCCAGTGCGACCGACACCCCGATGGCGGACGCCATCGACCTGGTCATCGCGAGTGGAAGCAGTCTCGCCGGGGCGAGTACACCGGAAGCGAGGTGAACGGGACTGCTGAGCGGCCACCAGAAGCTGAACGGATTGACCAGGCGGGTCGCGTCCACCTGGTGCATCGACCGGACGAACGCAGAAAGATTTCCTAGCGGACCGGCGCCCGCCAAGGGGATCGCCACCGCGCTCGCGATCACCGCGCCGCGCACACGCTCACCGCGCATGGCGACGAGCACCGGCGGCACAGCAACCGCCGCCCACGGCTTTGCTCCGGTGGCGGCACCGATCATTACCGCGGCCCAGCGAGTCTGCCCTCGGGTCGCTGCTATCACCGCACAGGTTGAGAGCACTGCAGCGAGCACGTCCTCGGGATGGCCGCCCGTGACCGCGTCCCGCACTGCCGGGCTCACGACCAGGAAGACGGCGGCTCCGAACCCTGGAAGCCACCCGACGAAATCTGATCGCCGGCGCGTCATCAGCCATGCGGCGAACAGGCCGAGCGACAGCAGACAGACGAGACTCCCCAGCCGATAGGTGAGGAGGGCGCCACCACCGAGCAACGATGCGAGACCGGCAAACGGCACCCGCAGGAGGATCGACGTCAGCCCGATCACCGGTTGGTGGGCCAGGTAGCCCGCGATGTCGCCATGCAGCAGCGCGTTGATCGCCGGTCCGGCGTTGTCGCCCTCGACCGGTCCGTGGACTGTGTAGTCGCCCGTCGCGACGGTGGAGAGCGAGTTTCCTGCGGTGATCGCGCAGGCGACCACGGCGAGGAGGCCGAAGCGCAAGCGCCGGCTTGCGAGCCGCAGGCGCGACGCTGCCATCGGTGCACCGAGATGTGGAGCGGTCGTGCTCAGGGAACCTCCGTTAGAACGGGGGTGAGATCCGAAACCTGGGCGGCCGGCGAGGACTCCCGGACCCGTTCTCGCGCTGACGTGAGGACTGTCGCGCCGGCCGGCTCGGCGAACAGCGACAGGCACGCGAGCGGCAGGATCCAGGCGAGGTAGAAGAACGTCCAGTAGTTGGATACGAGCTGGAGGGCGATCAGGATCGCCGCGGACAGCGCCGCGATCCGCGCGCGGTCGGCGGCGAGCTCAGAGCTCAGCGCGAGGCGCGCCGCAGCTGCCGCGATCAGGGCGAGCACGCAGGCTTGGCCGATCGGCTGCAAGGTCGTGATCCCGAGCGCGACCCATGGCGACTGCAGCGTGCTGCGGCTGAACTGATAGGCGACCGCATGCAGCATCGCCGCCGGACCGTGGACGCCGCCGAGCGCCAGCACAAGCCCGATCGTCGCCGCCGAGACCGCCGCGAACCCTCCGAGCGCCCCCGCGAGCCGCCTGCCCCGGAGCGGCGCCAGCCACACGGGCACGAGCGCGAACGGCGCGAGCTTGAACCAGCCGGCGAGGGCAAGTACGGCCATCGATGCCGCCGGGCGACGCCACAGGAGGACGGCGAACGCGAGCATCATCCCGAGCGCGACGTCCGTGGTTCCGGTCGAGACGATGATCATCAGCGGGGGAAACGAGAGCCAGGCGATCGCGGCCCTCAAGCCCGCCGCCTCGGCACGGAGATCACGAGGACGGGACCGGCGCCCGGCCGCCGCGCGGTACAGCACCGCCGCGGTTACGAGTGCGGCGAGCACCGCGGCGTCCAACATCCCGTCGATGGGGCTGAGGATCGATCCGACCGGCGCGACCCACGCAAGCGGCGCGTACAGCGCGTAGCTCAGAATCGGATACGTGTCGCCGTGGATGACGTCCCCAGGCATGTGTCCGTACGGCAGCAGGCCGTGAATGATCTGCGTGGCGCCCTCCATCGCCGCATAGGCCACGTCGATCGCGTTAGGCGAGCTGACCCCGATAACCGCGAGCACGAGCGCGAGCGCGAGCAGCAGTACTCGCAGGACGCGCACCCGGCGCCCCGGATCCAAGCTGCGGGTGGCCCACTCGAAGATGGGCGTCGAATCGGCCTGGCCGCCGTCCGAGACCAAGCCACGCCACGCACACCGCAGCGACAGATACCCGAGTCCGGGCAGGACGGCGAGCACGCTGCTCCTGAGGTAGCCGTGCTGGTACAGAATCACCGCCGCGAGTAGCGAGAGGACGGCGAGCACGTCGAGGTTGCGCATACGCCGCAATGGGACGACGCCCAGCATCAGGATGAACATCAGGCTGAGCACCACCAGCAGCGAGCGCTGATACGCCTGGTAGTTACCGAACGGAACGCTGCGCCGCCCGAACTCTTCGATTCCCGCGATGGTCCCGTTGGCGTCGACGGCCACCTCTGTGACGGTCTTTGCGCCGTCGAAGAAGCTGACGCGCTCGAGGCGGCCGTCGAGAGCCGACGCACTCGCAGTCGTCCAGTGCGTGCCAACGAGCGAGTGGATCACGGACTCGCTGCGGAGCGCATCGCGGATCGCAACTCGCCCCGGCAGTGGCTGCACCGGCGCATGGTGCAGGACCATCAGGACCGGGGCGGCCACAAGCGCAACCAACAGCGCGACGACCACGACGGGACGGCGCGACATCTCAGACCCCCGCGACAGCCGGCTCGCGCAATCCGGACGTCGGAATCGGGACGGCTTCCAGATCGGCCGGCGGCTCCTCGCTCCCAATCTCATCGTCGGTTTCTCGCGCCAGCAGGGCGACAAGCGCGAACGGCATGAACCAGACGATGAAGTAGTAGAACCAGTGCTCGGCGGGCAGCTCGACCGCGATCGTGACCGCGCCCGCGAGCGCGCACACCTGCGGCAGCGAGCGCCGGTGAGGGATGAACGCGACGGCCACGCACAGCAGCAGCGCGCACACTTCGAGCACCACCTTGAGCGGGTCGAGGCCAGGTTGCAGCGCCCACGCGGAGAACACGTCCGAGCGGGAGAGCTGATACCCGATCGTGTGGTTGTAGAACTCGGTGAGCCCGCCGGAGGGCAGGTACAACCCGATCGCCGTGACGACTACGGCAGCAAACGAGACGACGCAGGCGATCGTGCCCTTGATGCCGCGATCGCGGTGAGAGCCGTAGAGCCCAAGCAGCGCCGCGGGTGCGAACTTCGCCGCCGCGGCCAGGCCGAGGATCGCGCCGCGTGCTGCGGGTGAGCCGAAGGCGAGGAGGCTGAGCACGGACAGCATCGCCACGAACCCGTCGTTGGTGTGCATCATCAGTGCGAGCAGCGTGAAGGGACAGGCCGCCCAGGCCCAGCCGAGGGCGAGCCCGAGACGCAGGCCCTCGCGACCGCTGCGTAGGCGCCTGCCGAGCAGCACCAGTCCGAGGATGGTCACCAGGTCGAAGAAGATCGACGCGGCATGCGCCGAGGCCAGATAGTCCCACGTGCCATGCCACGGGAACAGCAGCTCGAACGGCAGATATGCAAGGTAGGCGATCGGGCCGTACGTGTCACCGTGGGCGGTGCTCGCGTAGTAGAGCGATTGGCCGCCGGCGATCCGGTGCGCACCGATGACCGAGGCGTAGCCCACGTCCACGACGTCGTGCTCGACCAGGCTCAGGCCCGTACGCAGCGCGACGAGGGCGATCAGGCCGACTCCGAGAACTCGCACCGAGAGCATCGGCGCGAGCCTGGAGATCGCGCGAGCGCTCGCGCGTCGAGGACCCGCTGAGCGTCGCCCGCCGATCCACAGCATCCGCGCCAGCAGGTACAGCAGCGGCGGATAGACAAGCCATACCGCGGGCTCGAGCCGGGCATGGTCGAACAGCAGGTAGGAGACGAGGAACGACTCGAGGACAAGCGCGTCCAGGTGCAACATCCGCCACGGTCGCCGCAGATCGAGGAACGGGACCAGGAACAGCAGCGAGAAGAGCAACAGCACCCACCATGAGCCGAACAGCGGCGCGAAGTCACCACGCGCATAGACGGCGACTGACAGCGGCCCGGTCCACACTCCGGTGACCCGTCCGGCGCGATTCTCGACGACCTCCGCGATGCGCTTGCCACGGTAGGCGAAGTCGACGAACCAGCTTGTGCCGGCCCACACCGACACGTCGACCGACAGCGGGTGCTGACGGCGATGAATCGCGATCATCGTCCGGTTCGCCTCGGCGGCCTTGATCGCCTGGTCGGCGTTGGTCGAGAAGCCGGGCGGCGGCGTGGTCAGTGAAGGCGGCGCCGCGATCGGCAGGCCGACGCCGGCGGTCGAGACCGGCACCGGAGCAAGAGAGGTCCCGGAGTGGGCGAGCGCGGCTCCCGGGAGGCAGACGAGCAGCACAACCGTGAGCGCGGTGGCTGCGACCAGCTTTCGCATGAAATCCATATCGGCCGATGGTTCCTGACGGTTGATAGGTGAGCGCCGGTCTCAGACGAGCGTATGCAGGTACCAGTGCACCATCGCCGGTCCCGCGAGCAGTCCGACTACGCCGCCGAGCGCAAGGAATGGCCCGAACGGCACCGCGGTCTTGCGCCCTTCGGCTACGCCGCTGCGGGCCATGATCAGCGCGCCAACGATCGCCCCGGCAAGCACGCCGGCGAGCATTGCGACGGCGACCGAGCGCCCGAGGAACAGGCCCAGCACCGCGGCGAGCTTGACGTCGCCCATCCCCATCCCGCGTGGATACGCGAGCACGAACACGAGCAGGAATCCGCCGGCGGCGGCGCCGGATATCAGCTGCTCAGGCACACCGGCGGGACGCGTCGCGTAACCGATCGCGATCGCCGCGATCGCCGCCGGCAGCATGATCCGGTTCGGGATGATGCGGTGGTCGAAGTCGATCAGCGCGACCGGAACGAGCACGACGACCAGAACCAACCCGAGGGCGATGTCGTGCGGCGAGTGCTTGACGAGGATGACCGCGACCGCGAGCAGTGCCGTGAGCGCCTCGACCAGCGGGTAGCGCGCGGAGATCTGAGCGTGGCATGAGCGGCAGCGGCCGCGCAGCAGCAGCCATCCGAGCACCGGCAAATTGTCGTAGGGCTTGATCGGGGTGCTACAGCTCGGGCAGTGCGACCCGGGTGCCACGAGCGACTCGTGGCGAGGGACCCGGTACGCGACGACGTTAAGGAACGAGCCGATGATCAGCCCTCCAAGCCCTCCAAAGGCGGCAAGCGCCACTGTCATCACCGAGCCTTATCTCGAGTTGCGTTCACAGCTGTGGGAGCGATGTGAGTCGATCAGACGATGGCGGAGAACACGTAGGGCGGACCCGGAGGCCCGCCCCACGTAAGCGTCAAACGAACGAGTCCTACCAGGAGCCGGCCGTGCAGGCGCCCGGCTCGCCGCCACCGGTGCCGACGGTGCAGGTTTCACTGGACTGGCCGGCGTTCGCCCCGGTCAGCGTCTGGATGATCGAGAACGAGTCACCCGTGTTGAGGGCTGTCGCGGACACCGTGTAGTTAGACGCGGTGACGACAGGCGTACCGAGCGTCGCAGCACCGGTGTCGGCGAGCGATCCGTCGATTGCCTCCAACGCGGTGGGACTCGAGGTATACACGCCGTTGTTCGAGGTCGCGTAGGTCTCCTCGGCGATCTGCGCGCTCTTGGCCATCGACTCGGCGTTCGAGTCATACGCCTTGCCGCGCTGGTTGAGGAAGGTCGGGATCGCGACCGCGGCTAGAATGCCGATGATCAGGATCACGACCAGGAGCTCGATCAGGGTGAAACCTTTTTCATCCTGGATACGACGGCGGAGCTTGTGCAGCATGGATCCTCCTAGGATCGTTGATTGGGCCTCTGCGCCAGATCCCTTGGATCCAATTAGCCATAGTGACTCGGACAGCATTCGAGTCTGGTGGCAGCCCGGCTTCCTCCCCGACGGAGGCCCGTGGCTTTGCGTCCCATTCTCACGAGTGGTTTGCCTGTGCACCCAGTGGCTTCTGGCAAGAGCGGTATCGACATCCCGGCAGCGTGCTTTAAGCGGGGTGGACGTATTTTCTACGGAGCGGGTTGCGGCACCTCGACAGCACCGGACGCGTAGGTCCTACGGACTGCCGCTGACGTGCTCCTGAGCGTTCCGTCCCGGCTCGAAGCGACCGGTTCCGCCGCACCACGGGCACGTCACCTGATGGGCCTCGCCCCCGAGCGAGGAGAGCACCCTGCCGGTGCCACGGCAGGGAGCGCAAGGAGTGGGGCTCTCGTCGTCTGGCAGGGTCACCGTCGCGACAGCCTATTGCGCCGCGGCGGGACGGGACGGCACGGCACGGCAGTACGGCGCAGCCCGGCCGAGCGCCGGCCCGATCAGCACCGCCCCGACCGGCACGGTGACCGCCACGTAGGCCGCGAACTGCAGATTTAGGCCGGCGACGCCCGAGACCGTGTGAAAGACCAGCCACAGCAGCCCGGTCGCGAGCAGCGCGAGGACCGGAGCGCCTCTGGTTCGCGCCTCCCAGGCAACGAGGGCGATCAGGAACGGAACGTGGTAATAGACGTGGTCGTTGGGGTCGAGCACGCAGCGGATCAGGAACACCAGCGCCAGGAGCGCGAGGCAATCCTCGGTGGTGCGCTCGGCGCGAAAGGCGAGCGGGACCGCCAGGCATACGCCGAGCAGGACCGCCAGCTCGCGGGCGTGCGAGGTCACAAGTCCCGGCAGGAAGTAGGCGGGCGTCACGCCGGGAGGCGCGGACAGATGCGCGAGCGGCCACCACAGCTCCTCCGGATGGGCGACCGGCGCCAGGGCGCTCAGCGACTGGGTGAAATGAGTTGGGGCTGCCAATAACGCCGTCGCGAACCACGCGGCGGCGATCCCGCCCGCCACCGCCGCGATCTGTGCGCGGCCCGCGCGAGCCGCCAGCAGCGTCGGAGCGATCGCGAAGAGCCCCCACGGCTTGTTGATGAGCGCGAGCCCCAGCGCGACACCGGCCAGCGCCGGCCGCTCAGCGTCAGCGAGCAGTACGGCGCCGACGCACAAGGCGGCGCCGAGCGGCTCCTCGGGATGGCCGAAGAAGATCGCGTCAAGCAGCGCCGGAATCAGCACGCACAGGCCGACGACCGCCGCTCTGGCGACCGGCGGGCGGCCGCATGCACGCATCTCGCGCGCGAGCCACAGACCGAGCCCGCCCACCGCGAGGACCGATTCGAGCGCGCCGAACCGGAACTCCCCGAGCTGGGTTCCGGCGAGCAGCTTGCCGACGAGGGCACCGGGTGCCCGAAGCAGCACCGATCCACCCGCCCCGTCCTCCGGTAGCTGGTGAAAGAACGGACCGAGATGACCTGCCAACAGCGCGCTCATCGACGACGCGAACAGCCGCGGATAGTCGCCCGTCGTCTGCACCCCAAACCCAAGCCAGGCGACGTAGACGGCGCCGAGGAGAACGAACGCGATCGCGACCAGACGGCGTGAGACGTGCACCATGACCAGCTCATCGGCATGTCGGGGCGGGCACCTGACCTCTCAAGCGTGCTGCCGAGGACGTCGATGAGTATTTGTGATCGCGAGCTCCTCACGCCGTGCGCCGGATGCCTTCGATCGATTCCTGGCGGCCGCCGCGCTGGCCGCCGGTGCCCTGATCGCGCTCCGCGCCCCCGGCTTCGGGGACTATCCGACCGATGCCGGGCCTGCCCTGTCAGCGATCGCGCACGGCCATATCGCGGGCTTCTTCTCCCATCAGCCCGCGATGGGAGCGATCTCGCTCTACGTGCGGGCTCCGTTCGTCATCCTGGCCGCCGCGTTACACGACTCTCCGATCGGCCTGTACCGATTGGGAGATCTCCCGTGCGTACTGTCGGTTGCGCTGGTCGCGACCTGGATGGCCCGCGTTGCCGGGCGTCGCGGCACCAGCCGCCCCGGCCAGGTCCTGATCGTCGCGATCTGCCTCGGCAACCCGCTGATGCGTGACGCTCTCTACTGGGGCCATCCGGAGGAGCTGCTCACGGCGAGCTTCGCGGTCGGCTCGCTGCTCGCAGCGTGCGAACGTCGGGTCGTCCTGGCGGCGGTGCTTGCCGGTCTGGCGGTCGCGACGAAGCAGTGGGCACTGCTGATCGTCTGCCCGACGCTGCTCGTGCTCGAGCGCGAGCGGATCCGCGCCGGACTGATGATGCTGGCCGTCGCAGCGGGAAGCACGGCGCCGATGGTGGTGGCGAACCTCGCGGCCTTCCGCCACGCGCTCAGCTTCATCTCGACACCGCAGCCGGTGACGACGGTCTTCACCTGGATCTATCCGCTCTCCCCCACCGGCACCGTGCGAGTGTCGAACATCTTCGGCGATCAGCGCAGCTTTATCGCGCACACCGTCCCCGGCGTCGTGAGCACGATCTCCCATCCGCTGATCATCGGGCTTGGCGTCGTGGTGCCGCTGTTCGTGTGGCTTCGCCGGGGCCGCCGGCTCTCAGGCCGAGCGATGCTCACCTCGATGGCGCTGGTGTTCCTCCTCCGGTGCGCGCTCGACCCCGGGACCATGGGCTACTACCACTTTCCCCTGTTGCTCACGCTCGTCGCGCTCGATGCGACATCCGGCCGCCGGGTTCCGACGCTAGGCGTCCTTGCATTCGCCGGGGCGCTAACGGTCCTCGACCGCTTCCCCGACTACCTATCGGCGAACCTCGCAAACGCCATCTACGTGCTAGTCAGCATCGTTGCGGCAGCAGCACTCGCGCGCGAGCTGCGCCCGGCGCCGCAGCCGGACGATGGCCCGCGCCGGCGCGACCGCTACGGCCGGCTCCACCGGTTCGCGGCCGCATCCGACTGACATGAGGCCTACGCGGCGGCCGTTCGGTCTGCTACTCCTGATCGCAGCGATTGCCGGCGCCTGTGTAAGGGCCTTGACCGCCCCCGGTCCGGGCGATTACCCCTGGGACGCCGGTCCAGCCCTGACCGCCATCGCGCACGGGAGCCTGAGCGGCTTCTTCTCCCACCAACCGGCGATGGGTGCGGTGGCCCTGTACACCCGTGTGCCTTTCGTGCTCCTCGGCGCCGCGTTCCACGACTCTCGCCTCGGGCTCTACCGGTGGGGAGCCCTGCCATGCCTGCTCGCGGTAGCGCTCCTCGCCACCTGGCTCGCACGCGTGGCCGCTCGGCGGGGCACGGGCCATGCCGGCCAGGTGCTGATCGTGGCGATCTGCCTGTTGAACCCGCTGGTAAGCGATGCGCTCTACTGGGGCCATCCCGAGGAGCTGCTAGCCGCGAGCCTCGCGGTAGGCGCCCTGCTCGCAGCGTCCGAAGGGCGCCTGACCTCCGCGGCGGTGCTGACGGGGCTGGCTGTGGCGACCAAGCAGTGGGCACTGCTCGTCGTCTGTCCTGTCCTGCTCACCTGCGAGCGGCGACGACTCCGACGTGCGTTGGCGATGTCGGCTACCGCAGGTGCCGCCACGTTGCCGATGCTGGTCGCGAACCTCGGCGCCTTTCGCCACACGCTCCTGTACATCTCCAAGCCGCAACCGTTCACGAGCGTGTTCGACTGGCTGTATCCGCTCGCGCCCAGCGGCCGTGTCAGCGCCGCCCTTCCGTTCGGCGACCTTCGAACCTACACCGGGCATACCCTGCCGCAATGGGCGGGCGTGGTGTCGCACCCTTTGATCATCGCGCTCGGAGTCATCGTGCCCCTCGCGGTCTGGCTTCGCTGTGGACGCCGGCTGGCGACGCCTGAGCTCTTCCTCTCCGCCGCGCTCGTGTTCCTGCTGCGGTGCACGCTCGACCCGGGCTCGGCCAGGTACTACCACCTGCCGTTGTTGATGGCGCTCGTCGCCTTCGACACGACGACCGGGGCAGCGCTGCCGGTCGCAGGACTCGCCGCATGCGCCGGCGCCTTCGCGATCCTCGACCGGCTCCCGAGCTACGTCAGCAATGAGCTCGGCAGCCTGCTGTACATCGCAGCCACCCTGACCGCCGCGGCGCTGCTCGCCCACCGCCTGTTCTCAGGCTCCGAGCACAGCCTCGAGGGGGCGCCGGCTCCAACTCGCCGGCGGTGGCTGCGCGTCTACGGAACCGACTTGTAAACGTCGAACAGCGGCAGGTACATCGAGATCACGATCACGCCGACGATGCTGCCGACGACGATGATCATCACGGGCTCGAGGATCGAGGTCAGGGCCTTGACGGCGGCGGCTACCTCGTCCTCGTAGAAATCGGCCACCTTCGCGAGCATCGCATCGAGCGCGCCGGTCTCCTCGCCTACGCCCACCATGTGCGAGACCATCGGCGGGAAGACCTTCGACTCCTTCAGCGGCGCCGAGATCGTGCCTCCCGCCTTGACCGATGCGATCACCGACGCCATCGAGGCTTCGATCACCGCGTTCCCGGCTGTCTTGCCGGTGATCTCGATCGCATGCATGATCGGGACGCCGGCCGAGACCAGCGATGCGAACGTGCGTGACCAGCGCGCGATGCAGACCTTCTGCACCACGTCGCCGATCTTCATCGGCACGCGAAGCTTGAACGCGTCCCAGTGCGGACGGCCCCACTCGGAGCGCTTGAAGTAGAGGAAAGCGATGACCACGATCGCGATACCGGCGATCAGCAGGTACCACTGGTCATCGACGAGGTGGGAGAAGTCGACCATGAACTGGCTGAGCGCGGGGAGCTTGCCGCCGAACTGCTTGAAGACGTTTTCGAACACCGGGATCAGGAACGCGACCAGCGCCAGCAGCACGACGATGGCGACCGAGATGACGAGGATCGGATAGATCGTCGCGGCGCGCACCTGGCGGCGCAGCGAGGCGTCCTTCTCGAGCTGATCGGCAACGCGCAGCAGGCACTCGTCGAGCACGCCACCCGTCTCCCCCGCCTGCACCATCGACACATACAGCGGCGAGAACACCTTCGGATGGCGCTCGAGGGCGGCTGAGAGCAGCAGCCCCGCCTCGACGTCGCGGCGGACCGCGATGAACGCCTCCTTGAGCTTCTTAGAGTCCGTCTGCGTCTCGAGCACATACAGGGCTCGCAGGATCGTCATCCCCGAGGAGACCATCGTCGAGAGCTGTCGCGTCGCGACGGCCAGGTCGCTCGCCTTCACGCGAGAGAACAGCTCGACGTTCAGCTCCTTGGAGCGGTACTTGTGCGCGATGTCGATGACGACCAGGCCGCGCTCCTGAAGCTGCTCGGCGACGTCCTGCTTGGAGTTGGCATCGACCTCGCCGCGGGCGGGGACACCGGCGACGTCGGTCGCTTTGAAGACGTAGGTCGCCATCGCCTAGGCCGCCATCTTCGAGGTGTCCAGGTTGCCGATCAATCGCCGGAGCTCCTCCGGCGAGTGGGCGCGCTGCTCGGCTAGCTTGCGGGTGATCTTGCCGGAACGCACGAGCTGGGCGAGCGCCGCATCCATCGTCTGCATCCCGTGCGAGCCTCCCGTCTGGATGACCGAGTAGATCTGATGGCTCTTGGACTCCCGGATCAGGTTCCGGACGGCGGGCGTCGGGACTAGCACCTCGGCGGCCACGCAGCGGCCGGCGCCGTCGGCGGTCGGAAGCAGCGTCTGCGTCATGATCCCCTGCAGCGCGACCGACAGCTGCGCGCGAATCTGTCCCTGCTGGCCGGGGGAGAAGACGTCGATGATCCGGTCGATCGTCTGCGGCGTGTCCTGCGTGTGGAGCGTCGCGAAAACGAGGTGACCCGTCTCGGCCGCGGTGATCGCGGTGCCGATCGTCTCGATGTCCCTCATCTCGCCAACGAGGATGACGTCCGGGTCCTGCCGCAACGCCGCCCGGAGCGCGGCGGCGAAGCTGGTCGCGTCCGACCCGAGCTCACGCTGGTTGACGATGCACTTCTTGTGCTGGTGCAGGAACTCGATCGGATCCTCGATCGTCATGATGTGCTCCTCGCGCGTCGCATTGATCACGTCGATCAATGAGGCGAGCGTCGTCGATTTCCCGGAGCCGGTAGGGCCGGTGACGAGCACCAGTCCACGCGGCTTGTTGGCGAAGTCTGCGACGATCGGCGGCAGCCCGAGCGACTCCAGCGGCGTGATCTCGAACGGGATCAGGCGGAACGCGGCGCCGAGGGCGGACCGCTGGAAGTAGGTGTTGACTCGGAAGCGGGCGGCGCCCGGGATCTGGTAGGCGAAGTCAAGCTGCCAATCGTTCTCGAGCCGCTGTCGCTGGGCGTTCGAGAGGATCGAGTAGATGATCTCGCGTGTATCTGTCGGCGTCAGCGCCGGATAGCCCTCCATCGGCGCCAAGCGCCCACGCACCCGGACCATCGGCGGCGCGCCGGCGGTCAGATGTAGATCGGAAGCTCGACGGTCGACGACCTCGAGCAGCACCTCGGCAAAGTCAAGGTCCATGCACAACCTCTCTCGCGTTCCCATACGGCCTGTCGCAACCCATCCTGAAGCCCTATCGGCAGTTCACATGGATCCCGTTACACGAGCGATCTCGGCCATGGACGTAAGTCCGGCCTTGACCTTGTCCAGGCCATCGTCTCGCAGGCGGCGCATCCCCTCGCGCAGCGCGACGGCCGTGATCTGGTCTGCCGGTGCACGGTCGAGCGTGAGCTTGCGGATCGCGTCTGACATCGTCATCACCTCGTACAGCCCGATCCGCCCGCGGTAGCCCATCCGACCGCAGCGCACGCACCCCACGGGCTCATACGCCTCGACGTCGAACTGGGCGTTGTACCCGTAGTCGCGTACGACCTGCGCGGTCACGATCGTCCGCCGCTTGCAGTGCGGGCAGAGGACGCGAGCGAGCCGCTGGGCCACAACGCAGTCGAGCGCGGAGGCCACGAGGAAGGGCTCGATGCCCATTTCGATCAGGCGGGTGATCGCGGTCGGGGCATCGTTGGTGTGGAGGGTCGAGAGGACCATGTGGCCCGTGAGCGCGCCTTCGATCGCAACCTGCGCGGTCTCGCGATCGCGGATCTCGCCGACCATCAGGATGTCCGGGTCCGCGCGCATCATCGACCGCAGACCGCCGGCGAATGTGAGGCCCGTCTTGTTGTTGACCTGAATCTGGGTGATGCCGTTGATCTGGTACTCGACCGGGTCCTCGATCGTGATGATGTTCTTCTCCGGCGTCTGCAGCTCACGCAAAGCGCCATAGAGCGTCGTCGACTTACCCGACCCGGTCGGTCCCGTGCTGAGCACTGCCCCGTGGGCGCGTGTGAAGGCGCGGCGGAACCGGGTCAGCTCCTGCTCCTGCATGCCGAGCTTGTCGAGCTCGAGGCGGATGCTCTCCTTGTCGAGGATCCGCATCACGACCGTCTCCCCGTGCACGCTCGGCAACGTCACCACACGGATGTCCACCTGGCGCCCCTCGATCGTCAGCCCGACGCGGCCATCCTGCGGCAGGCGCCGTTCGGAGATGTCGAGGTCGCTCATGATCTTGATCCGGGAGACGACCCCGGAGACCAGCCGTTGCGGCACCGTCATCGATTCCATCAGGACCCCGTCGACGCGCATCCGTACTCGCAGCTCTCGGCCAACGCGGCCCGATGGATCTGAGACGGGCTCGAAGTGAACGTCAGACGCTCCCTGGTCCGCCGCCTGGGCGATGATCGAGTGCACCAGCTTGATCACGGGCGCGTCTTCGGCCGACTCGCGCAGGTCGACGATCTCCGCGACGCCGGCGGCCTCCTCGCCCTCGTCGACCGCCTCCTGGACGGCGTCCTCGAAGCGGTTCAGCCGCGTGATCAGGTTGACGATGTCCTCCTCGGACGCCACCGCGGGGCGAACGTCGAGGCGCGTCAGCAGCGCAATATCGTCGACCGCGAGCACGTTCGCGGGGTCGGCCATCGCGACCAGCAGGGTCTGCTGGTCGACGTAGCTGATCGGCACGGCGTGGTAGCGCTTGGCCGAGGCGGCGCTGAGCAGGTTCGCGGCGCCCATGTCGACGTTGAACTCGGCGAGGTCGACATGATCGAGGCCGTAGCGCTCGGCGATCGCCCGCGAGAGCTGCTCGGGCGTGATCGAGCGAGCCTCGAGCAGGACGCGCTCGGGCGGGCGCCCGGCCTGGCGGGACTCCTCGATCGCGCGGGCGACTCGATCGCGGTCGACGAAGCCGAGATCGACCAGCACGTCGGTGAGGAAGCGGCCCGAGCCGCCACGCCTGGTCGGAGGAGTCACCCCGTTCCCGGTCACCTTGCCCTCAGGCGAAGAGCTGGTCGCCGAGACAGCACGCAGATGCAGGGGATAGTCGGTCATCTGCCGCGGGCAGCAGCGCGCATGACGTCGATCGGCGCCCGGCGACCGGTGAAGCGCTCGAAGCTGAGCGCTCCCTGGAGGACCAGAATCTCGTGTCCGTCGAGCACCGGGATCGCGCGCTCGAGCGCGGCCGCTACGAGCGGCGTGTCCATCCGGCGGCTATATACGAGATCAACCACGGCCGAGTAACCCGTGAGGTCATCGGCGTCCAGGGGCAAGGACTTGAGCATCGACCCCGAAGCGTCGAGTCCGCTGGACGTGCAGTGGACGAGCAGGTCGGCCGGAGCGGCAATCGTGACGGGTGTGCCACCGAGCTCCGCGCACAGCCGCTCAGCGCGCTCGTGGGTCCGGTTCCATACGCGTACCTCGGCCGCCCCCGCGTCCCTGAGCGCCCAGACCGCCGCGCGCGCGCTGCCGCCCGCGCCGAGCACGAGCGCGGTCTTGCCCGCGGCCGGAAAGGGCAGCCCGGCGATCAACGCCGGAGCGTCGGTGTTGTCGGCGACGATCCGGCCGGCATCGAAGCTCAGCGTGTTGGCGGCACCGATCGCGCTCGCGCGATCGGTTGCCTCGTCAGCGAGCGCCAGCACCGCCTGCTTGTGGGGGATCGTCACGTTGACGCCCAGGAAGCCCGCCCCCGGTAGCGCGAGGACCGTCTCCGCGAGCAGCTCAGGCGGGACCGGGAGCAGCTGATAGCGCCAGTCGCCGAGGCCGACCGCCGTCAGCGCCGCGTTCTGGATCGCCGGCGAGAGGCTGTGCGCGACGGGCCAGCCGAGGACCCCTAGGCGCGCCCCGGGACGTTCGCCGCCAGGCGAACTCGGGGCGTCCGTGCCCTTAAGGCCCAGAAGCCCCCCCGTTAGCACGTTACCGGCGAGCGTCCGCCGCGCTTCGCGCGCGCGGCGTCGTAGCTCTGCGCGTCGGCGAGGAACTGCGCGTAGGTTGAGGCGAACACGCTCGCGCCGTTGCCGCACGGCTTGGCGACGAAGTAGAGATAGCTGGTACGTGCCGGGTGGGCTGCCGCCTCGATCGAAGCGAGGCTGGGGTTGTCGATCGGCGTCGGCGTCAAGCCCACATGGTTGCGCGTGTTGTAAGGCGAGGGCGAGTTCAGCTGTGAATCGGTCAGCGGCGAGCTGTAGTTGTTAACCGCATAGCGAGTGGTCGCGTCGATCCCCAGCGCCATCCCGAGCCGTAAGCGGTTGTAAATGACGGACGCGATCAGCGGCCGGTCGTGGGCCGTACCCGCCTCGGCCTCGACCATCGAGGCGATGATCAGCACGTCGTACGGGGTTAGGTTCTTGCGGCGCGCGTAGCCCATCGTGACTGTCGCGAACTGCTGGCGGAAGGTCGTGAGCTGGTCGGCCACGAGCGACGCGATCCTGATCGGCTCGCGCAGCTGGTAGGTCGACGGGAAGAGGAAGCCCTCGAGCGTGTCCAGCCTCCGCGGCGCGCCGTAGGACCCCAGATTCAGCAGGTTGGTGTGGCGGGTCGCGGCGAGATAGCTGCCGCCGACGCCCTGCTGGTGCAGCAGCGCCGCGATCTGCCGGCGGGTTCGACCGGGGATCACGGTGACGTTCGTTACCTTGGCCGCCTTGGGTGGGGTGGTCAGGATCGACAGCACGGCGCCGTAGCTCATACCGCGCCGCAGCCGGTAAGTGCCGGCGAGCAGCTTGCCACGATCGCCTGCGAGCGTCGCCCGCAAGCTGAAGAAGAAGCCGGAGGAGACGACGCCTTCACGCGCGAGCTCGCCTCCGATCGTGCCTGCGGTGACCCCGGACGGGACCGTGACGACGACACTGCCTTGTCCCGAACCGTGGAACGGCTGGAACAGCTCGACCAGGAACCAGATCGCGCCGATCGCGATCAGAAGCACCGCGACCGCGAGCACGCGCGCCACGATCGAGCGGGGACGGCCGGCCCCAACCCGCCGCTCGCGCTCGCGCCTGGCAGCGTCGCGCTCATGTGGCGTGCGATTGCTCATTTGCCGCGCGCCAGCCAGCCCTCGAGCAGATGCGCGGCGGCGCGCGAATCCTCGCTCGCGGCACCGCCGGTGCGCTCCGCCAAGCGAGTGGTGAATCGCTCGTCGTAGAGCTCTACCGGGACCGTCAGCTCGCGCTCGAGCGCGGCCGCGAACGCCCGCGTCTCGACGGTCTGCGCAGAGTCCTCCCCGGACAGAGACAGCGGTAGCCCGATGATGACACGCCCGACGTCGCGGTCGCGGGCGAGCGCACGGAGGCGCGCCAGACCGCGGCGGGTGGCGGGCCTCAGCACCGGTTCGATCGGCGTGGCGAGCACGCCGGTCGGGTCGCTCAGGGCGCACCCGCATCGTGCGCTGCCGTAGTCGAGCGCAAGCACGCGCAGCGCGAGCCTCACTAACCGTCCAGGGCAGCCTCGATCGCCGCCCCCGCGGCCGCGATCGCTTCGGGGAGCTTCGCCGGGTCCCGCCCGCCCGCGCGCGCGAGCGTCTCACGACCGCCACCGCCTCCCCCGACGAGTTTCGCGGCCGCCGTGACGATCTCGTTCGCCCGGACCCCTCGTTGCACGAGCGCCGGAGCAACGCTCGCGACCAGGTCGACGCGGTCTTCGTCGGCTCGGCCAAGGACAATCGCGGCATCCCCGAGCTTGGCGCGGACCTTCTCGGCGATATCGAGCAGTACCTTCGCGTCCCGCACGTCAACCACCGCGGCGAGCCAGTGCGCGCCGCCCAACTGCTCCGCCCGCACGGCGAGCGCCTCGATGTCGAATGCGCCGTTCGTGGCTCCCGTCCGCGCCGCCCGCTCGAGCTCCTTCGCCCGCGCGCGCAGCTCCGCGACCGCGTCCGGCACCCGCTCGGGCGGCACGCGCAAGAGCTCCCCGGCGTGCGCGAGCGCGCCGTCGTGCCGGCGCATCAGATCGACAGCCGCGGGACCCGTAACCGCCTCGATCCGCCGCACGTTGGCTGCGCTCGACGTTTCGCTCAGCACCTTGAAGACGCCGATCTGAGAGGTGAAGCGCACGTGCGTGCCACCGCACAGCTCGCGCGAGAAGGAGCCGTCGCCGACCTCGACCATGCGCACGACATCGCCGTACTTCTCGCCGAACAGGGCCATCGCACCGAGGCGCTTGGCCTCGTCGAGCGTGGTCGTGAGCGCGCGGACGGGCTGGTCCTCGACGATCCAGCCGTTGACGGCGTCTTCGACGTCCTTCAGCTCCTGGGCGCTCAGCCCCTGGCCATGGTTGAAGTCGAAGCGCAGCTTGTCCGGGCCGACGTAGGAGCCGGCCTGTCGGACGTGAGTGCCGAGCCGGCGCCGAAGGGCGGCGTGCAGCAGGTGGGTGGCCGTGTGGTTGCATTCGGTCGCATGCCGCGCACCGCGGTCGACGCGAGCATGCACCCGCTCGCCCGCTTTCGGCTCGCCGCGCTCGGGGACGACTGCCAGCACCTGGTCGTCGCCGATCCGCAGCACGTCGTCGACTCGCGCGACGCAGTCGCCGTCCTCGCACTCGATCCATCCCGAGTCCGCCACCTGCCCTCCGCCGGTGGCGTAGAACGGCGACTCGAGCAGCTTGACGAGGATGCGGCCGTCGTCGCGCTCGAGCGCCCCGACGGTGGTTTCCTGGTCGGTGGTCTCGTAACCGACGAAATCGGTGGCGAAGCCCGCGGTGCCGGCGAGCACGACAGCGTGCTCGCGTACCGCCTCATCGACGCGTCCGCGGCCGCTCGCACGCGCACGGTCGCGCTGGCCTCCCATCAGCAGCTCGAAGCCCTCAGCGTCGACGCCGAGGCCGTGATCGGCCACCAGCTCGAGCGTCAGGTCGATGGGGAACCCGTGCGTATCGTGCAGCCTGAACGCGTCCTCGGCGGAGATCCCCTCCGCCCCGGTCTCGACGGCGCGGGCGATCAGGTCCTCGAGCAGCTTCGTGCCCTGAGCGAGCGTGCGACCGAACCCGACCTCCTCGTCGCGGAGCCATTTATGGATCGAGTCGCGCTGCTCCTGCAGCTCCGGGTATTCGCCGCCCATCAGCTCTTCGACGAGATCGGAGTAGCGGAGCAGGAAGCCATGCGGGAGCCCGAGCGTCCCGCCCTGCTGGATCGCCCGTCGCATGATCCGGCGCAGCACGTAGCCGCGCTCCTCGTTACTCGGCACGACACCGTCGGCGATCAGGAAGGTCATCGCGCGGGCGTGGTCAGCCAGGACGCGGAGGGCCCGATCGGTCTTGAACTCCTGCCCGTACCGCGTACCGGACAGATCCTCGCCAAGCGAGATCAGGGGCGCGAACTGGTCAGTCTCAAACACCGATGACTTGCCCTGAAGGATCGCCGCAAGCCGGTTCAATCCGAGGCCCGTATCGATGTTCTTCGCCGGCAGAGGCGTCAGCACGTTCACAGGGTCCTGGTCGAACTGCATGAACACCAGATTCCAGTACTCGAGGAACCGCTCGTTGTCCCCGCCCGGCAGATCCTCGGGACGGCCGAGCTCGACGCCGCGATCGAGATAGAGCTCCGAGCACGGGCCGCACGGACCGGTCGGCCCCATCTGCCAGAAGTTCTCCGAGCGCGGGCACTCGACGATCCGCTCGCGCGGCACGCCGACCTCGAGCCACGCTTCGATCGCCTCCTCGTCAGGTCCGAGCCCGAGCTCGTCGTCGCCGGCGAAAACGGTGATCCAGATGTCCTCAGCGCGGAACCCGAACCCTTCCAGCGAGAGCTCCCATGCGAACCGCACCGCCTCGGGCTTGAAGTAGTCGCCGAACGAGAAGTTCCCGAGCATCTCGAATAACGTCAGATGGCGCGTGGTCGTGCCGACGATCTCGATGTCAACCGTGCGAAAGGTCTTCTGGCATGTCGTCGCGCGCGGATGCGGCGGCCGCTCCGCACCCAGGAAATAGGGCTTCAGCGGAACCATCCCCGCGATCGTGAACAGCACGGAGGGGTCATTCGGGATCAGCGAGGCTGACGGCAGCCGCAGGTGGTCGCGCTGCTGGAAGAACTCGATGAAGGTGCGCCGGATCTCGTCTGAGGTCATCGCGACTGCAGTGTAGGCACGTTCACGACGCCCGCATGGCCGCTCGCGGCCCCGATTACTTAAACGTTCCGTCTGAAGAGAGCGGCGGTCTATCAAGGGCCGGGCGCGCCATGACGAAGATGACCGTATGCCCCTGATCCGCCGGCTGCTGCTTCTCGCGGTGTCCGTGGTCGTCGCGCTGGCCGCCCCAACCGCCGCATCGGCGGCCGTGCTCGACCTCACCGGCTTCCACCTCGTCTCGCCGCTGCTGTTCGTCAACGAGAACGCGGGCTCGGCCGTGATCACCGTTGAGCGAACCGACACGCTGATGGACGCCCAGATCCGGTACATCGCGCTCCCGATCACGGCCGAGAAGTACATCGATTTTGAGCCCGTGAAGGGCATGATCAACTTCCTCCCCGGCCAGGCGAGCGCGACGTTTTCGGTGCCGATCATCGACCACGGTCTGCCGGGGTTGCCGAAGACGGTCAACGTCTCCCTGTTCGGGCCGTCGCCGATCGGGCTCAGCATTCCGTCAACCGCAGTGCTCACCATTCTCAACAACGATTCGGCGCCGCTCGTAACGAAGAGCCCGCTGAACCCGCTCGCGCTGCCGACGCCGCCCCCTCTGAGCGCCCCGCTCCTCGGCGCAAGGCCCTTCGTCGACCCTGGCTCCCTCGCCGCCAACGCGGCAAGGGACTATCGCCACAACAAACCGTCATGGTCGAAGGCGCTCGACGTGATCGCGCGCCAGCCGAACGTGATGCGCTACGGCAACTGGACCGGGCCCAACCCCGGCATCCAGGTCTCCCAGTACCTCGCGCGCGCGTCGGTGCTCCAACCCGGAAGGGTCCCGGAGATCTCGACCTATTGGGTGGTCGATCAAAAGCGGACGCGTCCCGATTGCGGCCACTACTCCGACCCGCCATGGCGCGAGGGCCAATACCACAAGTGGATCCAGAGCCTCGCCTCCGGAATCGGGAGCTACCGGGTGATCGTCTTCCTCGAGATGGACTCGCTGATCACCGTCGGCTGCCTGAGCCACCACGGCCTGGCCGTCCGCATGCACGAGCTCCACGACGCAATCAACATCCTCTCCAAGCTCCCGCGCGCAGTCATCTACCTCGACGCCGGGGCCGCCGACGCCGTCCCGGCCACCGAGACGGCGCGCCTGCTCCGCCGCGCCGGCGTCTCGGAGATCCAGGGCTTCTTCGTCAACTCGACCCACTTCGACTGGACCATGAAATCGATCAAGTACGGCGAACTAATTTCGCGCCTGACCGGCGGAAAGCATTTCGTAGTCAACACGGCCGAGAACGGCCGCGGCCCCCTGATCCCCCGCGACCGCGTGCAGAACGGCAACGAGGTCCTCTGCAACCCACCGGGCCGTGGCCTCGGCCCGCTCCCCACCTTCGACACCGGCTTCCGCAACGTCGACGCGTTCGCGTGGATCGCGTACCCGGGACGCTCCGGCGGCCAGTGCCGCCCCGGCGCCCCGGCGACCGGCGTCTTCTGGCCCCAGTGGGCGGTCCAGCTGGTCCGCAACGCCGACTTCGCCGTCAAGTAGCAGTGCGGGTGATCGTGCCCCACCCCACCACCAGGTCGCCATCCATCAAGCACGCGAGCTGACCGGGAGCGGCGCCGTCAACGGGCTCGCCGAGGTGCACGGTGAGAGCGGCGTGGCGACCCGCAGGAGGCGTTCCGGCGAGCCGCGCCGGCAGTGCCTGCGATTGATATCGGAGCTTGATCCGGTCGACGCGGGCGCCCGGTCGGTGTAGCCGCGCGCCGCGCACGGCGACGCGCTCGGTGAGCAGGTCTGCGCGCCGCCCGACGACGACACGGTTACGCTCGGCATCCTTTTCGAGCACGTACAGGGGCTCACCGCCGCCCAGGTGCAGACCTCGGCGTTGTCCGATCGTGAAGCCCTGGTGCCCACGGTGGCTGCCCAGCAGCGCGCCGTCACGGTCGACCAGCTCGCCCGAGCGTTCGCCGATCCCACCGTGGCGCGCGAGGAAGCTCGCCCGGTTGGTCCCGGCGAGGAAGCAGAGATCCTGGGAGTCCGGCTTCCCCGCCACCGAGAGGCCGGCTTCGGCAGCGGTCCTCCTGACCTCGGGCTTGGTCAGCTCGCCGAGCGGGAAGCTCAGCCGCGCGAGGGACTCCGGAGCCAGCGCCGCGAGCATGTAGGTCTGGTCCTTCGCGGGATCGGCGGCAGCGCGCAGCAGGGGTCCGGCAGCGTTCCCGCGGTCGGCGAGACGCGCGTAGTGGCCTGTCGCAAGCTGCGCACATCCGAGCACGTCGGCGAACGCGAGCATCGCATCGAGGCGCACGTGGCCGTTGCAGCGCACGCACGGGTTCGGCGTCTCGCCCGCCGCGTGGCCCGAGATGAACGGCTCAACGACGCCCGCGCGGAACTCGTCGCGGAGATCGAGCGTCAGGTGCGCGAGCCCGAGCCGATGCGCGAGCGCTCGCGCCCCGCGGACCGCCGAGGCTGAGCAGCAGCTACGCTCCCCGTCGTTCTCGGGATCCGCCCACAGCTCGAGCGTCACGGCGACGGTCTCCCCGGCTCTGGCACACAGCAGCGCGGCGACGGCGCTGTCGACGCCGCCGCTCATCGCGACGAGCGTGCGCCCGGCGGGGGCGTCCGGGGGGTCGATCGCACCACGGTCGCGAACTGCGGCCCCAAGCGCCCGGTGGAGCGCGTCGGCTGCAAGCTCGGCGGCGTGTAGCTTCCCGGGGCTCAGGCCGCCGAGCTCGGCCGCGATCTCGCGCATGCCGATGCGCGCGACCTCGAGGATCGGGCGCCCCCGGATGAGCGCCACCGTGGCGCTGCCGGAGGCGATCGCGGAGCCGCAGCCCTCGCCGTCGAAGCCGGCGTCGGTGATGCGGTCGCGCTCGAGCGAGAGCGAGATCTGTAGCTGGTCGCAGCACGACCCGCCACCGGCCGCGCCGACGAACGCATCGGCGGGTAGATGACGGTAGCCCTGTGGCGACTCGAGGTGGTGCTCGAAGCGGGCTCGATCCATTGCCCGCGAGCGTAGCGGGCGGGGAGCGAAGCGCGAAGGAGTTTGGCGCCGAAATCGGCACCCCGCCCGAGCCCTGGACCAAACTACCGAAGGTCCCCCCTAGCGCATGCTCAGAGCGTCGTCGATCCGATGGGCGATCTCGAACGAATCCATGAAGCCCACGATCGTGAACGCCTGCCGGCTCGAGTCGACGATCACCAGCGTCGGTGAGCTCTCGATCTGAACCTGGGTGGTGACCACCGGGTAGTTGGCGATCTCACTCACGGGGATCGCGACCTTGACGACACGGCCGCCGTGGCTCGAGATGGTTCCGAGCTCCTGCTTGACGGCCTGATCGTCGGAGCCGGCGGGGTTGTAGACGAGCAGCGCCAGCACCTTGTGCTCGGCGAGCGCCCGTTGGACCACGTTCCTGCGCTGGGCCGGGGTCGCGACGGGGTGTGCCGTGACCTTCGCGGTCGTCCGCGTCGCGGGCTTGGCGGCGGTCGCGGGCTTGGCGGTCGTTGCGGGCTTGGCGGCGGTCGCGGGCTTGGCGGCGGTTGCGGGCTTGGCGGTCGTTGCCGCCGCGGACCGGTCCGACGCGCCCGACGCGGCTGAGCTCACGGTGTTACCAGTGGCAGCCGCGGCTCGATTCTGGCTGGCGGCCGAAGCCTTGGCCTCGTTGATAGCCGACTGGTACGCGCCAAGCCCTTGTCCGCCGCCGTTTGCACTCGTGCTTGACGAGCTCGGCCGCAACGCGACGATCCACAGCGCGAAGAACACAACCGTGGCGACCAGCAAGCCAATCAGCGGGCGAGAGACATTTGCCATCCTCACCTTTTTCGGCAGACGTTGAGGGCTTCATGAGCCCCGCCGGACAGATTTAGACGCTTTAGGCGCCCCCGGCCAGTCTCAGCCCCAACTCGCGCAGCTGGGCAGGCTCGACCGGCGCCGGCGCACCCGTCAGAGGGTCGGCGCCGCTGGCGGCTTTCGGGAACGCGATCACCTCGCGAATGTTGTCGCGGCCCGCGAGGATGGCGACGATCCGGTCGACCCCCATCGCGATCCCGCCGTGCGGTGGCGCACCGTAGCGGAGCGCGTCAAGCAGGAAGCCGAAGCGGGCCTGGGCCTCCTCGCGGCCGATGCCGAGCAGCTCGAACACGCGCTCCTGGACGTCGATCCGGTTGATCCGGATCGAGCCGCCGCCGATCTCGGCGCCGTCGAGCACCAGGTCGTACGCGCGGGAGCTTGCCGAGCCGGGATCATCCAGATCTCCGGTCGGGGCGGTGAAGGGATGGTGGGTCGCGTCCCAGCGGCCCTCCTCGGGGCGCCACTCGAAGGCGGGGAACTCAACCACCCAGAGCAGGTCGTGGCGGCCCGGGGGGATCAGGTCGAAGCGCCGGCCCAGCTCGAGCCGCAGCGCCGCGAGCGCCTGGGCCGAGGTCGCCGCGGTGTCGGCCACGAGCAGCAGCAGGTCCCCTGGGCCGGCCTCGAGCCGCGCGTTGACGGCTGCGATCTCTGCCGGCGAGAGGAACTTGGCGATCGGCGAGCGCCAGCCTCCGTCGTCCTGGACGAACGCCCACACGAGCCCCTTCGCCCCGTGCTGCTTGGCCAGCTCGGTCAGCCCATCGAGCTCCGAGCGGGGCAGCTCGCGGGCGCCGGCGTTGATCGCACGGATCATCCCCCCGGCTTCGAGCACGCCCGCGAACACCTTGAACTCCGAGCCGGCGAGGCTTTCCGAGATGTCGCGCAGCTCGAGTCCGAATCGAGTGTCCGGGCGGTCGATGCCGAACCGGTCGATCGCCTCCGCGTACGTCATCCGCGGCCACGGCGGCGGTGACGCGGCGAAGCCGGTGCGCTCGAACACGGTGCCCATCACCGCCTCCATCAGCTCGATCACGTCCTCCTCGGCCACGAACGACATCTCGACGTCGAGCTGCGTGAACTCCTGCATCCGGTCCGCCCGCGAGTCCTCGTCTCGGAAGCAGCGCACGATCTGGTAGTAGCGCTCGAGCCCCCCGATCATCAGCAGCTGCTTGAACAGCTGCGGTGACTGCGGCAGCGCATAGAAGGAGCCCGGCGCGGTGCGCGCAGGGACGAGGAAGTCGCGCGCGCCCTCAGGGGTCGAGCGGGTCAGGAACGGCGTCTCGATCTCGAGGAAGTCTCGTCCGTTCAGCACCTCGCGGATCGCCGCGACGACGTCGTGGCGGAGCTCGAGTGCCTCGCGCATCGGCGTGCGTCGGAGATCGAGGGAGCGATAACGCAGCCGCAGGTTCTCGTCGACGTCGACGTCCTCGTCGATCGGGAACGGAGGTGTATCGGCATCGGCAAGCAGCTCGACGTCGCTGACCGACAGCTCGATCTCGCCGGTCGCCAGGTTCGGGTTGACGTTCTGCGGGTCTCTGAGGGTGACCTGTCCCGAGGCGGTGAGGACGTCCTCCGAGCGCAGTCCATGAGCGACCTGATGCGCTTCGGGCGCAGTCTCAGGGTGGAACACAAGCTGGACGATCCCCGAGCGGTCGCGCAGGTCGATGAAGATCAGCCCACCGTGGTCGCGCCGGCGGTGCACCCAGCCGGCAACGCGCGCCCGCGAACCGGCGTGCTCGGCGCTCAGCTGACCGCACCATGCGTCGCGGTACTCGTTAGGGCGGGGCAGCTGCCGCACGCTCATGTGAGGCGGCCCCCGCGCAGGATCGTCGGGATGATCGCCTCGATCTCCATCTCATGTTGGCGGCCTGACTCCATCTCCTTGAGCGTAGACGGATCACCGACGATCGCGACGTAGCGAGCGCGGAGCCGGTCCGCGTGCTTCAGCTGACCCTTGAGCGAGCGACCAGCGAGCTCGAGCTGAGTCGCGAGTCCAGCGCGGCGGGCATTGGTGGCGAGCCCGAAGGCGACGCGGTGGTCGGCGCCGGGCGCGACGGCGACGTACAGATCGACGAGGGCCGGCGGCGTCGGGAGCTCACCGGCCGCGAGCAGCATGCGCTCGATCCCGGCGGCCCACCCCGAGGCCGGGGTCGGAGGCCCGTCGAGCTGCTGGATCAGCCGGTCGTAGCGCCCTCCTCCGCCCACTCCGCTCTGAGCACCGAGCGCATCGCTCGCGAACTCGAACACGGTTCGCGTGTAGTAGTCGAGCCCCCGCACGAGCGTCGCGTCAAGCTCGTAGCCGAGCCCTGCTCCGTCTAGCAGCGCCCGCACCTCCTGAAAGTGCTCGGCGTCGTCGGGAGCGAGCCGGTCGAGTAGGACCGGGGCACCCGCCATCACCGCCCGGGTCCCTGCGTGCGTGGAATCGAAGGCACGAAGGGGGTTTGCGTCGATCCGGCCGCGCACCTCGGCGCTCAGCTGATCCTCGTGCACGCGCAGGTACCGCTGCAGCTCGTCGCGATACTCGGCCCGCGTCTCCGGCGTCCCGAGGCTCGAGAGGCGCAGTCGGCGCTCGCGTACGCCGAGCGCCTCGAGCAACTCGGCGAGGAGGACGATCAGCTCGGCGTCGGCCGCCGGCTCGCCCGTGCCGATCGCCTCCGCCCCCACCTGCCAGAACTGGCGGTAGCGGCCGGCCTGCGGAGCCTCGTAGCGAAAGAAGCTCGACAGGTACCACAGCTTCACCGGCTGCGGCAGCTTGTGCATGCCGTGCTCGAGGTAGGCACGGCAGACGGGCGCCGTGCCTTCGGGACGCAGAGTGAGCGAGCGCCCGCCGCCATCGTCGAAGGTGTACATCTCCTTCTGGACGATGTCGGTCGCCTCCCCGACGCCCCGCGCAAACAGCTCGGTCGCCTCGAATGCCGGCGTCTCGATCCGCCGGTAGCCGGCGGCGCCGAGGATCCGCAGCGCGTGCGACTCGACCACCTCGCGGCGCGCGGCATCGTCCGGGAGCACGTCGAACGTGCCGCGGGGAGCCTGTATCACTGCTGGCGAGCGAGCTCGCGCAGGAAGGGATTCGTTGCCTGCTCGCGCGCGAGCGTCGTGATCCCCATGTGGCCGGGGTACACGGTCGTCTCGCCCGGGAAGGAGTTCACGAGCGTCTCGATCGAGGCGAACAGGGTCGGCCAGTCGCCTCCCGGGAGGTCGACCCGGCCCACCGAGCCCTCGAACAGGACGTCGCCGGACAGGAGCGCGTTCTCGCCGCGGATCGAATACGTCACGTGCCCCGGGCTGTGACCGGGCGTGAACAGCACGTCCAGCGTGAGGCCGGCGATCTCGAGCTCCTCGCCGCCCTTGACGGTGTGGTCAGCCTGGTAGCTCTCGTAAGGCCCGAAACCGGCCCACGGCACGAAGTCCATGATGTTCGCCAGCACCACCGTCTCGAGCTCGGGACAGTAGACGGGTGCGCCGGTAGCTTTCGCGACGGGCGCGACGGCGCCGACGTGGTCGAAGTGCGTGTGCGTCAGCAGGATCGCCTCGATCGTTACGCCGAGCTCGTCGACCGCTTTCAGCAGACGCGGCGCCTCTTCTCCCGGGTCGATGATCACGGCCCGATCCGATCCATCGGCGCGGACGATGAAGCAGTTCTCCGCGACCGGCCCAACGGTGAACATGCGCACGTCGATCATCCGCCCGTCTCCTTCTTCCGCATCCGGCGGCGGTAGAGGAACACGTCCATGTAGTAGCCGAGCCCTACATAGAGCGCAAACGCGAGGATCGCGAGGATGATCGCCGGGACGAGGCGTGTCGTGATCGTCCCCTTTGAGGTGATCATCAGGAACGCGAACATCAGCACCGCCGCGATCCCCGCCCGCTTCGCCGAGCCTTGCCAGGTCGGCGGCGTGCTCAGTCGCCGCTCGCGCGCGCTGGCGCGATCCTCCTTCTTCTTTTCCTCCGCGGTCGGCCGGCGTCCCGTGCGGCCCCGGGCCTCGATCGTTCCCGCGGCCGTGCCACGGTGTTTCGAGCGGCGCTTGCGTTTCGTCTGAGCCATGACTTCTGAGAGCTTACGCACCCGCGCGCGCGTCGGGGCGAATTCGGGGCTCGGCGGGCGGCTGGGTCGATCCGCTTTCTGCGAGGGCAAGCTCCAGCAAGTGACGTTGGGGGTCGAAGCCGGTGATCGGCACGTCATCCGGGAAGCGCTCGAACGCCGCGCGCGGCGCCATGCCGACGAGCTCGGCGCGGGCGACGGCGGCGTGGCGGGACACCGCGGCGACGACGTCGGCGAGGCTTGTCGACCGGTGGTCCTCGACATTGGTCGAGACCTGCGCGACGCCGCGATGCTCCAGCCAGAGACCAATCGCGCGCACCCCGCTCAGCCCATCACTCCCCCGCTCACGAATCGTCGCCGCGACCGCGCGTGCCTGCTCGAGGGTGGCGGGCGGCTCGAGCTCGAGGTTGAATGCGACGAGCGGTGCGCGTGCGGCCACGAGCACGGCACCGGCGGACGGGTGCAGCCGGCGGGGCCCGAAATCGGGCTCGAGCTCGCCGGTTTCCATTCGACGCGCGAGCTCTTGCGGCCCACCGCGTCGGAGCTCGGCGCGTGTCCGCCCACGCGCAAGCTCACCGTAGATGAAAACCGGGAGCTCGAGCTCGTTGCCGAGCAGGTCGCCGAGAACGAGCGCCTCAGCACACGCGGCACCGCGTGAGGAGTCGTCGAGATAGACGATCGGCGCAACGTCGATCGCGCCGACGCGCGGATGCACGCCGCGGTGGACGCCGATGTCGACCCGCGCAATCGCCTCGCTCGCCCCTGCGAGCACTCGCTGGGCCAGCGCTCCGGGCTCACCGGCGAGGGTGAAGACGCTGCGATTGTGGTCGGGGTCTGTGTGCACGTCGAGCAGCCGGCCGTCGAATGCCGCCGCGATCTCATCGACCGCTGCGGTATCGCGGCCCTCGGAGATGTTGGGGACCGCGAGCAGCGTGACTCGATCGGCGCCCGGGTGGGTGGGCTGCGTCACGCGGTCGGCAGTACGAAACGGCCGGCGTCGAGGACAGGCGCGCCGTCGACCTCGAGTGTCGCGTCGAGCACCACCGAGTCGAGGTGGATCGGAACCGAGACATTGCCTCCGATCCCGGCGCTCGCGCCGAACGCAATGTGCACTGTCCCGAGGATCTTCTCGTCCTCGAGGACATTGCCGGTCAGGATCGCCATGTCGTTCGTGCCGACCCCGAGCTCGGCCAGGTTCGTGCCCTTCTCGCCATGGGCGTTCAGGCGCGCGAGGTACTCCGGCCCGAGACCCCCGTCCGCCGCCGCGAGGTGCCCGTGTGAGAGCGTCAGGGTGACGGGCTCGTCGCTGAGGCCAAGTGCCGCGAGGCTCGCGACGACCGCCGTTCCCTCGCCGCCCGCGGGTGCGATGAAGCCCTCGCCGCACGGGAGGTTCCCGAAAGCTCCTGGCTTGGTCAGGTCACCGTCGTCGGCGATGCCGTCGCGCCCGCTGAGATCGAAACTGACGTCCGTCCCAAGCGGGCAGGTGACGCGGGCGACCGTCCCTGCGGAAAGAACCGCCGCAACAGCGCGGCTGCGCGCCACCATCGTCTCGAAGTCGACCGCCATCGCGCGCGCGAGCATCTGCTCCGTCACGCCCGGCATCGTCGCTCCGCGGGCTCCTGCCTCGCTGGCCCGCTTGCGCGCAGTGGTGTGGCTGAGCGAGCGCCGCGTCGGCGCGATGAACACGTCGCAAGCCGCGAGCGCGGCGGCGAGCGTGCGGGGCGGCTCGGTCCCGTCGGTCACGCGCTCATCCATCACCGCCAGCACGGCGTCGCCGCCGGCCGCCGCGGCCTCGCTACGCAACGCCTCGCCAAGAGCGCGAAGCCCCGCGTCGGTGATCACCAGCACCTCATCACCCGCGTTCACGCCGAGGCACTGCCGAACCACGGTGGCGACGGCGGCAGCAAGGTCGGTCATCCGGTGGATCATAGGCGTCGAACGGAGGCCCATGATGGCTGTAGAGCATGGCCGGTGCTAGCCTCGCGGACCTCCCCGCCGGAGTAGCTCAGTCGGTTAGAGCAGCGGAATCATAATCCGCGTGTCGGGGGTTCGAGTCCCTCCTCCGGCATTAGGCGTTCTGCAGTGAAAGCCCCGTGTTTACTGAGGATTTTGCCCTAACGACCGTTCTGCATCGGTGCCCAACGAGCCCCCACTAACTGCAACGGCGCTGACATTCATGTCCACATTCCTGTCCACTTCTCATGCCTCGATGGGGCCGACTTCGGCAGCGAGGTAGGCCTCGAGCTTTGCGCGCTCGGTCGTGCCCCTCGGTACCGGCAGATTCTTGATGTAGCGAGCCGTCGTCGCTAGGTCGGCGTGTCCCAGATATTCCTGGATCTGCTTGATGTTGTAGCCGGCGGCCATCAGGAAGCTCGCGTAAGTGTGGCGCGCCTCGTGCAGCGTGATCCGGTTCAGTTTGGCCTCGTGCCATACGGCGTCCGAGCGCTCCTGCCACTTGCCGGAATGGACCGAGCGGGCCACGATCGGGCCGTCCTTCGGCTTGCCCTGGCGCAACCACTCCTCGCGCAGCATCGTCTTGAGTGGACCGACCATCGGGATCCGACGGCCCTCGCCGGCGTCACTCTTGGACGCGGCGACCATGATCTCGTCGGCGTCCCAGAAGACGTGCTTCCATTGCGCCCTGCCGATCTCGCTGCGGCGCATGCCGGTATAAAACGCAAGTCCCCAACCGGCTCGATCGCTTGACTCCTGCGCTCGGCAAGTCTCGCGCGTCCTGTAGAGCTCGCCGCGTCGAACTTTGCCGATCAGGCTGTCACTGACCCCGAACCGCGCAGCGAGTGCGACGGCCGGTTTGGTCGCGCCACGGATCTCGAGCACTTGTGACCAAGCCAGGGCACTGGCGACGGCCACCGGCGGCAGCGCCCCAACGAGTGTCGCCGCCTCCTCTTTGGTTGCGACTCGTTCGCGGGGCTTGCCGTCATTGGCGGGCATCTCGAGTTCGCGTGTCGGGTCGACAGGGACAAGACGGCGGTTGGCCCGTCGCGCATACGCGTACACGTGCCTGATCACGGCGACGTAAGTGGCGATCCGCGAGTACGACTTTCCAGTCCGGACAAGTTCGTCGACGATCGACTGCCAATAGGCGTCGTCCATCGACGCGATCGGCTCGCGCCCACACCGATCGATCAGGACGAGCGATCGACGGTCGATGGGCTTCTTCGGCTTCTTCGCTGAGCCGAACAGAACGGTTCTGTAATCAGCGATCGTCGTGTCCGCGAGCGTCTTGCTCCGCCCGCGCCGGCGGGCGTACGTCCCCGCCTCGACGAGGTCCCACCACTCCCTCGCGACCTCGCCGAACGTCCGACCGGCGCGACGGACCGTCCGGACGGCCTTCTCGGCTTTAGCCTCGTGTCCGTCCCAGCTGACCGCCGAGGCTCGGTCCTTGAACACAGGGCTCCATCGCGGCTTGCCGTCGATCCATCGCCGGGTCCGATACGACGGCTCGCATCGGCAGCGGCGTTGGTCGTCATCGGACGCAGGGCAGGCCGTGCTGTGCCGGACATACAGTCCGGTGGTGTGCGTCTTGCGGTATCCGGTCGCCATCAGATCGCTTGGCTCGCCGTTGCCGGAGACATGATCCCAGGTTCGATCATCCTCGGCTCGGCGCATCTGCGCGATCCATTGGCGAGGGCTTGCCGAGCGGATCGCTCAGGACACGACGCGTGCCAACCGGGCGTTGTCTTGGACCCAGCGGTCGAGCGATGCCGGCTCGATCAGCAGGAGCTGGCCGGAGGGCACGACCCTCACGAACGGCTGCACGTGGCGCTCGAAGTGAGCGACGCTCATCCCGAGCGACGCCGCCGCCTCCGCCCTTGTGAGAAGGCGCCGCGGCACTGCCTCGATCGGGCGGTCTCGCGATCGTCTAGGCAACGCGACCCCTTGCGCAAAGAGCGACGGGCCCAAATCGGCGCCGGTCGGTTCTGTTGATCGGTGCGGTCATGTTCCGAGCCTGCGGCGAATCGCGTCGAGTGTTGGGCAGACCCAGCGGCCGGCGGTGCAGCCGGCGCCGAGCGATCGGAGTTGTTCGGGCGTGGCGCCGAGCGGGATCGCGCAGCGGCAGTCTTTCGCGCGCTCGCGACTGAGTTCTTCGCGGACGATCTCCTCGCGCCTGCGAGCGTTCGCCTTGGCTTTGGCGGCTCGTGCTCGTTCGAGCGCCCTCAGCCGGGCTCGAGCTCGGTTCTCGGCCTTCCCGGCTTCGGCTACGACCAGGCCGTCAGGGATGGGTGGGGTTGTGCTGTCGCGTCGCATCTCGTGCCCGCTGGCTTATCTGTGCGAGCGATATCCGGCTAGGTAGTCGTCATCCCAGCCGACGGTGCCCTTGACGAGCTGCCGGACAAGGTCGGCCTCCCAGGATCCCGGTCGGCCGGCAGTGAGCGCCTCGGTGGAGCCGAGGTCCGCTGCGACGCTCGCGAGGACGTAGGCGAGCCAGCCTCCGAAGTCGTGCTGCTCTCGGACCGCAGCGGCGATGGCGGCGCGTGCGCGCGCGGTGTAGCCGCCGGCGGTGTCGGGGACGTCGTTCATCGTGGCCTCCTGTACTTCGCGGGCGCTTGCCCGCGTTGGGGGTTCTGGACGGGTGGTTGCTCGCGGTTGGCCATCGCGCGTCACAGGCCGGGCGGGTGTCTGACGGCGTAGACGAGGCCGTCGTGGAGGTTCCCGGTCGGGTTCGGTCGCCACCGCGGCCCGCTGCCGGGCGGCTGCCAGGTCGGCGGGTTGCCGGAGGCGGAGGTGTCGAACTCGACTCCGGCGATCGCGACGAAGGTGTGAGTGGGATTCGCGTAGACGGTGATCCACTGCCCGGGGCCGGGGTCGCCGTAGCTCTCGAGCTCCGTCGAGCCCTCGGGCTGGTCTGAGAGCAGTCCGCCGCCGTGCAGCAGGAAGCTGACGGCGCTCGAGCAGTCGTAGCTGGCAGCGATCGTGGTCAGCGGCTGGCTGTGCCCGCCGCCGTAGAGGTAGGGCGTGTCGATGATCTGGTTGCCGGCGGCGATCGCCGCCTGCACCTGCGCGGGCGCGTCGGCGGGGACGGCTGCCTGCCCGTCGCGCAGGATCACGGCTTGCGCTCCGGGCGCGATGTAGACGGGTTCTGAGCCGCGTGTCGTCTCCTGGCAGGAGGTTGGGTCCCGCTCTGTCGAGGTGGGCGAAGTCGCCCCGGTGGTCGTTTGCGCGGGTGCTGGCGTGACGTCGCTGACGTAGGTGGTGCCGCCAGCTCCGAGGTATTGCTGTGCGAGCTGTGTGACCTTGTCGACGTACCAGCTGGCGTGGTTGTAGGTGTAGATCGCTGCGGGCCAGTCGCCGGGCGCGCCGGAGGCGCTCAGGTAGTCGCCGGCGGCGAAGATCGCGTCCCAGGGGTCGTATGGGTTTGGCGGGCCGGTGTGGTTGACCGCCTGTCCGTAGCGCTGCCAGGTGCCTGGCTCGAACTGCATCCAGCCGATCGCTCCGGCGCTCGAGGTCGACATGTTGCGCCCGAAGTCGGTCTCGACCTCGTTGATCGCAGCGAGGTAGCCCCAGCCTTCGGGCCCGAGGTTGTACTTGGCGGCTGCCTGCTCGTAGATCGGGATTAGCTGCGACGGGATCGGGGTGGAGCCCGCCGGGCCGTACGCCGTGTAGTCGGGCCCGCACTGCGCAGCCGAGCCTCCGACTACGACCGCAAGCCCGACGATCAGGATGACGAGTAGCAGCAGCATCGCGGGTATCGCCAGCCAGAGCCGCCGCACAGTCAGCCTCCATGGTGTGGCAGATGACCGGGGTCGGTCCCGAACGATTGGCCGTGCCGTACGGCGAGCGGGAGCTTTCGCCACGCGGCCATCGGTGAAGCCCTAGCTCTGGCTTTCGACGCTCGGCAGGCACGCGGGCCCCGCAGTGGCATCCGACACCTCGCAGGCGCGCGCCGTGGTCTTCGTGTCGAGCGTCGCGATCAGTCTGGGTCGGTGGATCCGCCACTCGCGCCTGAGCTTGAGCCCCGGAAGCGTGCCGTCCTCGAGCCATCGCCGGACCGTCGCCTTGCTCACCTGCAGGAGCGCTGCGGCCTGAGCGACCGTGAGGAATTCGGGCTGCGCATCGGTCATGGGTCTCCCTTGCTGATCGCGACGCCCACTGGACGCCGCTCGTGGCTCCTGATGGTGATCTAGCGTAGTCTGTGGTGAATAGTGTACCGTGTGCTCTGTGTGTTATGTGGTTCAGGCAATCTGCCCCCAGGCGACGGCTTCTCGGTTGTGCGTGTCGCGGCTGTCGCGACCTCCAGCCGGCCGCGATCGCTCCTTCGCGAGACCGCCGGGCGGTGCCGACCGGCTTGGTCTCTCGCTCGTGACGCGTGCCGAGAGCAGGGATGACGCCCCGATCGCTATGGGCAGCCCGTGGGCGGCCAGCCGAGCCGCAAGGAGGATCCGAACCGGCTCGCCCCGCTTTGTTCAGCCAATCCAGTCCGAGGAGGGATTAATGCTCCATGAGAACCTGCTGCTGCTGGCGGCGAGCACGACGACCACCGCGAGCAAGGGCGCCGGCTTCAGCTTCAGCATGAGTCCGAACCTGTCGGCGCCGGGTGCCGCCGGGCTGCAGCAGCTGATCAACACCATCCTCTTCTACGCCCTGATCGCGTGCGGCATCGGCGCGCTCGGCGGGGTCGCCGCGTGGGCCGGGGCGAAGGCCGCCCACATGGACCACGTGAGCTCCAAGGGCAAGGAGGGCCTGTTTGTGGCGGTGGGCTGCGCGTTCCTCGTCGGCGCGCTCGCGTCAATCCTGAACTTCGCCTACAGCATTGGTTGAGGTGTCCGTGAGCCGCCGCTGGATCTTCGGCTCCCTCGTCGCGGCTCCGGTCGCGGCGGCGGTATTCGCGGTCGCGCTCGCCGCCGGCGAAGCGACCGTGCACAGCACGGCCGACCCGAGCCCTATCCACCTCGAGGAGGGCATTCCGGTGGGTGTGCTGCACACCCCGGCGGGGGCACTTGCCGCCGGGGCCAACTACATGGCAGTGGAGCGTCGGAGCGCCGCGACGGCGCCGGCCGAGTTCCGGCGGCTGCTCGAGCTCGCTTGGGCGCCCAGCGCGAGGACGGCCGAGCTCGACGCCGCGCAGCAGGCTGTGCGGCAGGCGCCAGCTCCGGAGGGCGTGCACCTACTCACTGCCGTCGTAGCAGGGAGGGTCGAGCAATATCGCAGCGACACCGCGCGGGTAGAGCTGTGGAGCGAGGCGGTCTACTGGTCGGCGGCGATCGCCCCCACCCAGACGTGGTCGCTCGACGAGCTCTCGCTCCAATGGAGCGACGGACGCTGGCAGGTGAGCGCCCACACAACCGCCGAGGCCCCCGTGCCGGGATGGGCGAGCGTTTACCACGCTAACGACACGAGCCACTCGTTCGACGAGGCCCTCAAAGGGATGAGCGCCCCCTACTACGGAGCGCGCTGAGATGTGCGCCGCCGATCAGCGGCTCGTCGAGCCGCCGAGGGGAGTGAGCCGCGCCTGGTGCGCGCTCGTCGCGGCCATCGTGCTCGTTCTCATCGCTGCGGGGTTCATCGTCGGGCGTGCCGGCGCCGGGCGCTCCGCGGACGCGGCACCGATCGCGGACGTCGAGAGCATCCCGATCGGCGTCCTCCACTCGCGCGCCGGCGCGCTCGCGGCCGCCGACAGCTACCTCGTGGTGGACCAGCAGACGATCGAGCAGGACCCGGGCCGCTTCCGAGCGCTGGTCCGCGACGCGTTCGCGACAGCGATCCAGCCAGAGGTTCTCGAGCAGGCGGCAGCCGTCCGCGCGCAGGACCCGAGCGGGATGGCGCTGTGGGCGTCGGGGGGCCGAAGCGCGACGATGATCGGCGCGCACCGCATCGACTTCTACCGCGACGGTGCCGCGCAGGTCACCAGCTGGGTCGGGACGATCTTCTGGGGCCCTGGCCAACCGCCCAAGCAGGCCTGGGACCTCGCGCGAACGCAGCTTCGCTGGACGGGCGAACGCTGGCTGGTCACCGCCATGGTCACGAGGCTCCCGACGCCAGGGCCGGTGCCCGCCTCGACCCCGCAGGCCCATCGGAGCGACGACACGGCAGGGGAGTTCGACAACGCGCTTGCCGGCTTTAGCGCGCTCGGCACGGGAGCACCCCTCGGGTGATGCGCACCCGATCCCGCCACGTCCGGACCGCAGGGCCCTTGGCTCTAAGCGTCGCCGTCGCGACGCTCGCGTTCATCCTGATCGCCGCACCGGCGGCGAGCGCGCGCGGCGCCCGCGCGCGCGTCGGCGGCAACGGCGCAGAGCTCCCCAACCACTTCCCAGGGGACCGGTAGCACAGCCGGGACGTCTGCGCCCGCGAACAAGGGCAAGAAGAAGGGCGGCGGATGCGGCGTGCTCAGCACCCTGAACCCGTTCAGCGACTGCAACCCGGTAACCAAGGTCATCACCGGCCTCCCCGGCGCGGTCGCGGGACTGCCGGGGACGCTCGCCGGAGATGCCGCCTCGGGGATCATGAATCAGGTCGCCGAGTGGATGGTCGACGCGGCCAGCACGATCAACGGCTTCGTGGTCAAGCAGGAGGGGTACATGACCACGCCCGAGCTGCAGGCCGGCTGGTACCAGAACGAGTTCGGGCAACTCGTCGCGCTTGGCGCCGGCCTCGCCGGCCTGGTCGCCCTGATCGCCATCGCCTCGGCGGCGCTGCGACGCGACGCCGAGGGGCTCGGCGAGGTCGTCTACGGAATCTTCCGGGCCGGGTTCGGCACCGGCGTGGTGATCGCGATCACCGTCCTCGCGCTCGGTGTCGCGGACGGGATCTCGAACGCGGTCGCCACTTCGATGTCGCACCAGTTCTTCCAGACACTCTCCAGCGCGTGGTCGGCGAAGGGGTTCGGCGGATTCGGCTCGGCGGCGCTGGCGTTCATCATCGCCCTGTTCCAGGTAATCGCGGCGCTCTTCGTGTGGCTCGAGCTGCTCGTCAGGGACGCGGCGATCTACGTGGCGGTGCTGTTCTTCCCGATCGCGCTCGCGGCGGGGATCTGGCCATCGCTGCGTCAGTGGGTCCAGCGCCTCTCGATGCTGCTGTTGATGTTCGTAATCCTCAAGCCGGTCATCATGATCGTGCTCGCGCTCGCGGGAAGCGCGGCGGCCGCCGGGCTGTCGCTGGGATATGGCGGCGCGCTGCAGTCGGTCGGGACGATCCTCGTCGGCGTCGTGATCTACGCGATCGCAGCGTTCAGCCCGTGGACGCTGATGTTCCTGCTCGGCACCGAGGTGGGTGCGATGCGCGGGGCACGCGCCACGGGCGCAGGACCCAGCGGCGGCGGTCACGGCGGCGGCGCGGACGACCTCGACCAGTCCGATGATGCTGGTCTGCCGGTCGGCGGCGACCTCGATTCGGGTGCGGCGACGCTCGCGAGCGAGCCTGAGATGGCCGGCGGCGGAGCAGAGGCGAGCGGAGGCGGCGGGACCCTCAGCAGCCTCGGTGGCGGCGGCGGCCTGGGGTCAGGCGTTCGCGCCGTGGCGCCCGCACTTGCCGCGGCTGCCGGGATGATGCAGCAGACCGGCTCCCGCGTGTCCGGAGCGACGGCCGCGCGCGTCCAGGTAGCCGCCGGCAGATCGGGATTCATCCCCTCGACAGCCGGAGGCTCATCGGGATCCTTCCCGAGCGGCGGGTCCGCTCCCACATCCTCACCGCCGTCGGCCGCGATCGGCGCCGAGGAGACGCCGGCCGAACCACCCGAACTGCCACCAGCGGGCGCTGAGAGCGGCCCGCCGCCCGCCGACGTCCCGCCGGTGGGGCCGGTCCGACCGGAACCGAGCCTGGCCCGCGAACCGAACGCGTCCGCCCATCACGCGCTCGGCCGTGACACGAACACAGATCCGAACGCCGACGCGCGCCGCGCGTTCGGCTCGGAGGACTGAGGAGACGAAGCCAGATGCCAGAGCGAGAGGTGCTCTACAGGTTCGGTCCGCATCCCCACGGAGGCTGGCTGCTGGGGTTCCGGCTGCCGCAACTCGCCGGGTTCTTCCTCGCGGGCGTCGTCGGGATCGGCCTCTTGAAAATCGGCGGCTTTGAGTCGCTGCTGCTCGTCGGCGCTGACGTCGCGCTCGCTGTGTTGCTCCTCGTCGTGCGGATCCAGGGGCACACGATCGAGGAATGGGCGCCGCTCGCAGTCCGATACGCCCTCGCCCGCTCCGGTGGGCGGCACCGATTCCGCAGCCAGCTGCCCTTGCTCGGCCACCGTTCCAGACTGCCCGACTCGCCCGGCCTCGACCCCGAGCCGCCACTCCCCGCGAGCTCGGTCCCCGCCGAGCTCGCCGACCTCGAGCTGCTCGAGGGCGTGCTCGCCCAGTACGGCGAGGCGCCGATGGGTGCGGTCAAGGACCGTCGCGCTCGCACCTATACCGCCACGCTCGTTTGCCAGTCGAGCGCCTTCTACCTCCTCTCCGCCGCGGACCGCGAGAGTCGCCTCGCCGCCTACGGTGGCCTGCTCTCGGCGCTCGCGCGCGACAGCTCCCCGACGCGAAGGATCGCGTGGTATGAGCGGACGCTCCCCTCCGGCGGCGACCAGCTCGTCGACTACCTGCACGAGGCACGACGCGAGGACATCGAGATGAGCGCACCGCCGGTCGAGCTCGTCAGCTACCTCGAGCTGCTCTCCCAGCAGGGACAGGGCGCGGAGGACCACGAGGTGCTCGTCTCGCTCCAGATCGACGCCACCCGCCCAGCGGCGTCCCAGGCGATCCGCCGCCAGGGCGGCGGTGACGGTGCCGTGCTCACCGTGCTCGCCGGCGAGATCGCGCTTCTGGCCGAGCAGCTGCTGCGCGCCGGGGTGGCCGTTCGCGGCGTGCTGAACCGCCGTGGCCTCGCCGCCGCGATCCGCAACGGCTATGACCCGTTCGGCCGACATCGCCGCGACCGCGGCCAGCACGACGCGAACGCCGGCGGGGTCAGCCCCCACAGCGCCGCGCCGCTCTTGCGCGACACGCACTGGTCCCATGTCGCCGCCGACTCGAGCCTCCACACCACCTTCTGGCTCGCCGAATGGCCGAAGATCGACGTACGCGCGACCTTCCTGCAGGAGCTGTTGATGCAGACCCACGCGACCCGCACCGTCGCGCTCGTGATGGAGCTGCTCGGGCCGTCGACCGCGATCCGCCGCGCTGAGCGCGCCGCGACCGAGGCGGCCGCCGAGCGCCACCTGCGCCACCGGATCGGCAAGCGCACCTCCGCACGCGAAGGCCAGCGCGAGGGGGCGGTCGCAACCCGGGAGCGCGAGCTCGCGAGCGGCCACGCCGCCGTCCGCTTCGCCGGCTACGTCACCGTCAGCGTCCCGGGCGACGGGCCGAACCCGCTCGACGAGCTGCACGCCACCGTCAGCCGCGCCGAGATGGCCGCGAACCGCGCGAGCCTGCGCCTGGAACGGATGTGGGGCCAACAGGATGAGGCGCTCACCTTCACGCTGCCGCTCTGCCGAGGACTCTCATGACGGAATATCGCGTGCTCGTCACCGATCGCCGGGTGCCCGAGCTCGCCGGCCGCGCCGGCGAGCGCTACGGCAGCCCGCCACATCCCGAGCCCGAGGCGCTCACGCTCGCGCGCCTCCTCCTCGACGTCGCGGACCTCCCCGAGGCTCGCGGGCCGTGGCGCGCCGCGATTCCCGGCGGCCAGCGGACGGTTTGGCTCGAGCCGGAGCGCCCCGAATGACCGGGCACGGCCCCACGAGAACCGCACCGGGCGCGCAAAACAACACGGGCCTCAGCGTCGCCCTCAACGAACTTGCCGCCCGCGTGGCCGTGCTCGAAGCGGAGCGCAACGCGCTGATCGCTGAGATCACCGGATTTCGCGAACGCGAAGTCGCGACCGGTCGCAAGGTCTACCAGCGTGGATACAGGGCAGGCTGGTCGGCCGCTCGACGTGGCGCCTCACCGGAGACGGCGCCTGAGCGGCATGCCCGCGGATGGGCGCGACGGATGCTTGCATGACCCGAGCCGAGCGCAGAGACCGCCGTACGCGCCGGGCGGAGGCCGCCGCGCGGGCGCGCGCGTTCCGCCGAACCATCTCACAGCCCGCGCAGCTGCGGCTACGGCGCGCCGTCCGCCCTGCGGAACGCCCGGGCCATCTCTCAACCACCGCGCACATCCAGGCCGCTTATCCGTTCGTCGCCCAGGCGGGCCTCGGGACCAGCGGCGTCCTGATCGGAAGGGACGTCTACGGCGGGCCGTTCACGATCGATCCGTGGCTGATGTACGAGCGCAAGCTCCTGCACGACCCGAACATGCTGATCGTCGGTCGTCCGGACCACGGCAAGTCGAGCCTTGTGAAGAGCATGCTCTTCCGGCAGCGAGTGTTCGGACGCCGCGTGGAGGTAGTCGACCCGAAGGGCGAATACCACAACCTCATCGACGCGCTCGACGGCGTAATCGTGCGCCTGTCTCCTGGGGGTGGCACGCAGCTGAACCCGCTCGAGCGGATCGGATCGCCAGAGCAGCGCCAGAGCCTGCTGCTCGCCATGGCGAATCGAGGGCCGCAGCTTCCGCGTACGCCACTTGACGTCGAGCACGGAATGGCCGCTCATCCAGACCGATCGGGCGATGGGCGCACGGCGGCCCATGAATGCCGACAGGGGTGCATGAGCGCAGTCGAATGTGTGCGGGAAAATCAAGGCTCCCGGCGATAACGTCCAGAAGCAGCGCTCGTTGAACTGGGTAACCCCAATCGGCGTGACCGATCTGCTCAGGAAGGATTCGGCGGCCTGACTCAGCGGGGCCAACGCCCTCCATGCACGCAGCGCGCTCGCTTCTCAGCTTCTCACGGCGTGACGTTTGCTAAGCCTGCTGTCCGCTTCCAGGCTTCGGCGACTCAGCATGCCGGAGCTATTCCGAACTCCCCAATGCCCATCGAATCATCGCCGGTCCCTTCCGCGATCGTGACTGACGATATTGCATGTCCACATTGCGCATAGAATCCGAAATATTGCGCACCCGCGTCTCCTTCCACGGTCGTCGCTCCGGAAGTGGTTCCGTCGTTAGCTGTGGCTGTCATCGCAAACGCTTGGAAGTCGGCCGGCTCTCCGTAGAGGTAGAACGCTCCGGTGTTCGGCGGCAAGGTAACCGTTACCTCGAATGTACCGTCGCTTAGCTGATTGGTGTCGTCATACACATCCCCGGAGTAGTCGTTGCTCCAGGTCTGCCAGCCGTTTCCCACCTGCTCGTGCGTTAGCGGTGAATCGAACGTGATGTTTCCGGTAGGCCCAGCGAGCGTGGATTCGGTGTCGCCAACGGAAGTCGAATCAGACGGGAATGACTGCATCGTAAAGGGGCCAAGGGTTGCCGGAGGCGAGCCCGTCCCGGCGCTTCCGTCGAACGTAATGTAGCCGGCGTCTTGGGCGCAGTTCACAGCTGCCGCCGCATTCACGATCGGGATCGGCGACCCAGAATAAGGAATGGGAGAGTTGAAACCGCGCGGATATGGGCTCTGCCCGGTCGTGGATCCCGTGCCGCCCATCCCAGCGGTGCTCGTAATGCATCGCCCTGCCTCGGCAGCTGTGATGTTGGAGTTCGCGGCGAATTCGAGCGCCGCAATACCGGCAACTGCAGGCGCCGCCATCGAAGTCCCAATGTCGTCTGCGTACGTGCCGCAGTAGCCGCTGGGACACCTTACGACCGAAGTGTTCTTGATTCCATCGGTCGTCGCCTGTCCGGATGACGGGTCGATGTATTCACCGCCCGGAGCAGCAACATCGACTCCCGGCCCGTAATCCGAAAAGCTCGCAAGGCTCCCGTCGGAATTCGTGGCCGCCACTGAGATGACGTTCGGTAAGTCGGCATTGGCACCGAAGGCGCTCCCGACAAAGGGGGCGCACAGATTCGCTGCTGCGATCGTCCAGACGATGTTTCGGCCAGAACCGAGAAAGAACTGGCGAAACATCCCGGCATCCGCGTCGATCGCCGCATCCGCCTGATTTACATAGGTCTGAGGAGCGCACCCGACTCCGCCTGGAGGCGCGTAGCCGATCGACAGGTTCACAACCTTGACGGTCCCGGAGGTTGTCCCGTAGCTTGTAGAACTTTGTAGGTGGCGGTCCCTCACGCCTCGTCCGGTCGCGCTGCGACCGTGGCGAGTGCGAACAAGTCCATCGAGACGAGAGGAACCGCCATGAAGACCGT
>Ga0302324_100001921_pt1 | contig 49227 bp, 42 predicted proteins | sample Palsa_T0_1_FD_201949 | JGI IMG/M metagenome (GOLD analysis project Ga0302324, IMG submission 201949) | Peat permafrost microbial communities from Stordalen Mire near Abisko, Sweden - Palsa_T0_1 | ecosystem: Environmental > Terrestrial > Soil > Palsa > Peat permafrost | place: Sweden: Abisko...
TCAAGGCCGACTACTTCTGTTTCGACAAGCACTTCGATGTTGGGTTGCGCGGCGATGCGTTCGCACAGATAGCGCGACATCGTGGCTTCCAAACTGTTGCCACGCGCCAACAGCCAGACCTTGGCCACGCGGCTAGCGAGAAAAACGGCACCCTGCCCCGCCGAATTGCCAGCACCGACAAGGGCGACCTCCTGTCCCGCGCAAAGCTTGGTTTCCAGAGGCGAGGCCCAATAGTGGACATGCGAGCCCTCATATTCCTCGATGCCAGCGACATCGAGCCGTCGGTATTGCGCTCCGGTTGCAATCACGATCGCGCGGGCGTTGATGCTCTCGCTATCGGCAATGCTCAGGGCAAACGAACCGCTGTCACTCGCGGCGATACTCACCGCCTCTTCCGGAATGGCAACTTCGGTGCCGAATTTCTGGGCCTGATTGTAGGCACGCGCCATCAACGCCATGCCGCTTATGCCTGTCGGAAAGCCAAGGTAATTTTCAATACGCGCGGACGCGCCCGCCTGACCGCCGAAGGCGCGGCAATCGAGCATGACGACCGAAAGCCCTTCCGACGCTGCATAGACGGCGGCTGCGAGGCCGGCAGGACCGGCGCCCACAATCGCAACATCATAGGATTTCGACGAATCGAGCGCACGCGACAATCCAATGCAGCGGGCAAGCTGGTTTTCGCTTGGATTGCGCAACAGCTGACCGTTGACGCACAGCACGATAGGGAGTTCGGCCGGCGTCACGTGGAAGCGTTCGAGCAGCGTTTTCGCGCTTTCGTCAATGTCGGGATCCAGACGCTGATGCGGGTGGCCGTTGCGCGCCAGGAATCCTTCAAGCCGCAGCACATCGCGATTGTCGGCATAACCCACGATCACCGGTCCTCCGACTCCGGTTTCGAGCAGCCTGACGCGGCGCAGGATCAGCGCGCGCATGATGCGCTCGCCAATTTCCGCTTCCGCCACCATAAGGTCGCGCAGACGCGAGGGTGGAATCAGAATTGCCTCGACATCCGAAATCGCCACCGCATCCACGAGCGAAGGCCGGCCGGACAATTGCGCCAGCTCGCCCAGAAAGGCCCCTGGCCCGTGCGTAACGATGGTTTCGTCGCGCCGATCCGCCTCATGCGGCACGACACGCACTTCCCCGGACAGAATGACATGCAGGCCCGCGACCCTCTCGCCCGCCCGCGCCACCATGTCACCGGCTTTGTAGGAGCGGATTTCTCCAAAATGATGAAGACGATCGATATCCACCGGTTCCAGCACCGGAAACATCTGGGCGCCGCGGGACTCCGTGGCCGGTCGCGTGACTGGCGCCATTCAATCTCCCTTCCACATCAACATCGTCGTCCTGCAATGTAATGTAATGTGGCAACGCGGAAAGAAACAACCTGCCGCAGCGCTGCCGAATGAAACGTTACCGTCGGCCGATCTCCGCGTCGAGCGCGCGCGCGATATCTTCAGGTGCGCGCTTGCCAGTATCGGCCAATAGATTGGCATTCTGCATGGCGCCGAGGTCGATGGCGCCGACGAGCGGTTTCAACGCCGCCAACAGCCTCGCATCGTTCGCATGGGCGGGCGAAATGAGTAGCACAGCATCATAGGGCGGCAGCGCGCCTTTTGGATCGGTGAGAATTGTCAGACCGTATTGCGCGATACGACCATCGCTGGAAAATGCCGAGATCACATCGACATCTCCGGCCGCCACCGCGCGATACATGAAATTCGCCTGATATTGTCGCTCCGTCCCAAATCTGAGCCCGTAGGCGTGCTCGACCGCGCGCCATTCCGGGCGGCTGAAAATCTCGAAATCGCCTCCGATCTTGAGCCGCGGCGCATAGGCGGCGAGATCGGCCAGCGAGCGAATGCCCAGCTTCCTCGCGGTATCGCCGCGCATCGCGAATGCATAGGCGTTCTCGAAACCGATCGGTCCGGCATAGGCGATACCATGTGTCCGTTTCAGCCATGCAGCCATCTGGTCGAGCACCGCTTTCCGGCCCGGCAGATCCGTGCGTTTCATGTCGTCGGCCCACACCGTACCGGAATAATCGACATAGACGTCGATATCGCCTGCGGCGAGCGCATCGAATATGACGGTCGAACCGAGCCCGTCGCGCCGTGCTGTGGCGAAGCCGGCAGCGCGCAAACGGTCTTCGATCAGGGCACCCAGAATATATTGCTCATCGAAGCTCTTGGCGCCCACGACGACGGGTTTCCCTGCCGCGCCGCCTATCAATGGCCACAAGCTCGCGGCCACCAGCAGCATGAGACCGATCCCGGATGCCATGAGGCGTGCGCTCGAACGTTTCACAACACCGTCTTCGGCCAGCGCCAGCAGGCGATCGACAAGCAATGCGAGTGCCGCCGCCGCTACGCAGCCGAACAGGACGAACACCCAATTCTCCGTCTGCAGCCCGGCAAAAATGTAATTGCCAAGACTTGTCTGTCCGACCGGCGTGGAAAGCGTCGCCGTGCCGATCACCCATACTGCAGCGGTACGGACACCGGCCAGGATCACAGGCGCCGCCAGCGGAAGCTCGACAAGCCGAAGCGATTGCAGCGGCGTCATACCCACACCACGCGCCGCCGTCATCACCGCGCGATCGATACCCTGAAGCCCTGCGATCGTATTTCGCAGGATCGGGAGCATCGAATAGAGCGTCAACGCGGCCAACGCGGGCAGGAATCCCAAGGCGCGGAAGCCAAAACCAAACGTCGCTTGCGTGAACACGGAGAGCGCAAGCAACATCGGATAGAAAAGCGCGAGCAATGCGAGACTGGGAATAGTCTGGATAATTCCGGCAAGCGCCAGCGCCGGCGCACGCCAGGCGGGTCTGCGCGCAGAGAAAATGGCGAGCGGCAGGCTGATCGCGACGCCCAGCACGATGGCAGACAGGCTCAGCAATACATGCCAGGCGAGATAATCCGGGAGGTGCGAGAGAGCTGCCGCGACGGCGCCGGCATCGGCGTTCATTTTGCCCCGCCTACGCGCATGGCGTCGCCCAGCGCCTGTGCGCGCCGGCGCGGGCTGTCGATCATCATGCGTACAAAATCGTCGGCAGGCTGCGCAAACAACTCGTCTGGCGTGCCAACCTGTACGAGCCGGCCGTCGCGCATCAACGCTACGCGGTCCGCAAGGAGGAACGCTTCGGTCATGTCATGGGTGACGAGTACGGTGGTGAGTCCAAGCGCGTCGTGAATTTGGCGGTAGTCGGAAGAGAGCTCGTCGCGTATCAGCGGATCGATGGCGCCGAAGGGTTCGTCCATCAGCATGATCGAAGGTTTTGCGGCCAGCGCCCGGGCGACGCCAACACGCTGGCGTTGCCCGCCCGAAAGAGCAGCAGGGTATCTGCCGCGGAATTCCGCTGGTGACAGTCGCACAAGCGCAAGTGTTTCATTCACGCGCTCGTCGACCTCCCCCCTGCCGACGCCCTGAAGGCGTAAGGCGATCCCCGTGTTCTCCGCGACCGTCATGTGGGGAAAAAGACCGACATCCTGGAATACGAAACCGATATGTCGGCGCAGGTGGACGGGATCCGACGCGCGCACATCAGCGCCATCAATGAAAACGGCGCCTCGCGTGGGGTCGATCAACCGGTTGATCATGGTAAGCGTCGTCGTCTTGCCACAACCCGATGGGCCGACAAGCACAAGAAACTCTCCCGTCTCGACCACCAGATTGAGGTCATAGACGGCGGCAACGGAGGCGCCGTATTCCTTTGTAAGATCGCGAAGTTCGATCATCCGAACGTATCCGGCGCCAGCGACAGGGAATGCATCCTAGGATACGGGAAGCACATAACCGAGAGGCAACCCATGAAAAAACCGGCAGGCTCATGCCGGTATGCCACCGATTTTGGGTCGGCGTTTCCATTGGGGCCTCTTGTGGATCTGGCGCTTGACGCCATGTTATCGGGATGATCCGCTGCGGTCGTGGGCTACCCAGTTGACCGCCGTGCAGAGTACAGCGAAGCGGGAACGATGCACGCTTGATACCGTTGTGAATTAACCGTCGAACCAGGCTCTCCAGACGTTTTCCCTATGACAAACCCGGCAGCGATCACGAACGACGCCAGACCTTCGCTGTCAAAGCGATATATGGCGGTGCGGGGATTGAGCGAAGATCTCGCAGCACCTCTCTCGGCAGAGGATCAGGGCGTCCAGTCGATGCCGGATGCCAGCCCGACGAAATGGCATCTGGCACACACGACTTGGTTTTTCGAAACCGTGGTCCTGGCACCCGTCCTGGACGGCTACAGACCGTTTGACGCGCAATATGCCTATCTTTTCAACTCATACTATGAAGGGCTGGGGCCGCGACATCCGCGGCCACTCCGTGGTCTTCTGAGCCGGCCATCGCTCGACGAAGTTATCGCCTATCGCCGCCATGTCGACAACGCCATGCGGGAGCTTCTGGCGGATCTGGACGAAGACCACCCGAGCGCGGCGCGCACGATCCTTGGCTTGAACCACGAGCAACAGCATCAGGAACTCATCCTGACCGACATCAAGCATGCCTTTTTCTCCAATCCGATGCTTCCCGCTTATCTGCCCGGGCAATTGAAAGGCATTGTGCGAGCACTTTCTCCGGCATGGGCGCATTTTCCCGGTGGTGTGGTCAGGATTGGTCACGAGGGACCCGGCTTCGCGTTCGACAATGAAAGTCCGCGCCACGATGTTTTGCTGCGGCCGTTCCGTCTTGCATTGCATCCCGTGACATGCGGCCAGTATCAGGATTTCATGGCGGACGGCGGTTATTGCCGGCCGGAGTTGTGGCTATCCGACGGCTGGGTACTGAAGGAACGCGAAGGCTGGACGGCACCTCTCTACTGGTTGCAACGCGACAGTGGCTGGCACGTCTTCACGCTGCACGGGCTGAGACCGCTGAATCCCGCCGAGCCAATCGTCCATGTGAGTTTCTACGAAGCGGCCGCGTACGCGGCATGGGCGGGCGAGCGCCTGCCGACCGAATTCGAATGGGAGGCTGTTGCGCAGCAACAACCCGTCGCGGGTCGATTGCTGGATGTGAACCGCCTTCAGCCCGGCGCGTCAGTCGGCGAAGCAGCCGTCGAGCAGATATATGGCGATGTCTGGGAATGGACGCGCTCTTCCTACGACCCTTATCCGGGGTACAAACCGTTCGATGGCGAACTTGCAGAATACAACGGCAAATTCATGATCGGACAGACGGTTCTGAGAGGCGGTTCCTGTGCGACGCCGCGGAATCACATCAGATCAAGCTATCGGAACTTCTTTCCCCCGTCGGCCCGCTGGCAATTTTCGGGCATCCGACTCGCAGGAGACGCGTAATGGATGCCAGCACTCTATCGAAGATTATCGAGCCCGATGACATTCACGCGGATCGTGACGCGTTTGCGCGGGATCTGCTGGAGGGCTTGCGGACGACCACGAAAAGAATTCCATGCAAATATTTCTATGATGCGGAAGGCTCGCGCCTATTCGACAGGATTTGCGACCTGCCAGAATATTATCAGACCCGTACGGAAATCGCACTGCTTGACGCGAAAGCGGCGGAGATCGCCGCAATGATGGGCGAGAACGCCGAGCTGATCGAACTCGGCGCCGGTTCTCTCAAAAAGGTCCGCATCCTGCTGAACGCATTGACCGCGCCGCGCGCCTATGTGCCGATCGACATTTCCGGCGACTATCTGCATGCCGTTGTAGAGGAACTCGCGGCGGACCATCCGACCCTGTACCTTTATCCGGTCGTTGCCGATTTCACCAAGCCATTGATATTACCTCGCCTTGGCGCCGGGCGGCGGGCCGGGTTCTTTTCGGGTTCGACGATTGGAAATTTCGAGCCGGAGGAAGCCGTGTCGCTTCTTGCGTCCACCGCGAAATTGCTGAGAGGGGGCGGTTTGTTGATCGGCGTCGATCTCGTCAAGGACCCGGCAACGCTTCACTCGGCCTACAATGATAGCGTCGGTACAACTGCCGCTTTCAACAAGAATCTGCTCGTCAGAGCCAATCGCGAACTTGGTGCCGATTTCGACCTCGATGCGTTTGCACATTACGCCTGCTACAATCCCGTTCGCGCACGAATCGAGATGTACCTGGTGAGTTTGTTGCGCCAGAGCGTGCGCATCGCCGGCGAAGTTTTTTCCTTCGCGCCGGGCGAACCGATCCATACGGAAAACTCTTACAAATACACGATCGAAAGTTTTTCCAGGCTGGCTACTACATCCGGGTTCCGTGCGAAGGCCGTGTGGACGGACCCGCTGCAATGGTTCGGCCTGTTCTGGCTCGAAGGAAGTTAGCAGCAGGACGCTTGCAACTCAGATAGCGCGCGGCGAGACAGCCGGTCTCGGTCTCGACGCACCGAGAAGGGCGAAGCCCACAAGGCATGGCAGCAGCGCCAGCAACATGACGCGGAACGCTGCCGGATAACTTCCCAGCACATCGCGTCCGATGCCGGCAAAGAGAGCGCCCGCAATCGCCATCATTGCGAAAAGAAGCGACAGGCCGTTGGCGCGGGCGAAGTTTGCCGCCCCGAAGCGCTGGGCCATGATCGCTGCTAGCAGCGGGATGCTTCCTCCTGTCGCGAACCCCATGAGCGGCAAAATGACGAGCAATTCGCCATAGAAGGGGCCAGTCGCCGCGACGATCATTCCTCCGCCATTGCAGACAAGGACGATAAGGAGCAACAGGCGCGCATCCATCCGGTCGGCAAGTGCACCGAAGCCGGCGATGCCGAAGGCGGCCGCAATGGCGACGAGCGAAATTAGCAGCGCCGTTCGGTCGCCGCTATTGCCCATATCGGACATCCAGGGGCCGAGATTGTAGTAAATCGCGTTGAAGAAAATAACGAGGAAAGCTGTCGCCAGGACCGCACCCCAGAACACGCGATCGGAAAGAATGGCGCCGGACGAAAGGGTTGGCGCCGCGACCTCATCGGGATGCGGGTGCGTTGCGACGGGGACGTCGCGAACAGTCGCGAGAATAAGCGGAACAAGAAAGGCCGTCATCACGCAGGCGAGTATGAGCAGGCTCGTTCGCCAGTCATGATGCGCCAGAACGGCTGCGGCGATGGGCGGCATCGCGAACCCACCGACGGAGAGACCGAGCGTCACGACGCCGATGGCGAGTCCAGGCTGGGGCTGAAACAGGCGCACTGCCAGGATCTGACCCACCAGCGGACCCGTGACCACCATGCCCGCCGCGATCGGCAGCGCATAAAGCGCCGAAATCTGCCACATCGTGCTCGCAACCGCGACCACACACAACGAGGCCCCGAATAGAAGCGAGCCCCCAACCATGAGCAGGCGCAACGAAATCCGCTCTGCGAGGTCCCCGGCAAGCGGGCTCATCAGGCCGGCGGCAATTTGGGTGAGCATGATAGCGGCCATAATCGCGCCGTGCGACGCGCCGAATGTCTTGATCCAGGGTGCGGCCCAAAGGGTGAAGGTGGAGAGCCCAAAGCCCCAAATCGTCGCCTGTACGATCAGGGCGCCAAATATCGTGAGCCATTTGCGCGCGTCCGTCATTGCACGAACGCAAAGATATCCGCGAACGGCGGCACAGGCGGCTGTCGCAGCCCTCCGATCACCCTCATTTCCGTTTCCACCCGGATTGCTTGCGGCTTTCCCAAATCTTATTTGGCACCAGTTTCCTCCCATTGGCGAAAGAAAACAATCCATATTGTCTTTTTTTCGCATTTATGGGATGAAAGGAGTATGCGGGAGTGAAGTCATAATAAGATGGCCCCCCGCTGGAGGAATAGCTGATGAACGAGATGGTTTCCGCGGCCGAAATGGCCAGACTCACGAGAGCGGAACTGACCGCGATGGTGAAAAACGGCATCGCGCACGCGAAGACCGGCACGATCAGCCAGGTCCCCGACATTTTGCGGATACCCGCCTCCAACTATTTCGATCCAGGTCGCTTCCAGCTTGAAATCGACCGCATTTTCAAGCGTGTGCCCCTGATGCTCGCGCCCAGCGCCGAATTACCCAACCCCGGCGACTTCAAGACAATGGAAGTTCTGGGCGTGCCGGTTCTTCTGTCGCGCGGCCAGAATGGCGAAATACGTGCCTTCATCAATTCCTGCGTTCACAGGGGCGCCAATGTCGCGACGGCTCCGTCCGGCAATACCAAGCGTTTCATGTGCCCTTATCATGGTTGGACCTACAATGAAGACGGCGCACTGATGGGCATCGCCTCGCCTCATGAATTCGGCGAGGTCGACAAATCCTGCCTTAAACTAAAAGCGCTGCCCGTAGCGGAACGCGCGGGGCTGATCTGGGTCATTGTCAATCCGAATTCGGACCTCGATATCGACCTGTTCCTTTCGGGCTATGACCGGATCCTCGCCAATTTCGGCTTCGACAAATGGCATTTCTTCCAGAAGCGCGTCATCAAGGGTCCGAACTGGAAGATCGCCTATGACGGCTATCTCGATTTCTATCATCTGCCCGTGCTGCACAAGGCGACTTTCGGCGCCGACATGTTCAACCAGGCGCTCTACTACGCCTGGGGTCCGCACCAGCGTGTTCAGGCACCCCTGCGCGAGCTCATCGCACTCGAATCGAAGCCGGAAGAAGAATGGGGCGCGGAGTTTGTGCTGGATGGCGTGTGGACGATCTTCCCACATATCTCGATCGCGAGCTTCGATGGTGGCGGACGCGGCGTGATGATTTCCCAGCTTCTACCGGGCGAAACGGTGGACGTTTCCTATACGACCCAGATGTATCTGATGGAAAAAATCCCCAACGAAAAGCAGGCGCGTGACGGCGATGGTCAGTTCAAACTGCTCGAATATGTCGTACAGGAAGAAGATTACTTCACAGGCCTGCGCCAGCAACGCGCGCTAAAGGCCGGCGGAATCGACCATGTAATGTATGGCAGGAACGAAGGCGGCGCACAGCGCTTCCATGGCTGGGTCGAGCGCATCCTTGCCACGGAAGACAAAAATCTCAATCGCCTTTTCAGCGAGGGCGAACCGCGAGCGGCCGCAGCTGAATAGTCGCCGTCAGCGCATATGAGGGGCCCTGCCGGCAACGGCGACCGGCACGGCCTCTTCGATCTTCTCGACGAATTTCTGCGATTCGGCGGCGTGGATATCCAGTGTGACGTGAAGAGTGACGGCCATCCTCAGCCGCCAGAAGGTGTTAGCGAGGGCACGCCAATTTTACGCGCGCCCTCGCCGGCCATCAGGTCAGTAGTGCACGGTGAGTTGCAACGCTACGGTTCGCGGATCGTCCACGACAGCGCCCTGATCTGAGACAAGTTGGGGACCGCAGATCGACACTTTGCAGCCGGTGGTTCCGCCCGACAATGGCAGGCCCTGCGTATTCGTCGCAACGAACGTGTTGGTCAGGTTCCGGCCGATGAGCGACACTTCCCAGAAACCATTCTCGCTGCTGAGCGAAAGCACCGCGTCGAGCATCCCGTAAGCGCTTTGATGGTCGATTTTCTCGGCGACACCGCTGGGGAAAGGGTTGGCCGTATAGCCGCTGCTGAGGCGAACGTCCGAGGCGATGCCGAGCTTCAGACCATTGCCGACGGGCGTATCGTAATCCTCTCCCAGGACGGTCGTCCATTTGGGCGCGAGAGATGTGGGGCCGCCCGTGACGTTCATGAAGTCGCAAAGGTTTGTCGCCGTGCCGCAATTGGGCGAGAACGTGTAGCTGCCCTTTGAGCCGATAACACGCAGGAGGTTACAGCCCTGCTCGTAGGTCAGGCCCGCAGGATAACAGGGCGCGTCGAATTGGCCGTAATGGGCGTCGTCATAGGCCCCGTCGAGACGAAGGATAAGGCCCTGGATGCTCTCCGGCGCATATTCCGCCTGATACTCAAATCCCTCGGTGCGCGCGCTGGCGGCATTCAGCGTGATGTAGTTGAAGGTCGGCGTGTTGAAGAAGTCCACCTGCAGGTCCGAATAGAGATAGTCGAACGCGTCAACGTTCAGACGCAATTGGTTGTCCAGCCAGATCGACTTGATGCCGGCTTCCACGCCTTTCGCCTTTTCCGGCTTGAACTGCAGATCCGAAGGCTGCGTCAACGTACTCAGGATCGCCGAGTCGGAAAACCCACCCGATTTGTAGCCTTCCTTCCAGGCGGCATAGAGAGTGAGATTCTCCTCCGGCTTCCAGGTGAGAGTCGCCTCCGGCGACAGATTGTGGAAATGCTGGTCCGCCGTGACCGATGTGGCCGGATTCGAGGGATCGTATTGGATAAACAGCCCAGTCAAGAACGGATTGACGTAGGGCTGATAGAAATACGAGGACTTAAGTTCTTGGGTGTAACGCGCGCCGCCCGTGAACTCGAGGTTTGGCAGGATGTCCCAGACAACCTGACCGAACGCTGCATAAGTATGTCCCACGGTCCCGGAATTCTTGTTGTAGCTAACGAATTCGTCCAGCGGGCGAGGCGCGGCCGTATTCTGACTCTCAGCGAAATAGACGTCCTGCAGGAACCTCAGATCGGTCGTCTGATAATAAAGGCCGCCTGAGAAATTGACCGGAAAGTCGAACGTCGTGTTCACGCGCTCTTCGGTGGAGAATTGGTTCCAGACATAGTGCTCGTCAGCGAAAACGAGCGGCGCGGCCGTGAAATTCTGGTTGCCGGCCCAATCATTGATGAGGTGCTGATACGCCGTGGTCGAAGTCAGAGTGTATTTGGCGGTGGAATACGTCAAATTCGCATACAACGTGCCCGACTGATAGTGTTCAAAATCCTGACCGCCCTCTTTACCGGCGATGGACCCAGGAATCTGCGCGATCGCCAGCGGCAGCGCGGGCTGCGGCTCCGCAAAGCTTCTCGTGCACGGCATGTGATACGGGTCGGACTGTGCGTAGCCGAGCGGGCAATAGGTGTTGACGACATTCGTCGAATTGTCGTTGGAAAGGAGCCTGTCGAACGTTCCCTTGAGGGTCACCGTCAGGTCGCTGATCGGATTCCACTTGCCCGTCAGGCGCGCCAAAGTGTTCTGGTCTCCGCCAAGGTAGTCCGGCGGATTCGCCGTCGGGTAGTGGTTGACCGCAAAGGTCGCCGCGTCGATCGTCGTATAAATGCCGGCTGGCGCGGTTTGTTTGAGATAGCCCGAAAACTGATTGCTGAACCGAACAGCCAGGCGTAGTCCGAAATCGTCCGTCACTGGGCCGGACGCCACCGCTTCCACATACGGCTCTTCCGCCGTGAACTCATAGCCGGCGGTAATGAATGCCTCGAGCTGATCGGTGGGATCGTTGGTCTGGACCGCGAGCGCGCCCGCCGTGGCGTTCTTGCCATAAAACAGCGCCTGCGGACCTTTCAGGACCTGGACATTGCTGACGTCGAATAAGCCTTCGTTGATCGCGCGGCCCTGGCCATAATAGACGCCATCGACGTTGACGGACACGGACTGCTCGATGCCGATGTTTTCGAAGGACGAGCCGATGCCGCGCATGGTGATGTCGGCTGCGCTGCCGCTCGATCCCCGCGAAATGATGAGCTGTGGCGTCGCCTGCGAGATCTGCTCAACGCTGGTAAGGTTGAACTTCGCAATCTGCGCGCCGGATACTGTCGACACTGCGATCGGAATGTTCTGGACGTTTTCTTCTCGTTTGCGCGCAGTGACGACCACGGTCTCGATTTGCGCCTGCGCGGTCGACGCATCGATCGCGACGAATGCCAGCGGCAACAAAGTTGCGAGCAGCATTTTCGCCGCCCGCTTGCCAACGGATCTTTCTCGAGTCTGGAAACGCGAATTCAATGTCATGGCAGCCCTCCCGTGCTTCGTCTCGCCCGAATCGTTTTTTGATTTATTCAACCGAACGCGGTCCACCTGGACGGCGGCCGCCTGCTTCCTCCCGTTCGCGCTTCAAGCGCGTTGCCATTCAGCCGATTCACTCTCGGCGCCTTGTTTTCTATCTAACAGAAAAAAACCGTTTGTCCTACTTTTTTTATGGCATGTGTCATGCTTGACCCAATCGGCAACGCCCGCGTTGCCGTGCTGCAACACCCAACGTCGCAACCATCGACAAGTATTCGCGGACAATTCGCACAGTCGTGCAACCTGAAAACAAGGTAACCGGTTCTCTGTCAGGATATCGCGAATTACGAAACAGACCAGATTGTTCGTATTCAGCACACTTGATTTTTTTGTCGATTGGCGGGACACTTGGTTGACCCGCCCCAGCCAAGAGGCGGAAGAATTCTGCGGGAGAACGACCGATGACGATCCATAAATCCCCTTCCGAGCTTCAGGCATACCGCGTCGACAAGCAAAAGGCTGCCGAGCCCGCTCTGACGGACAAGCCGATTTCCCCGGATCGCTATTTTTCGCGCGCCTTCTGGCAGCAGGAATGGGAGAAAATCTGGACCAGAACCTGGCAGATCGCAGGCGTCGTGCGGCAGCTGCAGAAAACGGGCGACTACATCACACTGCCGTTCGGCACCGAAACCATTCTTTGCGCGCTGGGCGACGACGGCAAGATTCGCGCATTTTATAATGTGTGCCAGCACCGCGGCATGTTGCTGATGAGTGCCGAGCAGGGCAATTCGCGCCGCCTCGTGTGCCCATACCATGGCTGGGCCTATGACCTGAAGGGCACGCTGCGCGTCGTCCCCGACGAAGCAGATTATCTGCAAGGAAGCCCTTGTGGAAAATTAAACCTCGTCGAAATCCCTTGCGAGACCTGGGCCGGCTTCATCTGGTTCAACATGGACCCGGCTTGTGCGCCACTAAGCGACTACATGCAGCCCATCGGTCGGCAGATCGACAGCTATCCCATGGACGACATGGTTCGCACCCACTGGGTCACACTGGAAGGCAATTTCAACTGGAAGCTGATCCAGGACAATTTCAACGAATCCTATCACGTCCCGTTCGTTCATCCGCAAACGAAATATGTGATGGAATATTCTTATCAATATTGCCAATTCGATCTCTACGACAGCGGCCATTGCCGCATGTTCATGCCGGGCGCCGCGCCGACGAAGACGCTGCAAGGCGGCGAAGAAGAGACGCTCAAATATATGGCGCAGGAACTCGCCTTTTGGGAACTGGATCCGGATTCATTTCGCGGCGGCCGCACGCGCGACATCCGCGCCGCGTTGCAGAAGCAAAAGCGAATCCTGGGTGAATCCAAAGGCTATGATTTCGGCCGTTATGACGACGATCAATTGACCGACCATTGGCACTACACGATTTTCCCGAACCTTTCCTTCAGCCTGAAGCCGGACGGCAACATCTGGCTGCGCGCGCGCCCGCACGAATCCGATCCCGAGAAGTGCTATTTCGACATGTGGTATATGACGCTCTTCCCCAAGGGTGAGACCAAATACTATTCGCAAAGCATGGCCCAGTGGGTCAGCGTCGATACGCCTGCACCGCACGAACAAGGCAAATTGGGCGAAATAACAGAAAAATCATTGGGGCCCGGCATCATCCAAGATGTGTCAGTGTGGGAAGCCCAGCAACGTGGCCTGCACTCGCGCGGCTACCGGCGCGACTACCTTTCGGGACAGGAACGCCGCGTCCGTTTCTTCCATGACAATATCGATCGCTACTTGGCGCGTTGACGCGGCGTTTTGGTGACCTGAGTTGCAATCTGTCCCGGCTTGGGCGCAACGCTGCGTGGAATGGTCTTTTCACTGTCCGGCGCAGAACTGCGGAATTTCTCAGATTCCCTCCTTGTGGGGAGTTTGAGTTCGCCATCGCGCAGCTTGCGCATGATGTCCGCGAGAAACGCCCTGAAAACCGCCTCCCGGGTGCTGTTGTTCCAAATTGGGCTGTTGAGGACGAGGCCTTCCAGTGCTGCCTGGACGAAATCGATCGCGCATTCGAGCAAATCCGGCTTGTCGCGCCATTCCGGGAATATTCTGGCGTTTTCAGCCCGCCAAAGCCGGTCGTAACGTTGTGCCTTGGGAAGAAAAACCTGCTGCAATTCGACATCCGTGCGGGCAGCAACGATGAGCTCGAGATAAGCCTTGTGCTCCCGCGTGAAATACGCCTCCCAGGCCTGCTCAATTCCCAGATTCTCCACGATGCGCTGCTTGTCGGTCAACGAGCCAATCTTTTTCTCAAAAATCGCCACGCGCCTGTAGAAAAGATAGTCGATAACGGCCGAGATCAACTCAAGCTTCGATGCATAGTGATGGGTCATCGCACCCCGCGAAATCTTCGCAACTTCCGCGATGAGCTGCATCGTCGTTTGCGCGTAGCCATGCCGCTCCAGGCAATGAATCGCCGCCTCCAAAATCGCCACGCGCGTTTGCGAGCTTTTGCGCTGCTGCCATTTGGGCCCAGCCGGTCCGAGACCCACCGGCTCCAACGTGTTCAAAATGCTAGACATGTCGCTTTTCATGACCCTGCCCTGCCAGCGTCCGAATCGACGCCAAGATAAGTCTTACTGCCAGAAGCACGCGACGCGTATACCCACCCCTGAGCAAAAAGGCCGCGCAAGAGTTGCCCCACCCGCAACCCACTATAACACAAAAACAAACACGCTGTACTTTTTCAGTCAACAATGCTTTCTTTTGCGATGCAAGATGGATACTTCGTCGAAAAAGCACGGAGAGGAAACAATGGCAAAATTGAACGGCAAATTCGCGGTTGTCCTGGGCGCGGCAGGGCGGGACAACATGGCCCAGCACATTGCGGCACGATTCGCCCGGGAGGGCGCCAGGGTCATCGTTGCCGGCCGTCATCGGGATGAGCTCGAACATTTCGCCAGGACGATCGACGGCGCCGCGTGCATTTGCGACATCACCGTCAAAGCCGACAACGACAGACTCGCCGCTTTTGCCAAAGAGCGCTTCGGCCATGTGGATATCGCGGTCAACGCGACAGGCTGGGGTTATCTCTCGGGCTTTCTCGAGACGAGCGAAGACGATCTCGTCAAGATCATGAACCTGCAGTTCAAGGGGCCCTATCAGTTCTTCCAGGCAATGATCGGCGCCATGGATCGCGGCGGTTCCCTCATACAAATCAGTTCCGCAACCGCGACCATCATGCTCAACGACCACGCAGCCTATATGGGCACAAAGGCCGGCATCGACCATGTGATTCGTTGCATCGCCAATGAATTCGGCGAGAAGGGAATTCGCGCCAATTCGATCTCGCCAGGTCTGACGGACACGCCTATGACCGCGGGCGCAAAAACCACTCCCGGCGTATTCGAAGCCTTCGTGTCTGCGTATCCGCTTGGACGTATAGGAACGTCGGACGACATCGCCGCTGCCGCAGTGTGGCTTGCAAGCGACGAATGTTTCATGACCGGCCAAAATCTTCAGGTCAATGGCGGCCTCACGTTGCGCCGCAATCCCACGCGCGAGGAGATCCAGGCGTCTGTTATGAAGGCGATGGCTGCGCAATGAAGCGCAGCCGTTAGGCCATGTACAAATCGATCAGGCGATGCAGCTGACGGATACGCATCTCGGAATATTTCCCAAAATGGACGAGGCCTGAGCCGGAAGCGTGCAGACCTTCCTGCACGAATGGGAGATTGCCCATATCCTGTTCGAACACAGCCGCCAATCCGCCAAGTTCGGCAGCATCGGTCCAATTTTCGCTTTCGCTCAGGAAATGAACAGGTACGGGCTTGGGTCGCGGGCCATTCTTGGGAACACGCTTGAGGATGATGACATCCATGATTGCGCTGTCAGGATCGCGGCCATTCGGACGCCAACGATAGACCAGATTCGGCGCATAACCGGCCCAGAAGCTCATATGGGGCCAAACATTGTACAATAGGGCGTCCAGCATTTCCGCATCGGAGACACTGGAATAATCCCAGCCATCTTCCGCGGCCAACGACTTGCGCGACTGCTCGGCTGCAAAAGCTCGCGCGGAAACGCCTGCCGGAACCTCGATCGAATCGCCGACACGTCTGCGCGTGCCCGCGCTCTGGCTCACCATCGCGCGAACGATATCGCTGTCGCTGTAATTCATATCAGCGACGATGGGGCTGGACACGCCCGCAGCCGAGAACTGTCGCGTTACATAGTCCGAAAGGAAATCGTACTGACTGTTGACGTCCGCGAGATAGGGCAGGATCTGCGGATGCGTCGTGATCGAATGGTGGCTCTCCATGAAAGCCTCGGCGGTGACTTTCCAGTTCGCGTGTATCACTTTGGCGACATGGACAGCCTTGTAACGGTTCGCGAAATCATAGCGCTCGAAATGCTCCGCGAGCGGCCCGATGACGCTTTCCAGTGGCGCCGCGCCGGGATCGAAATTGACGAATACAAAGCCGCCCCAGGTCGCAACCTTCACCTCCGGCAAGCTCAAATCGCGGTTTTTCCACTGCGGAAAATCCCATGCGATCGGGTTGTCCTTGAACGTGCCGTCGCAGTTCCACGCGATCCCGTGATAGGGACAACGAAATTCCTGTTTCGAACCGTTGAGCGTGACGAGCTTGCGTCCCCGATGAAGGCATGAATTGTAGAAAGCCTTGATCTCGCCCGGCGCCGTGCGCGCGACGATCAGAGATTTGCCCACGATTTCGTAAATCTGATAATCGCCGGTATTGGGAATTTCCTCCTCGCGGCAGGCCATTTGCCAAACGCGGCCCCAGATGCAGTCGATCTCCCTTTGAAAGAACGCCGGATCGTAATAGCGGGCGGCCGAGATAGGATCGGTGCCGATTTCCCGCACCTCCTTCTCTCGCAAATGTTCCGGTATCGGACGCGTATCGCGCTCAAGAATATCTTCATACGATTCCGAAGGGTGGCGATCCGTGCGAAACGGCAATATGGGCTGGTTCATGGTTCAGGCTCCGAGAATGCTGACGGCGGACAAGCCAGGCGCGCCATAGACCTGCGTATAGGCGATCCGCGCGCCTTCGACCTGACGGTCATGCGCGCGACCGCGCAATTGCTGGACGTTCTCATAGACTTGCCTGAGACCGGATGCGCCTATCGGCTCGCCGCAGGCCAGACAACCGCCGTCGGTATTGATCGGAAGTCTGCCGCCAAGGCGAGTGGCGCCCTCGGCGAGAAGCTTTTCCTGTTCGCCGTCGCCGCATAGACCATTTTCAGACATATGCATGATTTCGGCGCCCGACTCAGTGTCCTGAATCTGCGCGATGTCGATTTCAGGGGGGCCAATGCCGGCCATTTCATAAGCCGCTTTGGAAGCGATTTGGGTTGGCGACGGTCCGCGCTCCACATCCAGAGACGGCGAAAAAACTTCGAACGAACCGTTGACGCGGGTGCGCACGGCCGCACCCAATATCCGCGGTCCCTGAAGCCCAAGTTCCCGCATCTTCTTGTCGGACGCGAGGATCAGCGCGGCGCCGCCTTCCGCCGGCGAGCAGAACATGAATTTTGTCAGCGGATCCGACAGCATCTGCGAGTTGAGGATTGTGTCGATGTCGACCGGCTGGCGGCGCCAGGCATGCGGCGCTTTGGAACCGTTTTCGTAAGCCTTCTCCGCAACGCGAGCCAGCGCGAGCGGCGTGATGCCGTGCAGCCCCATGTAACGCTGAATCTTGCAGGCGAAGAATTGCGTGGTCAGCATAAGGCCGATCTCGCCATACCATTTCGGCAGGCCAGAACTTTCCGGATCGGCATTGAATGCACCGCGTGGATGCTTGTCGAAACCGGTAACGATGCCAATATCGAACTCACCGGATTTGATCGCCCAATAACCTGCAAGCAGCGACGACCCACCCGTCGCGCAGCCATTGGCGACGTTGATGAACTGAATGCCCGTCAAACCCAGCTGCGGCAGCATGGCGTCGGCATTTCCCGCTGCCGACGATCCGCCGAAAGCGAACTGCATGTCCGTCCATGCGAGATCGGCATCCGCGAGCGCCTCGCGCACAGCGTGAACACCCATATCGAGGCCCGTTTTTCCGTCATGACGGCCAAATGGGTGTATACCGGCACCGACAATGTGAACATTGCTCATGATCGGTTTCCTCTATTGAGCTTGCTCAATGGGACGAAAGACATAAGTGACGACAGGTTCGCCGCCACGGTGCGGAAAAGCGGCGGTTGACAGGCCCATCTTCATGCCGATGCGAAGTTGCGAGACGTCGTCCGCTTCAATGCGCGTCTCGACAATCACCTGGCCCGGGAGCTCGACATAACCAAGCGCGAAGGGTTTGAACGTTTTGTCGTCGTCCGCACCGGCATAGGGCGGCGTTTTGGGGCGAAATCGCTGAACCGTGAATGACCAAAGTGTACCCTCGCGCGACAGCCTCTCAGGTTCATATTGCGCGCGCGCAACGCCGGAAGGCAGCGGAAACACGATCCGGCCGTCGCTCTTCCTACGCCCGCCGATGAGCCAAACGCCGTCGACGCGTTCCTCAATCAGGTCGGGCGCGATTGCCTGTATGCCCATCGCCTTGTCCTCCCGAAGCCTTGTGGCCATCTTGTTCAACTCCCGCCAAAATAGCAGGGAGTGGAAAAAAAGTCAGCACTGACTTATACAGAACGGAAAGTTTTTTTACTGCTGGCGGGCCCGCCAAGAGGCCGAAAAGGAGGAACATGCCCGACATGGCCGAAGCCCGCTCCCTGGGTGAAACCTCCCGAATCCAGGCCCAACTGCGTGGGATTGCTCCTGCCTTCGTTTTCGAAGGGCGGCAGACGAGCTATGCCGAGTTCGATCGGCATGCGAACCAGGTCGCCAACGGGCTTCTGGCAGCGGGCGTCAGGCCTGGCGCACGCGTCTGCTATCTGGGCAAGAACAGCGACCACTATTTCGAGGCGCTGTTTGGTGCCGCCAAGGCTGGCGCGGTGATGGCGCCGGTCAATTGGCGCCTCGCGCCGCCCGAGATCGTCTACATTGTGAACGACTGTATGGCGGAAATACTGTTCGTGGGGCCGGAATTCGTCGAACTCGTCCGCCGCATCGCACCCGAACTTTCCACCGTCAACCGCTTCATCTCCATGGAAGGCGGCGTTCCCGAATGGCCGGACTATGAAACCTGGCGCGACTCGCAAAGCGCGCAGGAACCGAAAGTCAAAATTGGCTGGGACGACGTCGTCGTCCAACTCTACACCTCAGGCACCACCGGGCGACCCAAGGGCGCCATGCTCAGGCATTCCGGCATCCTCGGCATGCGCCAGGTCGATCCCGATCTTTCACCCGCCTGGAGCCGCTGGACAGCCGACGATGTAAGCCTTGTCGCGATGCCGATCTTTCACATCGGCGGCACGGGGTGGGGGATAAGTGGCATCGTCAACGGTGCAAAGGGAATTGTCGCGCGCGAATTCGATCCCAATCGCGTGCTCGATTTCATCGAACGCGACCGCATCACGAAAATTTTCATGGTACCTGCCGCCATGCAGATCGTGGTGCGTCATCCCAAGGCCAGGGAGGTCGATTACTCCTGTATCAAATATATCCTCTATGGCGCGTCGCCCATTCCGCTCGACCTGTTGCGCGAATGCATGGAGGTGTTCGGCTGCGGCTTCGTCCAGATGTACGGCATGACGGAAACGACCGGCACGATCGTAGCTCTCCCGCCGGAGGATCACGACCCGCAGGGCAATCTACGCATGCGGTCCGCCGGAAAACCATTGCCAGGTGTCGAGGTGGCGATCCTCGACGAAGCCGGACACGAATTGCCGCCGCGGCAAGTGGGTGAAATTGCGACGCGCTCGATTGCGAATATGGCGGGATATTGGAACATGGCCGACGCAACGGCGAAGACCATCGACAGCCAGGGTTGGCTGCGCACCGGCGATGCGGGTTATGTGGATGAAGAGGGCTATGTCTACATCCACGACCGCGTCAAGGACATGATCATTTCCGGCGGCGAAAACATCTATCCGGCGGAAGTTGAGAACGCGATTTTCGGTCATCCCGATGTCGCCGATGTGGCCGTCATCGGCGTTCCGGATTCCAGATGGGGCGAAGCCGTCAAAGCTATCGTCGTCAAGAAGCCCGACCGCGATCCGCAGCCCGAAGATATCATCGCCTGGGCGCGGGCGCGCATCGCTGCGTACAAGTCGCCCAAATCCGTGGATTTCGTGGAAGCCTTGCCCCGCAATCCTTCCGGCAAAATCCTGCGCCGCGAATTGCGTGAGCCCTATTGGACCGGTCAGGCCCGGCGGGTGAATTGATATGGATTTGGGGATTCAAGGCAGGAAAGCGATCGTGGCCGGCGGCAGCGCAGGCCTTGGCAAGGGAAGCGCAAAGGCTCTGGCGCATGAGGGCGCAGAGCTCTTTATTTCTGCGCGAGGGGCCGACCGTCTGTATGCAACAGCCGAAGAAATTACCAGGGAAACTGGGGCGAAGGTCACGCCCGTCGTCGCCGATCACAGCCATCGCGACGGGCGCGCGGCACTTCTGGCCGCCTGCCCTGAGCCGGACATATTGGTGATCACATGCTCACCACCGAAAGTCACCGAAGACTATCGCGACATTACTGAACAGGATTGGCACGATTCGGTTGCCACGACATTGATCGGGCCGATCGAACTGATGAAAGCCATAATCGACGGTATGGTGACCCGCAAATTCGGCCGCATCGTCAATATCGGCACCGGCGCTGCGAAATATCCTGCCGAAATCAGGCTGCTGTCCGGACCGCCGCGCTCTGCGCTCGTCAACTATACGGTCGCGTTATCCAAGAAAGTCGCAAAGCACAATGTGATCATCAACAATCTTCTGCCCGGCATGTTTCATACGGCCGCAACGCGAGAGTTGTTCACAGCAGAAGCGCAAAAGCACAACACAAGTTACGAAGAAGAAGCGAACAAATTTGCCGAACGGTGGAAAATACCTGCTTGCAGTTTCGGCGATCCCGAAGATTTCGGCGCTTTCTGTGCACTCTTCTGCAGTCGGCAAGCGCGCTTCACCGTCGGCCAAAGCCTCGTCATCGACGGCGGATTGATCCACGGATTGTTTTAGGCTGAATCCCTCGCCCAGTTTTTTGCAGCTGGCGACGCAACCCAGCGAATCGCGTTCTCGATCAGACGCCGATAGTTGGCGTCAGCATAGGTAGAGGGCCCATCGCCGGGTTGAAGATATACGAGAGGGGATCTGCGCGCCCGCTTGACCCAGCCGACCAGGTTGGTGCTGTCGGCGTGTTCCCATCCCTCATTAGAGTCCATCTTTCCGGAGACGGCGAGCGACGCAGAATAGAAATTGTCGCGCGTAAACCGATGGTTCGAGCGCAGCAGGGGTATGATGGAATCCGCGAACACCTCGAACAGATAGAGTTCGTCGGTCAACGAGAAGTGCGCGGGAAGTCCTTCGACGACGGCATGTTCCGGGATTTCGACGGAGACATCGTGGGTCACGTCATGGCGATAGCCTGAATCCGGATGCGCCGCTCCACGCAGCGAACCGGGCTTGTACAGAAATCGGCCGCCCAGAATCTCGCCGTATTCTTCCCAGGTGGGCCATCCCGCGATGGCGTGATGGAGCGCCACCACGCCGCAACCTTTATCGAGCAACGCCCGGAAGCCTGCCTTGAATACCTCGCCGGGCTCGACGAATTGCGGCGGATTGGGTTTGCGAAAGTCGAGTCCAGGCATGTCGTACAGTACCAGCGCGTCGAAACCCTTCATGCCTTCCGGATTCATCAGCAGCTGAGCTGCGGGCTGCTCGACAAGGCTCGCCGAGATCCCCGTCATATCGTCGAAGATCGCCATGAAAGGGTCGCGCAAATAGGGATGTCCCTTCGCGATGGCGAGCACATTGAGCGTTTCGCCGTATTTGACGACAGGCATGCCGTTCAATCGACCTTGAGCAATTGCTTGCCGAAATTCTCGCCGCCGAAAAGGCGCATGAGGGTGCGCGGCGCATTCTTGAGGCCCTGCTGTATATCTTCCCGGTAGTGTATGCGGCCTTCACGTATCCAGGACGCGATGCGCGTCCGTGCCCACGCGAACTCGCTTTGATAGTCACTCACGATGAAGCCTTCCATCGTTGCGCGCTTGAATATCAGGTTGAAATAATTTTCCGGTCCGGCCGGCATCTTGCCAAGCTCGTAGCGCGAGATTCCGCCGCAAACGACGACACGCGCATGCAGCGCAAGCTCCGCCAGAAGATCGTTGAAGACCTTGCCGCCCACATTGTCCCACAACACGTCGATGCCGCCCGGCGCATGCTGCTTGATCTGCGCGCGCACATTTTCAGCCTTGTAGTCGATTGCCGCATCGAAACCGAGTTCCTCGACGAGCCATTGACACTTTTGGGGGCCACCCGCAATTCCGATGACTTTGCAGCCCGCGATCTTGCCGATCTGGCCCACGACGGAACCCGTTGCACCTGCGGCACCGGTCACGACGAGCGTGTCTCCCGGAAATGGCTTTCCGATTTTGTTGAGCCCAAAGAATGCCGTCATGCCGGTCGTGCCGAGCACGCCGAGATTCGCCGTGAGATGTTCCCCATCCGTCACCGGCAGCAAATCTTTGGCGGGCAGGGTTGGGAATGCCTGCCAGCCAATTTGACCGATCACCTTGTCGCCCGGCGAAAATTGCACAGCGTTGGAGGCAATCACCTCGCCTATGCCGGAACCTCGCATGATCTCGCCAATCTGCGTCGGTGCGACATAGCCGCCGACATTTTCCATCCAGCCCTTGAGCGCGGGATCAAAGCCCAGATAGAGCGTGCGCAGCAGCACCTCCCCGGCTTCGGGCGCCCGGGCGGGCTTCTCTGCCCATTCGAAATCGCTGTCCTTGAGCGGACGACCGTTCGGACGGTCGGCGATGAGCCACTGACTGTTCATATAAGACATGTCGCTACCCTTTTCGTATTTCAAAGCGGACCGGACGCGGCCAGCCTGCCTGTCATCAGCCGAGTCTCCGCACCGGATTGGTTCCGTCCCAGCCGCGCGCGGCCTCGCGCATCATGGCAAAGAACTCGCGGCCACCGGGACCGGGCTTGAGAATCTCGACCATCGTGCCGGGGCCGCCTCCCGTATCCACGTAGATCACTTCACCGCCGCCGATCAGTTTTCCTTCCTGCGCGACGATGCCGGCGGCGTCTGCTACCGTGCGACGCGCTTCCATCATGTCATCCACGAGAATGCAGACGTGATGGAGCCCCTCCTGGCCTTTGTCGCGCCACGCCTCGTAGATCGAGGGCGCATCATTGTGCTGACGAATGAGTTCGATCTGGAGATCGCCCCAGTAGCCAAGGACCATGGAGAAATCGATGTCGGCTGGCTGTCCGCGATATTTCAGGTCTTCCAGCTTTACGTGATCGAGCGCAAAAAACGGACCGGCACCCATCGTTTCGATCCAGAATTTGAGCGTTCCGTCGAAATCGGCGGGCACATAAGCCAGCTGCATGATCTCGCCCAGCGAAGCGACCGATCCACGTCTGCTCATTCTGCGTCTCCATTAAAACAAACAGATCGTTTGTTTTGTTTATTTGTCAAGCAGCGGCCGATTCGCTGCCGCCGTCAGTCGTATTTCAGTACCGCGCGCACCGCGGCTTCGATCCGCCGGGGGTTGGGAATGAACTCATCCTCGAGATTTGGCGCAAAGGGGACGGGCGTATGCGGGCAGGTGACTGTCTTGATGGGCGCCTTGAGAAATTTGAATCCCTTGTCCGCGACGATCGCCGCGACATCCGCTGCAAGCGAGCAACGCGGCGGGCTTTCGTCCACGAGCACAAGACGGCCCGTCTTCTCCACGCTTTCGAGAATGGTGTCCTCGTCGAGCGGCGACGTGGTGCGCGGATCGACCACTTCGACATCGACACCGTCTTTCGCCAGCGTCTCCGCCGCCGCCATCGCACGCGCCACGCAAGGCCCGAACGCGACAATCGTGATCGCGCCGCCTTCGCGGACGATATTGGCTTCACCGAACGGGATGCGATAGGCCTCGTCTGGCACTTCGGTCTGCGAATCGTAGAGCACTTTCGATTCGAGGTAGATGACCGGATCGTCACCCCTGAGCGCCTCGATCAAGAGACCCTTGGCGTCATAGGCGTTCGCGGGCATCGCCACCTTGAGGCCGGGCACCATGGTGAAAAGCGGATGCAGGGTCTGGCTATGCTGGGCGCCTGCCCGCAGGCCTGCGCCGATCGTCGCGCGCATGACCATTGGTGCTTTCGCCTTGCCGCCGAACATGTAACGGAACTTGGCTGTCTGATTGTAGATCTGGTCGAAACAGACGCCGACGAAATCCACGAACATGATTTCCGGCACGGGCCGCAGTCCGGTCAGCGCAGCGCCTGCAGCCGTGCCGATGATCGCACTCTCGGATATCGGCGTGTCGATCACGCGCGTGGGACCGAATTCCTTGTAAAGTCCACCAAGCACGCCAAAGACGCTGCCGACGACACCGACTTCGCCGCTCGCGCCTTGGCCACCGGCCACGTCTTCGCCTAGAATGATGATGTTGGGATCGCGCCGCATCTCCTGGCGTAGCGCTTCATTGATGGCCTGACGATAGGATTTCCGGGGCATCTGTATCGACCTCAGTAGCGGGCGTAGACGTCTTTTTCGAGCGTCTTGAGATCCGGGAACGGCGATGCGAGCGCCGCCTCGACGGCTTCCTCGACCTCCTGCAGCACGGATTTGTCGATAGCATCGAGATCGGATTTTTCCAGGAGCCGCGCCTCGGTGACTTTGGTGCGAAACACCGGCAGCGGATCATGCGTGCGCGCGTTGGCGAGTTCGTCCGGCGTGCGATAGGCTTGCGGATCGCCGACAAAATGGCCCATGAACCGCCAGCATTTGACCTCCAGCGCGTAAGGACCTTCGGCCGCTCTGCCGCGTTCGAGCGCGCGTCCCATCGCCTCGCGCACCGCGAAGAAATCCGTCCCGTCCACGATCTCCGCAGGCATACCGAAACTTTTTGCGCGTTCGGCGATCGACGGCGCGCCTACCGAATAGGACGCCGCCGTATGCTCGCCGTAACCATTGTTTTCGAACACGAAGATCGCCGGCACGCCGAGCACGACGGCCATGTTCAAGGCCTCGAATGTCGTGCCCTGGTTAGAGGCGCCGTCGCCGGAAAACGCCACGGCCACCTTGCCCGTCTTCTTGTATTTCTGCGTCAGCGCGGCGCCCACTGCGATCGGCGGCGAGCCGCCCACGATCGCATTCGCGCCCAGCATTCCCTTCGAAATATCCGCGATATGCATCGAGCCGCCCTTGCCCCCGCAAAGGCCGCCCGATTTGCCGAAGATTTCAAGCATCATGCCCTTGACCTCGCAGCCTTTGGCGATGCAATGGCCATGGCCGCGATGGGTCGAGCCGATATAGTCTTCGTCCGTCAGATCGTGGCAAATTCCGACGCCGACGGCTTCCTGTCCCAGATAGACATGCGCGAAGCCCGGAATATTTCCGGCTGAGAATTCTTTCACCACGCGCTCCTCGAACGCGCGGATGGTGAACATCCGCCGATATGCTCTCGACAATTCCTCGCGGCTCAGCTGCATATGGCTTGGTCCTTTAACGGTATCAGTCGGCGCCGCGGCCGCCATCGGCCGTGAGTTCCGCGCCTGTCACATAAGAAGCGTCGTCGCTGATGAGATAGACGATGGCATCCGCCATGTATTCAGGCAATCCGATCATTTTGAGAGGCGTGTCGGCGGCGAACGCGTCGGCCAGCGCCGGATCATCGCCGAACTGCGCCGTAATCATGGGCGTCCAGATCACGCCAGGGTGAAGCGAATTGACGCGCACCCTGGGGTTCATCTTAGCGCCCTCAAGCGCCGCCGATTTGGTCATCGCCGTGATAGCGCCCTTAGTGGCGCAATAGGCGATGGCGTCGGGAAATCCCACCTGCCCCATCAGCGAGGAGACATTGACAATTGCACCAGCCTGTCCAGAACTGGCGAAAGAGCGAAACGCGTGTTTGATGCCCAGAAACGTCCCTTCGACATTGATCTCGTAGATATTGTCGAAATTCGTCTCGGTCGTTTCCGCGAGCGGCTTGACGAAGAAATTGCCCGCATTGTTCACAAGGCCATATGGCGCAGCGAAGCGCTTCTCTGTTTCCGCGAACACATGCTCCCATTCCGCTTCATGCCGGATATCGTGGCGAAGAAAGATCGCTTCGCCGCCAACCGCCGCAACCCCGCGCAGGGTTTCTTCGCCGCCTTTCTCATCGCGGCCGGTCGCGACGACAGCAGCGCCTTCCCGCGCCAGCGCAACGGCGGTCGCCTGCCCGATGCCTTTGGTGGCGCCGGTCACGATGATCGTGCGACCGTGAAGCTTACCGCTCATTGCACCGTCCAGCCGCCGTCGATGACAAGCTCGCTGCCCGTGATGAATTGCCCACGCTTCGAGGCCAAGAACAGAGCGGCGTTGGCGATATCCTCCGGCTCGCCGAACCTGCCCAGCGGCACCAGGGGCGCAAGTGTCTTTTCGTCGAACATCGCCGACAGGTCGGTTCGTACGAAGCCGGGATGAATTGAGTTCACTCGGATTTTTTCCGCGCCCAGTTCCAGCGCGGCCGCTTTCGCCATGAGCCGCACGCCGCCTTTGGACGCCGAATAGTGGATGAACCCCGGCGCGCCGATCTTTCCTACGATGGAAGCAATGAGGACGATGGCGCCGCCTTCGCCGTGGCGCCGGATGGACTCTGCTGCGTGCTTGAGACCAAGAAAGACGCCTTTCAGGTTGACGGTATTGAGCCGGCGGAAATCCTCGAGACTCATATCCTTCGTCGGTACGGGGAAGGACTGACCGGCGTTTGCAACCAGAATGTCGAGCCGGCCGAATGCTCTATGCGTTTCTTCGATGACCCGCAGCCAGTCCGCATTCGATCCCTGGTCTGCGGTGACGAAGATCGCCTTGCCGCCGCTCTCTTCAATCGCGGCTCGCGCAGCGTGGCCTGTTTCCCGTGTACGGCCGGTCATGACGACGTTCGCGCCGGCGCGCGCATAGAGTGCCGCAATCGCGCGTCCCATGCCGCGCGCCCCCCCGGTGACGATGGCGGTCTTGCCGGCGAGTTCCTTGCTGGTTTCCGTCATCCCTTTTCCAAAAAGAAACCGCGCCGGACAGACCGACGCGGCTCCCACAACTGCTAGAAATGCCGAGTAATCTGCAGATAAATCTGACGCGGTGCGCCAAGCGACGCAATCGTTTGGCCAACAAGACCGAGCGGCTTATCCGACGCGAGCAGGCCATAAACCGTATTCGTCAGGTTCGTCCCAATAACCGCCAATTCCCAATCGCCGTCATAGAGACGCGCACTGGCGTTAATCGTTGAAAACGCACCCTGGTACGCATACGGACTATCGCTTGCTTCGAGGAAGTAACCAGAACTGTAGCGATAATCGGCCGTCAGCCCGAGTGTGATTTCGTTCGTTATCGGAGTGTTGTAGCTGCTGCCTGCTATGATCGACCATACCGGCGCGCGTTCAAGTGGCTGACCGGCAAGGTTCTGAACTTGAATAATCTTACCCGTGTTTGGATCGACTATTCCGCATCCTTGCGCCTGGGTCTGGTCTGCCCAACATTGGGCCGAAGGAAAGCTTTCGTACCGCGCACGGTTATATCCAACAGAGCCTCGAAACGAAAGCTGCGAAGTCGCCTGGTAGTTCACATTGGCTTCGGCGCCATTGATCGGAGCAGCGGCCGCGTTTTGCACAAAGTATGACGTTGTCGCGGCGTCGAAGGCCGTCACCTGCAGGCCGGTATAGAGATAGTGATAGGCTGTTACGTCCCCGGTGAGCTTTCCATCCATCTGCGTGAATTTGAGACCAAATTCGCCGCCCTTTGCTGTCTCCTGATGAAACTGTTGATTCTGAACGGTGGCGCCGTATGGAATAATCGCCGGCGTCGAGAAGCCGCCCGATTTGAATCCGGTTTTGTAAGCGGCGTAGAGCATCACGTCGTCTGTTGGATGCCAGGTCAGTGTGACCTGAGGCGACGTATTGTGCTCGGCGAAACTGCCTATGATGTGCTGACCGACCGGGGCAGCGATCGTGGGATCGACGAGCAAGAGATATGTGTGGACATAAGTCATGTCCATGTTCCCACTCTTTTCTTCGTCTGTGTAGCGGGCGCCGCCAGCAAGTTCGAGGTTTGGCGCGATCTTCCAATTCAATTCGGCAAAGCCCGAATAGGTCTTACCGGAATATGTATCGTAACTACCGAACAAATTAGTATTTCCCGTTACCGGATCAGGTCCGAGATAGCCGATGCTGCCATTCTGCAGAAATGCTCTCGAATCGTGTTCGTAAAAAAGACCGGCCGTGAAGTTTACAGGGAAGTCCCACTCGGAATGAGCGCGTAATTCCTCGGTCCATGTCGTCTGACTGTCATCGTTCACACCAGAGGCCATCTCCATGTCCGTTTCGTCGTAGTTCGAAAACTGTCGCTCGGCGTAGCTATAAAATCCCGTCGTCGAGGTCAGGGTCACGTCATCCGGAAGCCGGTAATTCATCGTCAGGGAAGACAGCCATGTCGGGACTTCCGTATAGGGAATGCCGCCATGTGCCCCTGGATAGTGGGCGGCTACCTCCGCGGGCAGCGTGCCCATGGAGTTGATGCGATTCTTAGGGGTACAAGTGCCATACGGGTCTGTGAGATAAAGCGGGTGTGTCGCTTGATAGGAAGTGGGCGCAAAGAACCAGCCAAAATCCAGACTCGATGGAGCTGTCTGGCCTGCTCCGCAATTAAAAATCGCCAGGTCCATGCTGTCGCCCCGGTCGCGATAGTCGCTTCCCAGAAGCTTGAACGTGGCGTCGAACGACTCAGTCGGTTTGTAGTCCAGTGTGAGGCGCGCGATGCCTTCCCTGATCCCGGGATATTCGTTGTAAGGCGAGCCGGGCAATGAAACCGACGCACCCGGCGCCGGTTGGCCGGGAAGACCCAATGTATTTCCGTTGGCCAGCGCAAATGGAAGAGCTTGAGGATTGTTGGCTTCCGTAATAGGGCCGGCGACATCATGCATCCATCCGCCGGTCATGTCGCTGCCGCGTAATGCGATACGAGCGGAAAGTCCGTCGGCAATCGGGATCGATACCGCGCCTTCGGCGTAGTATTCGTTTGTCTCTCCCTCCCAGCCGGCGCGGGCATAGCCGTCGAGGTCACCATCGGGATTATTACTGTTGACGACAACCACGCCTGCCGGGCTATTCTTGCCGTAATAAAGCGCTTGCGGGCCTTTATAAACTTGGACGGACTCTTCGTCGAAACTCGCCTGTTCGATAACGCGCCCGCGACTGATCGGAACACCGTCGATGTTTACAGTCACTTCCTGCTCGATGCCGGCGTCGATATTCGGCGATCCAATGCCGCGGATTGTGAGGATCGCGCCGCTCCCCGACGCACCATGATCGATGCTCACCTGGGGCATCTGATTTGCAACCGAGGTCAGGTCCGTCGTCGCATAGCGTTCAAGTGTTACTGTGCCCATCACATTGGCCGAGACGGGCACGTCCAGGAGTCGCTCCGACCGCTTTCGGGCGGTGACAGTCACTGTCTCGATATTGCCTTCCTGATCCGCTGCGGACGCAGTGGCCGATGTCTGCGTCTGCGCGACTGCCGGACCCCAGAAGGCGGACAACGCCAGCAGGCTCACTGTGGCGAGAGCCGCGCGATCCAGGCGCGCAAGAGGCTTATTTTTCGAAATGAGCATTGCTTCCTCCCGAACTTTTTTTGCGGGAGCGAACCGGACGTCTTGGCGTCCTGACCCCTCGCCCCTTTTCAGTTGGCAAAGTTTTTATTGCCGGGATAAAAAAAGTCAAGCATGATTGTTATAAGCAGAACAATCTGTTTATGCTGATGCACCAGGGCCACACGTAAAGACGGCCCGATGGAAACCGATCCGGGAGACGCGCGCCGGCCGCGCGGCGAGATATGCGTTTGGCAGGAAAAATCGCGCTCATTTCCGGGGCGGCGAGCGGAATCGGCGCCGCCGCCGCCAGAAAATTCGTCCGCGAGGGCGCCAAAGTGGCCCTTGCGGACATTCAGGAACAAAAGGGTTCCGCGCTGGCGCGGGAACTGGGCCAATCGGCCGTCTTCCTGCATCTCGACGTAACCTGCGAACGCGCCTGGCAGGACGCAATCGAGGCTGCGACGCAGCTACTGGGCCCACTCACCACACTCGTGAATTCCGCCGGCATTTCCGTTCCCGCCAATATCGAACAGGAGACGCTGGAGGGATTCCGCCGGACGATTGCGATCAACCTCGAAGGTACGTTTCTCGGTTGCAAATATGGCGTCGGTGCCCTTAAGCACGCGAAGGGCGCCGCCATCGTCAATGTCGCCTCGACGCTCGGCGCACAGTCAGGTGCAATCTTCCCGGCATACGCCTCGTCAAAGGCCGGTGTGCGACTGCTCACACGCGCGGTGGCGCTGCATTGCGCCGAACAGGGCTACGACATACGCGTCAACGCCATCCTGCCTGGCGCCATCCATACCGAGATGGTGGATGGCTATATCGCCGCCGGAATTGCGGCGGGCACGACGCGAGAAGCCGTAATCGAGGGTTTTGCCGCCGTGCATCCGATGAAACGATTGGGGCGGCCGCACGAACCGGCGGACGCCATCGCCTTTCTCGCGTCGGACGAAGCCAGCTTCATCACCGGCGCTGATCTGCCTGTCGATGGCGGCTTTCTCGCTTGATGGAGAACACCATGTCGCCAGATGCACAATCCGCAGATGTCTCCAAATGCCCGCTGCATGACATCGACGCGTTCGATCCCGCCCTCTTGCAGGATCCGCATCCTTACTACGAGCGGCTGCGCGCGGAAGCGCCGGTCTATCGCGACTCCAAAACCGGCATTGTTTCGGTCTCCACCTACGATCTCATCACGGAGGTGAACACGAAGCCCAAATTGTTCTCCAACGATTTTTCGGCGCAGCTGCGGTCCGGAGGCGCCGGCGACGCCGACCCCGACGAGATGGCGATTCTCAGCGCCGGCGTACCTCCGGTGAACACGATGCTGACGGCGGATCCGCCCAAACATACGCGGTACCGCAAACTCGGCATGAAGGCATTTACCTACAAGCGCGTCGAAGGAATGGGCAACTATGTAGCGAAGGTCGCCAACGAACTCATCGACGGACTGGCGGGCAAAGGCGCCTGCGAATTCAAGACCAGCTTCGCCAACCTGCTTCCCATGACGGTGATCGCCGACGCGCTTGGCGTGCCGCGCGAGGACATGGACCGGTTTCGCATCTGGTCCGATGCCTTCATCACACAGCTGGGCGGCATGGCCGACAAGCCCGCGCGCCTCGACGCCGCGCGCAAGATCGTCGCGTTCCAGAACTATTTCGTCGGGAAAATCGAGGAAAAGCGCGCGCAACCGACCGAGGACATCATTTCGGATCTGGTCCACGCCGATCTCGCCGAAGAGGGCGACTCGCGCAAGATGGATCACGCCGAACTCATCTCCATCCTGCAGCAGCTCCTCGTCGCCGGCAACGAAACAACCGCCCATACTCTGACAGCGGGTCTCTACTATCTCGTCACGAATCCCGAGCTGATGGCGAGGCTCCTTGCCGATCCGTCTCTCACAGCCAATTTCGTCGAGGAAACGCTGCGTTATCTTTCGCCGGTCAACAATATGTGGCGTGTGGCGACCGAGGACGCCCAGATTGGCGGAACGCCCGTAAAAAAAGGTGAGATGATCCTGCTGCGTTATGGCTCCGGCGATCGCGATACGGCGCATTTCGCGGACCCGGATCGTTTCGACATCGAACGACAAAACGCGAAGACCCATCTGGCGTTCGGCGCCGGCATCCATTCCTGTATCGGCGCCCAGCTCGCGCGCAAGGAAATGAACATCGCCTTTCCGATTCTGCTGGAACGGCTCAGGGATATTCGTCTCGCCCCGGGGAAAAATTCGTTTCGTTATAGCCCGAACATTCTTCTGCGCGGCGTTCTTGAGCTGCATATCGAATTCGACGCGGAGGCGCACACATGACCAATGAAGAGCGCGTTCGCGAATTCGTGGCAGCGTGGGAAGCCCGCGATCTGGACAGCATCATTGCCCGACTCGCGCCGGATGCCCTCTATCACAATATCCCCATGTCGCCGCTCAAAGGGCGCGAGGCGATCCGTGCGGGACTGGCCCCGTTTCTTGCCGGCGCGAGCGAAGTGCGCTGGACCATCCATCACATTGCGGAAAATGTAGCCGGCGTCGTGCTGACCGAGCGCACCGACGTTTTCGTCATGGGAGGCAAGACGCTTTCCATCCCCGTGATGGGCATCTTCGAGTTCCGCGATGGGCTCATTTCCGCGTGGCGCGACTATTTCGATCTCGCGGATTTCCAACGCCAGATGGCGTAGACATATCTCTCAATCCTGCGCCAACGTCGGCTCCTTCGCCCACGCAACGCCGCGACGCAGCAGATCGTAGAAAACCGGCAGATCCCAGGCGCAACGCTCGACTTGCGGGTAATACTCGATCAGCGGCTGCATGTCGTAATGCCCGCGGCAATGGCCGAGCGTCAGATACAGCACAGCACCTTTCCCCAATGGGCGAAGGTAAAAGACCGGCTGTTTCGCCCTTTTCCATTTGTCTTCGACGAATCCGGTTGCTTCGCCCTCGAATTCGGTTTCGAGCAGCACATGCAACGGGCCGTAGGTTTCCACGAGATACAGTTCGTCGGTTGTCTCGAACGGCGAAATGCCTTCGACCAGTGGATGCGCGGGGTCCGCCACGGTCACCGTGTAGGGTGCGATGGGCGGATGGGCGATGAACATCGAGCCCAAAGTCTGCATGAAATGCGGCGCCCAGCGCGGCGAATCGACCTTGCCGTTTTCAAGAAACCGCAGAATCGAATTCGTGCCGTGCAGCGCGTACCAGCGCCCGCCGCCTTCGACGTAGCGGCGTAGCGCTTCCTGTTCGGCGAGGCTGGGCGTCAGATCGCAGGTATAGGTTATGAGGAAATCTGCGTCGGAGATCGCCGCGATGTTCGAGTAGTCCTCGAACACGCGCACACGCATCCTTTCATCCTCGGCCAGGATTTTGAGGATCTCCAGGCGCGCATGATCGATGTCGTGGTACTTGCCGGCCGCGACGAATGCGACCTTTATCTTCTTCTTCAGACCGGAGGTCATCGCATACGCCTCAATATTGAATGCGTTTGGTGAAGCCGCCATCGACGACGATGTTTGTGCCCGTCATGAAGCGGCAGGCCGGCGACGCGACGAAGGCGATGGTGCGCGCCACCTCGTCGGCACTGCCCATGCGGCCCATGGGAATGCCCTTGACCGTCGCTTCGTAGAAGGGCGCCATGTTGTCTTTCACCCAGTTCCACGCGCCGCCCTCGATATAGATCGGGCCGGGCGAAACCGTGTTGACGCGAATGCCTTTCGGGGCGAGCGCCTGCGACATGGCCGCAGCATGGGCGATCACGGCCGCCTTCATGGCGTTGTAAGCCTGTGGGCCGGCGAAATCCTCGAGTGCGGCCGTGGTGGAAATGGCGACGATCGACCCAGCTTTGGATTGTTCCAGAAAGGGCAAAGCTGCCTGGATGCCACGCCAGGTTCCCAGCACGTCGAGTTCGAAAGTCGCCTTCCAGGTGTCTTCATTCGCCGGACCGCCGCTACCGGTCACGAAAGAAACGAAGATATCGCAGCCGCCCAGTTGCTCCGCCGCCCGCCTGATCCATCCGGCATAGGCCTCGCGGTCGCCGACACTGACCGACTCGCCGATCGCCTTGCCGCCCTTGCCGGCGAGCGCCGCGACTGTCTTTTCCACGCCGGCCTTGTCGCGGGCGCAAATGGCGACATCGCAGCCCTCTGCGACCAGGACCTCCGCTGTCGCACGGCCGATGCCCTTGCTGGCGCCGGCCAGCACGGGCATCGGCCTTTCAACCCCAAATCCATTTCGTCCTCCCGGGGCAATCTCGAATATAGTCAGGATAGATTGTTTTTTTCTAGCCCAATTATAAGCTGGTACAGACCGCCGTCTACAGGATTTGCGGCTGGAAAAAAGGCGCACGCATGGATATCGCCCTCGCACCGCAGGACCTCGCATTTCGCGACGAGGTGAAAAGGTTTCTCGACGAGAAATTCACGCCCGATCTGCGTGCCGCTGCCGCGCGCCAGGCCGGCGTGTTCGCCGAGGCCGAAGTCAATCGGCGCTGGCACAAAATTCTTTACGAGCAGGGTTGGATCGTACCGTCCTGGCCGAAGGAATATGGCGGCACCGGCTGGACTGTCGTTCAGCGCTACATCTTCGACACCGAATGCGCTGCCGCGGGCACGCCCGCATTGCCCGCCATGGGCCTCGCCATGTGCGGCCCGGTGCTGATGCGTTTCGGTACGCCCGCGCAGAAGGAATTCTTTCTGCCCCGCATGCTTTCGGGCGAGCATTACTGGTGCCAGGGCTATTCCGAGCCGCAATCGGGTTCGGACCTCGCCAGCCTCGCCTGCCGGGCTGTCCGCGAAGGCGATCACTACGTCGTCAATGGCAGCAAAATCTGGACGACGCATGCGCATTTCGCCAACTGGATGTTCCTGCTGGTGCGCACGCGCACCGAAGGCAAGCCGCAAGCCGGCATCACCTTCCTGGTGACCAAAATGGACGCGCCGGGACTATCGGTACGACCGATCATCACCATGTCGGGGGAGCACGAGGTCAATCAGGTGTTCTTCGACAATGTACATATTCCCGCAGCCAATCTGGTAGGCGAGGAGAACCAGGGCTGGACGGTCGCCAAATATCTGCTGGAATTCGAGCGTGGGCATAGTTTCGCCGCGCGCATCTGGGGCCTGCTGCGCCAGACCAGGGCGATCGCCATGGCCGAATGTAGCGACGACGGCCGGCCGCTATGGGAAGACGATGCCTTTCGCCACAAAGCGGCGGAGATCGAGGTCGCCCTGACAGCGGTCGATTTCACCGAGAGACGCGCGATTTCGCAATTGTCCACGGGCGGCAATGCCGGAGACGCGGTCGCCTCCATGCTGAAACTGAAAGGTTCGGAAACGATGCAGAAAGTGACTGAACTCGCGCTGGAGGCGATGGCGTATTACGGCTGGCCCGATCAGCGCGCATCGCTTGGCATCGGCGCCAACCAGCCCCCCATCGGCCCCGAAGCCGGCGCGACGGTTACGGCGCGCTACCTCAACGCCCGCGCTGCGACGGTCTACGGCGGTTCAAGTGAAGTGCAGCGGAATATCTTGGCGCGGGCGGTTCTCGGCCTGTAAGTCTTGTTCGGTCCGACGCCGCATCAAGCGATTCGGACAAGCAATTGAAGGTGACATCGATGGCGGAAACGCCGCGCACTGCACTCGACGAACTGGAGCCGGACGGCCTCGACCAGGACGGCCCGCGCTGGCAGCAGCGCAAGAGCGCGCAGACCAGGACCGCCATTCTCGAAGCCGCGATCGATTGCCTGGCCAAATACGGCTATTCGGGCATGACCACGCAGCTGATCGCCCAGGTCGCGGCCATCTCCCGCGGCGCGATGCTGCATCACTATGCCACCAAGCAGGATCTGGTTTCGTCGCTGATCGACTATGCCTTCTACAAGCGCATGGAATGGTTTCTCGCGGAGATTTCGAAACTCACCGAAAAACAGCGTGTCTACGATCTCGCCGGCATCGAGGTTCTCTGGCAAAGCCTTCTCACACGCTACTACCGGGCCTATCTCGAACTCTCGATCGCGGCAAGCGCCGATCCCGATTTGGGCGCGATCTTCCTGCCCAAGGCGCAGCGCTACGATCGTCTGTGGGCCGGCGAAACATTGCGCATCTTTCCCGAATGGCAGAACAAGGGTCCTGCCTACGATCTGGCGAGGAATTTCCTGGCGGCCTTCATGGAAGGCATATTTCTGAACCGCGACATCTGGGACGACGAAACGGCCCAGCGCGATCAGCGCGAGCTCGCGAGAAAAGTCGTGCGGCTGATCTGGACGGACGAACTGGACAAGAAAAAGAAATAGCCGCTCAGTCGCTGAGCGCACCCAGTATCGCGTTCACCTCCGCGGATTTTTCCAGATGCGGCATATGACCCGCGCCCGCGATGCGAACGATTTCGAACCTGGACGGCAAAGCGCGTTCGTCCGGCACCCCGACGATGCGATCTCCCTCCGACACGATCACCGTGGCGGCACCGATCGCGCCCAGATCCTGCGCCAGGCGGGCGGCATCCTCGCCCGCCAGCAGGCGGTCGCGCAAAATCGCCAGCGCCTCCTCCGCGCCGTCCAGGCGCTTAAATTTGAGCATGTCCTCGACCATGTTTTTGGTCACGAGGCCTGGATCGGCGAACAGCATTTCCAGCATCGGCTTCAGATCGCGGGCGCGCCGCGCTTCGACCATGCCGTTGAGAAATTCCTCCGAGACGCGCGTGCCGGGCATTTCCGCGGGGCAGATCAAAGTGAGCGATGCGGCAAGGCCGGGCGCGTCGGCGGCAAGCCGTGCCGCAACCGCCGCACCCAGCGAATGACCGATGAGATGCGCGCGCGCAATGCCGAGCGCCTCGAGTGCGGCCTTCACGGCGCCCGCCAGAGTGGCCAGCGATCCGTCGCCCACATCTTTCGACGATGCGCCATGCCCTGGCAGATCGAGCGCCACCACCGGCCTCTTCGCGGCAAGCGGTTCGATATTGAACAGCCAATTGTTGAGATCGCCGGAGAAGCCATGGATCAGAACCGCCGGCGTGCCGTCACCGCTGCCGGCCCGCCCGATATTGATATGAAAACGCCCCGCCTCGATCGTCGATAGCGCCAGCGCGGCTGTTTCTTCCAGCGATTCGCCGGGAACGAATTTCGCCTGGAACTCGGCGACAAACGCGTCGATGTCGCCGTCGTCCACCGTGGCATCCGCGAGTACGCCGATCAGCGCGCCTACCGGCAGGGTCTCGCCTTGCGCCGCCACGATTTTGCGAAGCAGGCCGGATTGCGGGCTTTGAAACACATTGGTGATCTTCGTCGTCTCGATGTCGACGAGATCGTCGCCTTCCGCGATGGCCGCGCCCTCTTCCTGCCACCAATTGACGATCGTGCCTTCCTGCATCGAAAGGCCCCATTTGGGCATGCGTATCGCTGTGATGGCCGCCATGAGCGGACGGTTCCTTTGTGCCGGGACGCTGAACTCAGTAGCGCGCGAGATATTTGTCCATCGTGCGGTGGAATTGGCGGATGCGGATCTCCTGGTAGTCGCCCAGATTGACTTCGTTCGTCTTCGAGACCTTCAGGCCTTCCTGGATAAAGGGCATGTTCGCCATATCCTGATCGAACACGCTGCCCAGCGTTCCGAGCTCGGTGGCGGACGCCCAGGTCTCGTGTTCTTGCAGAGAATGCATCGGCACGGACCGCGGCTTCTTCTGCCCCGGCGGCACGCGCGTGAGAATGCGCACTTCCATCAGGGTCGAATCCTGATCCGGCCAGGGCCGCCAGCGATAGACGATGTTGGGCATGAAGCCGCCCCACGGCCCGAAATTGGGAAACACATTATAGGTGAAGGCGTCGAGCAGTTCGGCATCCGTCGCGTGCGCGTGATCGTGCCCCGTCGTCTCCGCATAGCGCTCGCGATTGGTGGCGGCCATGGCCCGGCGCGCCGTCACGCCGTCCGGCACCCTGACGTCGAGGTCGGCACCGCCGGCACGACCGTTATATTTGAGGAATTCGTCCACGATCCATTGCTGCGTCTTGCCGTTGAGATCGACATGCGGCGAGGGCACGGCGAAAGGCGTGAGCGCCACATTCACATGGTCGCCATAGACATTGTAGCGCGTGTTGGCGTCGCCGGTGAAAGGCAGTATCTGCGGATGCGTCACCACGGAATGCCATGCTTCCATGAACGCTTCCGACGTGACTTTCCAGTTGGCGCGCACGATTTTCCCGACCCAGATCGCCGTCACGCAATCCTCGTGTTTCCAGCGCGCGAAATGTTCCGGCAGCGGCGCGAGAAACTCTTCCAGCGAAACGCCGGTGTCGTTCTCGCACACGAAAATATAGCCGCCCCAGCGCCCCACGCGCGCTTCCGGCAGTTTCATCTTCTCGTCGCGGAGATGGCTGAAATCCCAGCGGCAGGGAATTTCCTTCAATGTCCCGTCGGTGTTCCAGGTGAAGCCGTGAAACGGGCATTTGAAATCTTTCGAATAGCCGGATTCGAGCCTGAGCTTGCGGCCGCGATGCAGGCACACATTGTGAAAGGCGCGGACCGAACCGTCCTCCTGACGCGTCAGCAGATAGGAGCGTCCGGCATTCTCGAACACCACCACATCGCCGGGCTCCGGCATTTCTTCTTCGCGGGCCGCGAATTGCCACACATTCGGCCACATCTTTTCCACTTCGCGGCGGAAGAAGTCGGGGCTCGTGTAGCGCGAGGCGGCGATGGGCTGCGAACCCATATATTCGTAGCTTTCGTCCTGCATGAATTTCGGCACGGGCCGCGCATCGGCCTCGCAGAATTCCGCCCAGCCCGGCCCCGGACAACGCGCTGCGCCGCGCGTCTCGCTGTATTCGATGTCCTGGGTCATGGTTGGCGTTCTCCCATTATATAGACGGGCCGCTCTCTGCCGGGCGACCCGCGTCAAAACTATCCCCTCCCATAAAAAAAGCAAGTCGGATTGTTTTTTGTGTAAATCCGGTCACATGGGGCGCTTTGTCTTGTGGCGATTGGTTTGGCTAGTCTGGCGCAAATCCCCGGGCGCAACGCCCTCCAAGCCACGGTGTCCCAAGCCATGAAACCCACTGTCTTCGCGCGCCTGTTCGCAATCCCTGCTCTCTCTTTGCTCGCGCTGTCGGGCGTCCAGGCGCAGCAGGCGGGGCCCACGCCCTATCCGATGCCGCCGGAAATCCCCGCGCCGCAGGACAAGCCATACCCCGGCACCATCCGGCTGGCAGTGGATGCGACCGACACGACGCGCGCCATCTTCCGAATCCGCGAAAACATTCCTGTGGCAGAGACGGGTCACATGACCCTGCTCTTTCCAAAATGGCTGCCGGGAAATCACGCGCCGAACGGTCCCATCGACAAACTCGCCGGGCTCGTGATCCGCGCCGGCGCCACCAGGCTCGCCTGGACGCGCGATGTGGTCGATGTCTACGCCTTCCATGTGGATGTGCCGGACGGCGCCAAGTCGCTCGATCTCGAATTCCAATATGTCTCGCCCGTCGAGAGCAAGGAGGGGCGCGTGGTGATGACGCCCGATATGCTCGATCTCGAATGGAATGCCGTGGCGCTTTATCCGGCGGGATATTTCTCCCGGCAGATCATGGTGCAGCCGAGCGTGACCTTGCCGGAAGGCTGGAAGTTCGGAACGGCGCTCGAAACCGCCTCCACCAGTGGTGCCACGACGACATTCAAACCCGTGCCGTTCAATACGCTCGTCGACTCGCCGATGTTCGCGGGCCGCTATTTCGAACGCGTCGATCTCGATCCTTCAGGCGTAGCCCCCGTCCATATGGACATCGTCGCCGATCGGCCGGACGAACTCGCCATCAGCCCGGCGCAACTTCAGGCGCATCGCGATCTCGTGCAACAGGCCTACAAAGTGTTCGGCGGGCATCACTACGACCATTATGATTTTCTGCTGGGCCTCTCCAACACGATGAGCGGCATCGGCCTCGAGCATCACCGCTCGAGCGAGGACGGCACGACGCCGAAATATTTCACCGAGTGGGACAAGACGTCGGCCGCGCGCGACCTCCTCAGCCACGAATACACCCATTCCTGGAACGGCAAGTTCCGCCGTCCCGCCGACCTGTGGACGCCCAATTTCAACGTGCCGATGCGCGACAGCCTGCTCTGGGTCTATGAAGGCCAGACGGAATATTGGGGCACGGTGCTGGCTGCGCGCGCCGGCCTGTGGACGCCGCAGCAGGGATTGGACGCCATCGCCGCCGATGCGGCGGGGATCGACCATCGCGTCGGCCGCGTCTGGCGGCCGCTGCAGGACACGACCAACGATCCCGTCACCACGCAACGCCGCCCCATTCCGTGGCGCAGCTGGCAACGCAGCGAGGATTACTATGTCGAGGGCCAACTCATCTGGCTCGACGCCGACACGCTCATCCGCGAGAAGACGGCCGGCAGGAAATCGCTCGACGATTTCGCGCGCGCCTTTTTCGGCATCGCCAATGGCAGCTATGTCACGGTCACCTACAATTTCGACGACATCGTGCACGCGTTGAACGATGTCGTGCCGTATGACTGGTCGGCGTTTCTCAAGGCGCGCCTCGATGTTCCCGCGCCCACCCCGCTGGACGGCGTGACACGCGGCGGCTATCGCCTCGTCTATACCGACAAGCCGTCCGATATCACCAAATCGAACGAACACAATCGCGAGATCGCCGATCTCATTTTTTCACTGGGCGTCAATGTCGATCACACCGGCATGTTGACCGAGGTGCAATGGGACAGCGCCGCCTTCAATGCCGGCCTCACAATCGGCAGCCAGATCGTGGCCGTGAACGGCATCGCCTATGACGCGGACGACCTGAAGCAAGCGGTCACAGAGGCCAAAGGAACAACGGCGCCGATCGAGCTGCTCGTCAAACGCGGCAATCGCTATCAGACGGTCGCCGTGAACTATCATGGCGGCTTGCGTTATCCGCACCTGGAACGCGTGACCGGCACACAGGCTTTGCTCGACGATATTCTGGCCGCGAAGAAATAAACCGTTTGCCGGCGAGGTCCCCCTCACCCTGCCCTCTCCCCCAATGGGGGAGACGGGTGCTTCGATTTGAGAATTTCGTGTTCTAGTCTTCGCACATGGTTTCCGACGCCGAGCGCATATTGACGGACCGGAACCGGCGCGTTCGCGCGGCGGAGCCGGTGCCCGGCATTCTGGGCTCCGTGTTCCTGCACGCGCTGTTTCTCCTTTTCATCATCGGTCTGCTGGCGAGCCGCAATCCGGAGAAAGCCGAAAAGCTGCTGCCCTATGTCCCGGTGGACGTGGTGGAGCTCGGCCGGCAGACGACCGCGCCGCCGGCGCCGGTGCGCGCGCCCGTTCCGCAACAGAAGGCGCAGCGCGGACCGGCGGCGGCGCCCAGGCCGCAAACGGTTTCGCCGCATGGCACCCGCGTGCCGAAAGACGAGCTGGAAGTGCGGCTCCGGACTCTCGCTCGGCTGCGCCAGCCCGACAGCGATCTCACCATCGAGAACGCCGGCGCTTCCGACACGATTTCAACCAGCAACGGCGCGGCAGCGGGACCTGTGGCCTATAACGTGCGCGATTACATCCGCGCGCAGATCCTGCGGCGCTGGAATCTGAACATCGCGGAACTGAGAGGCCGCACGCTCGTCATTCCGCTGCATGTGATGCTCACGGGCAAAGGCGCCATCATCAAGGTGGAGATTCGCAATCCCGGGCGCTATGCGACGGATGCGGTCTATCGCGACATCGCGATCAGCGCGCGGAACGCCGTGCTGCTCTCGGCGCCGTTCAAATTGCCCGAGCATGCGCCGCGCGACGGCATCGATTTCGACCTCAACCTCAATCCCCGCGACGCGCTAAGATGAGGTCCGGGGCATTGTCATTTGAAGCCGGGCAGATTGTTAGTCAGCGAAGTCCCCCTCACCCTGCCCTCTCCCCCCAAGGGGGAGAGGGGGCACGCGTATGATTGGAACCACCTGCGCCGCCATGGGTGAGGGGGTCGATCCGAAAAGACAGCGCTCTACGGCAGATCGCGCGCGACGCGGAAACCGGCATAGCTGGAATAGTCGAGCTCGCCGCCATCGGCGAGACCGCCGCTGCGCACCGCCGAGCGCACGAAGATGGGCGTGTTGTCCCAGGAGCCGCCGCGGATCACATGCTTGCTGCAATCGCCGTCTTTCCACACCGAGCCGTCGGCGGGCGCGCCGACATAGCTCGGATGCCAGCAATCCGCGGTCCATTGCCAGACATTGCCCAGCATGCCGTAGAGACCGAACGGATTGGGACGGAAACTGTCGACATCGGACAGCACGCTGTAATCGTAGGGACTGCCGCAACCGTTGCAATTGGCGTTGCCGGCGCCGATTTCGTCGCCCCACCAGCGCGCCGTCGTCGTGCCCGCGCGCGCGGCATATTCCCATTCCGCTTCGCTGGGCAACCGGTAAGGCCCGCTGGCACGATAGGCGATGGCGGGATGCGCCGCGCGCACGCGCCGATTGAGCCAGGCGAGATAGGCCTGCGCGTCGTGCCAGTCGAGGCACACCGCCGGCCAGCGGGGCGGCTCGGTCACGTCCGGCGAATAGGCCAGGCCGTTGCCGACCGAATGCCAGCCCATATTGAGAATCGTGTTGCAGGGCTTCAGCTGGTAGTCGGTCTCCTTGAGGAAGGCGAGAAATTCATCCGTCGTCACGTCGAATTTGCCGAGCGCGAACGCCTTCACGGAGACGATGTGTTGCGGCCCTTCGGAATCGAACCGGCCGGGCTCGCCGGGCGGGCTGCCCATCACGAAACGTCCCGTCGGAACAGCCAGCATGACCGGACAATTCGTGCATTCCTGGAATTCGCGGTCGGTGTCCGCGTGCGCAAGACACGCATCGACGGCGAGGAACGCGCCTGCGAGCAAAACGAGAGACAATAAGTGTCGGGGATCGCTGCGCATCTGCCAAATATTTGCGGCGCACAACGCCGCCCTTTTCCGGATACGTAACGTAGACACAGCAGGGTTTGCCTTCAACGCGGCGTTTTCCACGAAACCGCGATTGCAACCTTTGACCCGCAGCGGCGTTTTCTTGGGGATTCAGAGTTGCATATCCCCGGAAAGATTCACGAGGAACGAACATGAGAAAATTGAGCGCCCTCTTCATGGGCGTCGCGTTCGGCGCCTGCCTGTCGGCGTCGGCTGAGGCGTCCGATCAAACGGCGTTGCTGGCGCACGCCAGCCGCACGGTAGACGACATGCGCGCGGACGGCACCTTCGGTCCCTCCCGGGATCTCCTGCGGCGTGCGCGCGCCGTGCTGATCGTCCCCACGCTGGTCAAAGGCGGTTTCATGTTCGGCGCCGAAGGCGGCGACGGGGTGTTGATCGCCCGCACCCGGCATGGCTGGAGTTCGCCCGCCTTCTATACCATCGGTTCGGCGTCGTTCGGCCTGCAGATCGGGCTTGAGGCCGCGCATATGGTTATGTTCATCATGAGCGACCGCGCCTTGCGCGCGGTCGAGCAGGACAAGTTCAAGCTCGGCGCCGGCGCCGGCCTCACCATCGTGACCGTGGGCGCCAATGCGCAGGGCGCGACGAGCGGCAATCTCACCGGCGATCTCATCGTCTGGTCATCCACGAAGGGCGCCTATGGCGGCCTGACGCTGGAAGGCTCGGTGCTCGCGCCAGACGGCGACAAGAACGCGGATTTCTACGGCCGCCCCGTAAGCGTGCCGGCGATCCTCGCCGACCATGTGCGCAATCCGGATGCCGACGTACTGCGGCACGACCTGGTGGCAGCGCGATAAGACGGCAGCGAATTCCCGTCGCGGGGTTCGTCGCAACGCCTGTTTGTCGATCCCGCGACCCATGAACGGAGAACGCCGATGTTTGGATATGGTAACAAGAACGGCAAAGGCGCCATCGATGCGCGATTGAACGCGCTGCGCCAGGACCTCAGTTCGTTGCAGCAGGATATGAAAGGTTTCGCCGTCGATGTCGGCGATGCCGCCAACGATCGCGCTCGCGCCGTGTCGCGCAATGCGGAAAGCATTGCGGAACGCGCCTTCCGTCTGGCTGAGGACTATGCCGGGGATCTGGCGAACGGCGCCGAACACTGGACACACGACAATCTCGAATCCGCCCGCGGCCGGGTGCGAACCCAACCGCTCGCGGCGCTTGCGATCGCCGCCGGCGTCGGGGCGGTCTTCGCCGCCGTCTTCTCGCGGATTTGATGGCGGCTGTGCATCGCGTAATTCAACCCTCCCCTTGAGGGGGGGTCGAATTGCGTTAGCAATTCGGGGAGGGGTGACGTGCGCAGGCGGGAATTACCCCTCCCCGTAAAACTCTTCGCTGCGCTTGAGTTTTACGACCCTCCCTCAAGGGGAGGGTTGGACGCTATTTGTCTATATACAGAGCGACTTGGCGTCTCACTTCCCCGGCTTGTTGGCGAGGAGATACGGAAACCCGTCGTCGATCCTGGATTTCTCCGCCCACACAGTCGGATCGAAACCGGCAGGCAGGCCCGACTGGAACTGCGCGGTGGTCAATCCCGCAATGCCGGGATCGTTGGCGATATTGCCCGCGCCCTGACTCAGATTCGTAATCCCGCTCGTGTCCGTGTCCCAATAGGTGTCCGTTAGACTACCCGGCGGTGAACCGTCATCTCCTATGAGACCGCCCACGATGCTTCCCGCCCCGCCCGTGACCGCGCCGGTTGAATAGGAAAAGTTGATGGCAGCGCCGTTGCCTCCGACCAGGCCGCCCGCCTCCGAGCCACTTGTGCCGTGCACGGCTCCTGTCGCATAGGAGTCGTTTATGGCTCCGCTCTCATCTATGCCGACAAGTCCACCCCCTACGTTCCCGTAGAATTTGTACTTCGCTATCTTCACATTGCCGGTCGCATAGCTATCCGCAATCGCGCCGCCGTTGCTGTCGCCTACTAGTCCACCAACGATATTTCCGGAGACTTCGCCGGTCGCATACGAAGCGATGATAATTTCATCATTCGCAACGCCAACGAGACCGCCAACAGCACTTCTCTCCAATCCAGTGACGCTTGCAGTAGAATAAGAGTTCTCTACTGTGCCTCCGTTCTCTCCGATAAGACCGCCCTCAAAAGGACCGGTGTTTTGTTTTCCCTTTTCGCCCGCTACCGTGCCGGACGTATAGCAGAAATCGATGACGCCGAGATTTGCGCCTGCTAATCCGCCTCCTACATTAGCAGCGCCCGGGACAAGAATATTCGCGTTCGTTAGGCCAACATTTCGAACCGTTCCGTTCAGGCCAACTTCCGCAAACAGGCCTTCAATTTCCTCTCCGTTGACATTCGTGCCGCCCGCAACAGTCAAATTTGAGATCGCATTGCCAAGCCCTTCAAACGTCCCTGTAAATACGGTTCCAATAGGCGACGTTGTGTACGCACCGTCCCCGCCGGCATCGTAGCTGGCGGCGAGGGCAAACGCGTCGCTCGGATTAGCGGCAATGTCCATCGCGAGTGTCGTAATGTTTCCGACGAGCGTGTAGGCAGTGCCGTCGATCGTGAGTTGGCTTGATAGATTGGCGAAACTGACATTGCCCTTCTTGCCGAAGGACAACGTACCGTTCTTGCCGTCGGTCTGAAGCGTCAGGCCGCTGAGGCCGGAGATCGAAACAGGGTTGTCGATGGCTATGGATTTGTTTGCCAGCAGCGAAAGCGCGCCGGAGCTTGACCAACCGAGCGCCGCTTTGACATCGATGTCGTTCGCCTGAACGCCGGTTCCGGTCGTCGTCACGGTCACATTGCCGGACGCGAGCAGGGTTTCCAGATCGCCGACATTGAGAACGGCGCTCTTCGCCGTCGGCGCGCAGATACCGCCGGAGCAGATCATGGTTGCTGTTGCGGCAGACAAGATCGTGACAGCGGCTTGTGCGTGCGTCGCCGAGATCAGGGCAGCGGCGGACATGAGACCCGCCAAATATCCTGAGCGTCCACACATGCTTGTTCCCCCAAGGTTGACCCGACTTTAGCACAACATTCTCGATCCCATCGCTCGCGGCTACTTCCACCCACTCCTCACCATGGCCGGCCACCGAGCCGGCCATCCATTGGCTGTGCGCCTGTGGCCGGATTTAATCCGGCCATCCACACGGCGAGTGACTCGTCCGACTCACGCGTTGGGATAAAGAATGGATGGCCGGCTCGGTGGCCGGCCATGGAGCATATGGGGGACCATGACGAGTTTGAAGTCGTCTCACTTCCCCGGCGGTTTGTTGGCGAGGAGATATGGGAACCCGTCATTAATGTTGGGTTTCTCGGCCCACACAGTCGGATCGAAGCCTGCCGGCAAGCCGGACTGGAACTGCACCGTCGTCAGACCCGTAATGCCGGGATCGTTGGCGACATTACCCGCTCCCTGGCTCAGATTCGTGATCCCGCTGGTGTCCGTGTCCCAGTACGTATCGGTGATGCTGCCTGGCTGCGCATCGTCAATCCCAATGAGGCCGCCGACCAAGCTTCCCATTCCGCCCGCAACGGTACCGGTGGAATAGGAATAGCCGACCGTGCTCATAACGCCATTGACGCCGATAAGACCACCCGCGGCACCACCCCCAAGTTTGACGCTCACTGCGCCGGTCGAATAGGAGTTGCTGACTATGGATTCTTCGGTCCCCCCAGTTCCACCGACCAATCCGCCAGCGCCGTCAAAGCCACTGACGTCCCCGGTGGCAAAGGAGTTGGTGATTGGGGCAGAGTTAGCACCAACCAATCCGCCGCTAAGAGGCCCTTTCGACACAGCTCCGGTCGCATAGGAACTATCGATATTGCCTCCGCCGTTTTCTCCGACACCGTTTTCGCCTACCAGACCGCCGATGAACCCACTACGACTCCCGCCGCTGACCGCGCCCGTCGCGTGGCATTTGCTGATTTTGCCGCCGTTGGAACCCACGAGACCACCGTTGACGCCATCCTTTCCGCTTACCGCGACGTTGGCATATGAATTGGCAAGCATACCACCATTGATCCCAGCTAACCCACCGGTGTTTCCTTCTTTGCTGCCGACAGCGATGCCCGACGCGTAAGAAGAAATGATCGTACCGGAATTATCAGCGACCAGCGTTCCGGTCTCGGAGTATTTACCGCCATTGAATATATGCGCGTTTAGAAGGCCGATATCTGCGACGATGCCGTTGACGCCCACTTCCGCAAATAAACTCAAAGCCACTATGGAATACTTCGCGCTAGCAATACTTAAATTCGAAATCGTGTTGCCGAGGCCGAGGAATGTTCCGGTGAATTGGGTTGGGATAGGCGAAGCGTGGTAAGTGCCGTCGCCGCTGGCATCGTAATTATTGGCAAGAGCGAAGTTGTCGTTGGGTATGTTTGCGATATCGCTGGCAAGAGTCTTGATGTCGCCGACCAGCGTGTAGGCGGTGCCATTAATCGTAAGTTGGCTCGAGAGGTTCGCAAACGTGACGTTTCCTCTTTTGCCGAACGAGAACGTGCCGGTCTTGCCGCCGGTCGTGACAGTCAATCCGCCGAGGCCAGCGACTGAAACAGGGTTGTCCACCGTGACGGATTTGTTCGCCAATAGCGAAAGCGCGCCAGTGCTCGACCAGCTGAGCGCCACCTTAACGTTGATGTCGTCCGCCTGAACGCCGGTTCCCGTCGTCGTCACGGTCACGTTGCCGGACGCAAGCAGCGTTTCCAGATCGCCGACATTGAGCATTGCGCTCTTCGCCGTCGGCGCGCAGACGCCGCCGGAGCAGGTCATGTTCGTCGTCGCGGCCGAGGAGATCGTAACAGCGGCTTGCGCGTGCGTCGCCGAAATCAGGGCAGCGGCAACCGCAAAACATCCCGAACGACAGCGCATCGTTATTACCCCCAAGCTTACGCCATCGTAGCACGATCCACCCCATTGTCGCAGACGCAGAAGCGCGTTTCACCTCCCCCAACGCGGGGGTCGGTAGCGGCAGCGTAGCGACGGAGAGCCAAGCATGCGCGTAGCGCAAAGCGCAGGCGATCCGGGTGGGGGGCTCGGCATTCCCCCCACCCGATTCGGCTTCCCCGGAATAAATCCGGGGCACGCCGAATCGACCTCCCCGCATGGGGGAGGTGAAACGCTTTTTCACGTCGGCAATCCAATGAATCGTATTTGACACTTGCAGGAACATCGGTTTGCGAACCAAAGCGCCGCTTTCTCTTCCCTGACTCGTCCGCTTCGTTTCGCTGTCGAAAAACGCTACGCTCGGTCGGCGACAGACAGGGGCGACCCATATGAACAACGCGAATATCGGCTGGGCCGCATTCGCATGTCTCGGCCTTGGTATCTGCACCGCGGACTCCGTTGTCGCCGCGCCCTCCGACACCGCGTGCGAAACGCGCGCCAACGACACCGAGGCCAAGCTCCTGGAATGCATCCAGCAAAAGGCGCTCTGGCGGCATCTTTCGGCGTTCCAGAAAATCGCCACGGAGAATCCGGGACCCAATGGTCACGGCAACCGCAACACCGGCACCTCGGGCTATCGCGCGTCCGTGAAATACGTCGCCGGGCTCATGCGCCGCGCCGGCTATCGGGTGACGATCCAGCCCTATCAATGGACCCGTTTCGACCTCGAGGGCACGCCCGCCTTCGCCGCGGCCGGGCGAAGCCACAGTTTTTCGCAGGACTGGTTTGTCGCCAGGCTTTCCGGCAGCGGCAGCGTGACTGCGCACGTTGAGCCCGCGGGCAGCGGTTGCGCGCCCGGCGATTTCGCGGGCTTCGCGCAGGGACGCATCGCGCTTGTCGAGCGCGGGACCTGCGCCTACGACACGCAGGTGGCGAATGCGGAAGCCGCGGGCGCCCTGGCCCTCATCATCTACAACAGCGAAGGCTCGCCCGACACGACCGGCAGGAACGAGCGGCTCGATGGCGGCGCTTTTCCGGCGCAGCTCGTCGATCCGGCGGATATTCCGGTGGTCGGCGTCGCCTCCCACGCTGTGGGCGCGGAATTCGTTCGCCAATATGAAGCGGGCGCAGCACCCCAAGCGCAGCTCGATATCCGGACGCACCGCAAATCCGACATCGACTACAATGTGATCGCGGATTCGCCCTTCGGCGATGCGAAACATGTGGTCGTCGTCGACGGGCATCTCGATTCCATCTATGGCGCGGGCATTCTCGACAATGCCTCCGGCTCCACGACCATGCTGGAGATCGCGCTCAAACTGGCGCGGACGCATACGCGCAACCAGCTGCGCTATATCTGGTTCGGCGGCGAGGAGCTGGGCCTGCTCGGCTCGCACTACTACACGAAGAATCTCACGCCGGCGGAATTGCGCCGCATCGCGTTCGATCTCGATGTGGACGTGACGGCGACGCCCAATTTCGACGTGCTGATCGCCGATGTCGCGCATGCCCACAATGTCGCGAAATTTCCACCCAATGTTCTGCCGGACTCGAAGGTCGGCAATCGGGATTTCGCCGCTTATTTCCGCGCCGCCGGAATCGTGTCGCGCAACGCCTGGTTCGGCAATGACGGCACCGATTCCAATTCGTTCAGTCTCGTCGGCGTGCCCAATACCGGCATCCTCACCCAGCAGGATTGCTGCAAGCATGGCTGGGAGGTGGCTTTGTGGGGCGGCTATCTCGGCAATTACGAAGGCAAGGTGCCGGGGCACAATGGCGGCTGTGTCGATAACCCCCATCGCTGGTGCGACAACCTCTCCAACAACGATCCCTTCGTGCTCGAATTCGCCTCGAAGGCCGTGGCGGCCGTGACGCTGGAACTCGCCAACGATGCGTCCCTGGGGCGCGAGGCGCGGTAAGACACGATCTTCCAAGTCGCAGCACCCCCTCACCTACACCGGCGCAGATGGTTCCGATCCCGCCTCGTGCCCCCTCTCCCCCATC
>Ga0302324_100001922_pt1 | contig 49203 bp, 48 predicted proteins | sample Palsa_T0_1_FD_201949 | JGI IMG/M metagenome (GOLD analysis project Ga0302324, IMG submission 201949) | Peat permafrost microbial communities from Stordalen Mire near Abisko, Sweden - Palsa_T0_1 | ecosystem: Environmental > Terrestrial > Soil > Palsa > Peat permafrost | place: Sweden: Abisko...
ACTTCACGCCGAAATCGCGAATCGCCTGCGAAGGCTCGATGAACGTGCGGCCCACGTAGTGATTGCGGATCAGCCCATGGCGGAAAGGCAGCCCGGATTCGGCGGAATATCCCAAGGCCGCCGCGACGCCCGAGTCCGGCACCGGCACCACCACATCCGCGTCCGCGGGATGCTCGCGCGCCAACAAGCGGCCCAGCATCTCCCGCGATTCCTGCACGGGGCGGCCGAAGACGATGGAGTCCGGGCGCGAGAAATACACATGCTCGAAGGCGCACTGCGCCAGCGGGCGTTCCGGCGCGAAGCGCTCGCGAGTGACTCCTTCGGGACCCACGATGATCATTTCGCCCGGCTCCACTTCGTGCAGATAAACCGCGCCGATGAGATCGAAAGCGCAGGTCTCGGATGCGAAGACGTAGCCGGCATGCCCGTTCAATTCCATTTGCCCCATGGCCAGTGGCCGGAAGCCGTGCGGATCGCGCGCCACGATGATGCGGTCCTCGGCCAGAAACACCAGCGAGAAGGCGCCCTCGATTTGCAGCAAGGCGTCGCGCAAAGCGCCCGCCAGCGTGCGCTCGCGGGAGTGCGCCACCAGATGCAGGATCACCTCGGTGTCGCTATTGGCCTGGAAGATCGAGCCGCGCCGCTCCAGCTCCGTGCGCAATTCGATGGCGTTGGTGATGTTGCCATTGTGCGCTACCGCCACGCGGCCTTTGTTGCAGGCCACCGAAAAGGGCTGCGCGTTCAGCAGCGCCGTGTCGCCGGCGGTGGAGTAGCGGGTGTGGCCGATGGCCAGCTTGCCGGGCAGTTCATCCAGCACGGCGGTGGTGAAGATGTCCGCCACGTGGCCCATGGACTTCCGGCAGTGGATTTCAACGCCGTCGCTGGTGCAGATGCCCGCGCTTTCCTGGCCGCGATGTTGCAACGCATAGAGGCCCAGGTAGGCCATTTTGGCGGCCTCCGGATGGCCGTAAACGGCAACTACGCCGCATTCTTCATGGAATTTATCGAACATGTTTTGTGATCCATTTATCATTAATCTTTATCGGCGGAGTTGCTTTTCGAGCGACTCCTCGTAAATCGCTTTAAGGCTGTCGATAGTAACGGAAATCAAAGTCACGCTGCGATTGCCGATGGCCAGCCCATGCTCCATCGTGATGCCCGCGCGCGGCGCCGACACTCCATGCCGCGCCGCGATTTCCCACACTGTATCCGGGCTCGCCGTCGAGATCAGAATGCGGGAGGGTCCCTCATGGAATAGCAGAAACTCCGGGCTCAGGTCCGATGCGAAATTCAGCGCCGCGCCCACGCCTCCTAAGCAGCATTCTGCCGCCGCCACCGCCAGACCGCCATCGCTCACGTCATGCGCCGATTCCGCCAGCCCCGCCGCGACGATCTCCCGCATGGCGTCGTGTACGCGCTTCTCATAGTCCATGTCGAGGGCGGGGGGCAGGCCCCAAAGCTCTTTCAGGATCACTTTCGCATATTCGGTGCCACCGAAACGGACTTCGTCGCACCCGCCAACGCCGCCCAACAGAACGATGGGCCGGCCGGGAGTCTTGAAATCGCGCGTTACCGGTGCGGCAGTCTGCATCAGTCCCACGATGCCGATCACCGGCGTCGGCCAGATACCTTCGCCCAGCGTTTCGTTATACAGGCTTACGTTTCCGCCGGTGATGGGGGTCTCGAAAAGGCGGCAGGCTTCGGACATGCCCTCAATGGCTTCCACAAGCTGGCCCATGATCTCGGGCCGCTCGGGATTTCCGAAATTCAGACAATTGGTGGCGGCCACCGGCTGCGCGCCCACGGTAGCGAGGTTGCGGCAGCATTCGGCCACCGCCAGCATGGCGCCTTCGCGCGGCGAGAGGTAGCAATAGCGGCTGTTACCATCCAGCGACATGGCTACAGACACTCCATTTTCTTTGATGCGCACCACCGCGGCATCGGCTCCCGGCCCGGCGATGGTGTTGGTGCGGACCATATAATCGTACTGTTCCCAGATGTAACGCTTGGAGCAAATATCCGACGATGCCAATAGCCCGATCAAAGCGTCTTGCACAGGTGGAATCGCCCGCTCGCCCGCTCGCCCCCTCGCCCGCTCAGCCCCTACCCATCCGCGATGTGGCCGATCATAAACCGGAGCCTCGTCCGCGAGCTCGCGGTTGGGAATTTCCGCTACGATCTTTCCGTGTTGCCTAACGCGTAACAGCCCGTCCGCGGTGACCGTGCCGACCGTAACGGCATCCAGCCCCCACTTGCGGAAAACCCGGAAAACCTCGTCTTCCCTGCCCTTCTCCGCCACCAGCAGCATGCGCTCCTGCGATTCGGACAGCATGATCTCGTAAGGCGTCATGCCGGTTTCGCGCTGCGGCACCAGGTCCAATTCGATTTCGATGCCGGTGCCGCCGCGGCTGCCCATCTCGCACGTCGAGCAGGTAAGGCCCGCCGCGCCCATGTCCTGTATGGCCACGATCGCGCCCGTCTGCATAGCTTCCAGACACGCCTCCAGCAGCAGCTTTTCCAGAAACGGATCGCCCACCTGCACGTTGGGCCGCTTCTGCTTGGATTCCTCCGTGAACACGGCCGACGCCATGGACGCGCCGTGGATGCCATCGCGGCCGGTCTTGGCGCCCACGTAAATCACCGGGTTGCCGACGCCCGCGGCGCTGGCGTAAAAGATGTCTTCCTTCTTCGCCACACCTAGCGCGAAGACATTCACTAGCGGATTCCCGTTGTAGCAAGCCTCGAAAATGCACTCGCCGCCCACCGTGGGCACGCCGAAGCAATTGCCGTAATGCGCGATGCCCGCGACCACCCCTGCAAGGATGCGGCGGTTGCGCGGACCGGCTTGCGGATCGTCCAGCGGGCCGAAGCGCAACGAATCCAGGACCGCGATGGGCCGCGCCCCCATGGTGAAAATATCGCGCAGGATGCCGCCTACTCCTGTGGCCGCGCCCTGGAACGGCTCGATGAAGCTGGGGTGGTTGTGCGATTCGATCTTGAAGGCGATCACGTAACCGCCGCCCACGTCGAGGATGCCCGCGTTTTCCCCGGGACCCTGCACCACCAGCTTGCCGCGCGTGGGCAGTTTCTTCAGGTGCAGGCGGGAGCTCTTATAAGAGCAGTGCTCGCTCCACATCACGCTGAAGACGCCTAGCTCCGTGTAATTCGGCTCGCGGCCCAATATCGCGACGATTTTCCGGTATTCCGATTCCGTGAGCTGGTGCTGGCCGATCAGATCGGGAGTGATGGCGGCTGTGCTCATAACTTGAGCGCCGCCATTGCCATAACCATAGACCGAAAAATAACCAGTCCGTCGCTCGACCCCATCAGCGGCTCGGTGGCGCGTTCCGGATGCGGCATCAAGCCCATCACGTTGCGGCCGGCGTTCAAGATGCCGGCGATGTCGCGCATGGAACCGTTGGGGTTATCAAGATAGCGGAACGCCACGCGGTCTTCGGCTTCCAGTTCATCGAGGGTGCGCTCGTCTGCCACGTAGCAACCTTCCCCGTGGGCGACCGGCATGCGCAGGATCTGGCCGGCTTCCGCGGCGGCAGTGAACGGGGAATCCAGCGTCTCCACGCGCAGCCGTACTTCGCGGCAGATAAATTTCAGGTTGCGGTTGCGCATCAGCGCGCCAGGCAGCAGGCCGGCTTCAACCAGCACCTGAAAACCGTTGCAGATTCCCAGCACCGGGCCGCCATCCGCCGCGAACTTGCGCACCTCCGCCATCACTGGGGAGAACTTGGCGATCGCGCCGCACCGCAAATAGTCGCCGTAGGCGAATCCGCCGGGAAGGATGACCGCGTCAATGTCGCCCAGGGTCGCCGAATCGTGCCAGATGAATTCAGCTTGATGCCCCAGGTTGTGGTTCACCGCAAACCAGGCATCGTGATCGCAATTACTGCCGGGAAAGACAATAACGCCAAATTTCATGAGCTTTGCTGTGTCGGGGAGGTTACATACTATCTTACCAGATGGATCCCGCGTTGCGTCCCGACTCGGATCTCAGGCACGGAGAAGGGCAGGATTGGCCCACGGGAAGTTATACTGGTCGCCATGAAGATCCTTGTCATCGGAGGGACCGGTTTCATCGGGCCGCATCTCATCCGCGAGTTGGCGCGGCATGGGCACTCGGTCGCGGTTTTTCATCGCGGAAAATCGCATGCGGATCTGCCTGTGGAGCACATTCTGGGCGACCGGCGGGATCTCGCGAACCTCTGCCCGCGCGCCGATGTGGTTATCGATCTGATTCTCAGTTCCGGCCGGCAGGCCCAGGCCCTGATGGGTACCTTTCGGGGCGTGGCCCGGCGTATTGTGGCGGCCAGCAGTTGCGACGTATATCGCGCCTGCAACGTGCTGCACGAAGCCGAAGAAGGTCCGCTCGAGCCGACGCCGCTCACCGAGGATTCCGCGCTGCGGACCAAGCCGGCCTATCCACCCGAGCTGATGGAAAAGTTGCGCACCATGGCACCCTGGCTGGACGACGAATACGACAAAATCCCGGCCGAGCAAACTGTCCTGGGAGATCCGGAGTTGCCGGGAACGGTGCTCCGCCTGCCGATGATCTACGGCCCCGGCGATTACGCGCACAGGATGCACGGCGTGCTCAAACGCATCGACGATGGGCGCCGCGCGATTCTTTACGAAGAGGGTCAGGCCGCCTGGAAAACTCCGCGTGGTTACGTCGAAAACGTCGCGGCGGCGATCGCGCTGGCGGCGCTCGACGATCGCGCCGCGGGGCGCATCTATAACGTTGCCGAGACGCCCGCTTTTTCCGAAGTTGAATGGACACGCAAAATCAAGGAAGCGACCTCCTGGACCGGTAAGATCGTAGTGCTGCCGCGCGAGCGCACTCCGAAGCATCTGATTTTTCCCGGCAATCCGGCGCAGCACTGGGAAGTGGATTCGTCCCGCATCCGGCGCGAGCTTGGGTTTCGCGAGCCGGTCGCGATCGAAGAAGGAATCCGGCGCACGATTTTATGGGAGCGCGCGCATCCGCCGGGCGAATTCAATCCGCATCCGTTCGATTACGCCGCCGAAGATGCCGCGCTGGACCTGTCTTAACCCACCAGACCACAGACACGCGTGCTACTTGATCGCCACCGTGATCCCCGCCTGGCTGTTGTCAACGCCGCCAAACGACAAGAACAACGTAGCCGGCCCCGAAGCCAGTCCGTTGGGGACGACTACGTTTACTTGCAGGGCGCCCGCCACCTCGCCGGGCGCGGCGCCAACGTATAGAATATCCGCCCCCAGTCCGCCGATCGTCACCCCTGCGGCCAGCAGCGGAGCAGGCAACGGCAAGGACAGCGGCTCGATTAGCCCATCCACGCCGCCCGGCGAAGTCTGGCCCGGTCCGGTAGCAAAGATCAGGATGGCCGAGCCGGCGCTCACCGGATTGCCGGCGGACACCAGATTGTAGTTCACGTCCAGTATGGCGCCGGGACCCTTCCCGGATGCGTCGGCGCTGAAGATGCCTGGCGCGCTCGACACCACCGGCAAGGTCACCGTATTGGATCGGGCGTCTCCGAACGTCGCCTCAATCGAAACGTTGGAGGCGCCCGCCAGTTCATACGGGACGATTGCGTTGATTTGCCCCGCGCCGGTGTACAGTATCGGTCCGGGGTAGCCGTTGAACGTTACTGTCACGTTGGCGAGAGTAGCCGGGATGTATCCTTTGTCGACGATTGCCGAGACAGCCGTGGCAGGCCCCAGCGAAGTACCGAATATAGTTACGATCTCGCCCGGCGCAATGCCGCCCGTCTGGTAACTGGCCGCGTTAACTACGGCGCCGATAACGGGCAGCGGAGAGATCACCGTAAACGCGACATTAATGTTCAGTTGCAGAATCCCGGAACCGCCGCTCAAAGACACTGTACCGTCATACGAACCGGCCCCCAGATTGGCGGTATTCACCGAAACCGACAGGGTCGCCGGCGTAGTCGCGGCGCTCTGTATGACCGAGAGCCATCCAGTGCTCGCAGCCGTAGCCGTGAATGTGACTGCCTGACCCGTAGAAGTTACCGACACGGTTTGCGCCGCGGGCGGCGGATCGCCGGCAGTGTACGCGAACGCCAGCGAATTCGGCGCGGCGGCCAGGGATGGCGCGACGGTGACGGTTAGCGTGACGGCCACAACTTGCGCCGCACCGCCCGCCGGAGTTACCGTAATGCTCCCGCTATACACGCCAGGAGCCAGGGCCGCCGGACTGACGGAAACGCTCAAGGTGACGTTGCCTGTTCCCAAGCCCGGAGTCACCGCCAGCCACGCGCCGCCGGTGCTCGTGGCGGCGCTGGCTGTGAAACTCTGCGAACCGGTTATCTGCAGGCTTTGCGCAGCCGGTATCGCTCCATTCTGCGTATACGTGAATGCCAGCGTGGATGGGCTGACGGTGACCGGGCCACTGCCGGTGGCCACTGTAAACGCGACGGGAATCTGCGTGACCACGCCGCCGGCAGTGATCAGCTCGACGGTGCCTTGGTAGGTTCCCGCCGCTAACTTGGTGGCGTCGGCAGTGACCGTCAGCGGTGTGTTGACGGCACTGGCAGTTCCGTTGGTGGAGGAGACGGAGAGCCAATTCCCGCCGCTGGTAGTGCTGGCACTGGCGGTGAAAGAGGTGGCCGAGGCCGCGGTGACTTCGACCGTCTGGCTCTGCGGGGCGCCGCCCGCGCCGGCGCTGAAACTAAGCGAGGCGAGGTTGGGTACAATCGCTGCAGCGCTCTCGACCGTCAACAAAACCGGCACCACCAAGGTGGCGCCTCCCACGCCCGCCGGAGTCAGGATGATATCCGCCAAGTAGGTGCCGCTTGGCAAAATTTGCGGAGTCAGGCTAACTGCGAGGTTGGCGGGAGTATTCAGGCTGGAGCCACTCGGAGCGATCTGCAGCCAACTCGGCACTCCGGGCGCGACGGTAAACGATTGGGACGCGGTGCCGGTGGCGCCAACGTCCAGAGCCACCGGCGCCGGCGGCGCATTGCCGCCGAAGTAAGAGAAACTGAACGCGCCGGGCGTGGTGGTGAGCACCGCGCTCGCGGACACGATGAACGTCACCTGAATGTTCTGAATGTGCGTGTCCAGATCGATCTCCACGTTGCCGGCGTATGTGCCTGCCGCCAGGCCCGCGGGATTGGCGCTAACCGTCAGTTGCGCGGGAGCCGCGCCTCCGGTTGCGGAAACGGAAAGCCATGCTCCGGTAACCGTGGCCGTGTACATGGCGCTGCCAAAACCGTTCACCAGCACTATCTGCGTCGCGGGAGCCGGTCCCGCGGCTTGCGCCACAAATACCAACGACGCCGGGTTGGCGACATTCGATACACCGCCGACCACCAGCGTGACCGCCACAACCTGTGCGCCGCCATCCGCACCGGTCGCGTTGATGGCGCCCTGATATGTGCCTATCGCCAGGCCTGCCGGATTCACCGTCACATTCAGACTGGCGGGCAGCGCGCCGGATATCTGCGCTGTCACTCCATTCACCAGGAGCCAGTTTCCAGTACTGGCGGCTTGCGCGGTATAAGTATCGTTCGATAGCGGGCTCGAGAGCTGCAACACCTGCGCCGGGGGTATGGTTCCGGCAGCCATGTAAACGAATTCTAGAGAAGTAGGGCTGGCGGCCAGGGTACTCGCGCCGACTTGGAGGGTTACGGGAATTGTTAGAACGGGGCCGGATTCGGCAGTAATCGCGATGCCGCCCGAATATGTGCCGGCAGGCACATTGAGAGGACTTACCGTGACGGTTATAGTTGCCGGAGTAGAACTGGCGCTAGCCGTTGCGCTCAACCAGTTCCCGCCCGCCGAGGTGCTCGAGACCAGCGAGAACGTGACTGCGGCGTTGCCGCTGCCTAAGATTTGGAAGGATTGGACGGTCGGGCCGGGTATGTTGAAAATCAGCGACGGCGCCGTTGAAAATATGGTTAGGGGACTGCCAACGCTGAACGTGAGCGGGACGATCAAGGAGGTGAAACCGGCCGCGCTGACCGTCACGCTTGCCGTATATATGCCCGGCTGGCTGAGCAGGTTCTGGAGTGTGTTCACGTCGTATCCCACCTGAAACGTGTCGCCCACAGGCATCGGCGGTGGAAAGAGCGTTGCGGCAGCTCCGGCAGGGGGCGTCAGCGTCAGGGTTATGGCCGGCGAACTTCCATCGCTGGCGGTCACGGTGACGGTCACCGGTAGAGGCTGCGGTTCCCCACTGGCGTATGCAAAACTGACTGCGCTGGGCGACGCCGCCAGCGTGGCGCATACGGCGGCAGACGCGGCCGCAACCAAACATAAACAGAGCTTCAGAGCTAGAGATCCGGGGATCTTCATATTATCCTTCGCACTTAGCATCATACCTTAAAAAGTGGCGTACACCCTCGTGCGTGCCGCGTCTCCACTCCTGAGGACGCCCCCGGCGAGCGAAGCTCGCCACTGGCGCGCTGCCGCGTCCCTTACTTCAAGATCCGGAACAAGTTGCTATAGTCGTCCGTCCACATCCGCATGTTTTGCGGTAGCGGCACCGCTACCGCCGCCGTGCGCATCAACGGCCGGTCGAAGAAGCCGGCGCTGGAAGTCACCAGCACCCAACTGGACCCGAACACGTCGTTCTCTTCGTCTTCGGTGTCCACCAGGCGCGCATCCTTCCGCAGCGACGCGGCGGCCAGTTTCACCACCGGAGTCAGTTCCAGATGCTTGTTCGATACGTGTACCGCCAGTACGCCGTCCGGCTTCAAATGCCGGAAGTACAAAACAAACGCTTCGCGCGTGAGCAGATGCACCGGAATGGCGTCGCTCGAAAACGCGTCCACCGCCAGCACGTTGAAGTTCTCCGGCGGTTCGCGCTCTAGCGAGAGCCGCGCGTCTCCCAGCGCCACGTCCAAGCGGGCCTTGCAGATCTTCAGAAACGTGAATTCCGTCCGGGCCAGCCGCAAGACCAGCGGATTGATTTCGTAGAACCTGAAGTAATCGCCAACGCGGCCATAAGCCGCCAGCGTGCCGGTCCCCAGCCCGATCACGCCCACGCGCACCGGCCCGCTCTCCTGATTCTGCCGTATGGCGCGGCCTACTCCCGAGTTCGGTCCGTAGTAAGTGGTCGGGCGCCCCTGGAACTTTGGATTCAGATACTGATCGCCGTGCGTGATTGTCCCATGCATCAGTCTGCGCACCGGGTCGTCGCTATCGTAGGCGGTCTCGTCCGTGACTTTCAAGCCGCCATAAAAGTTCCGCACCATCAAGCGCGCGCCACTGCGGCGCTCGTGGATCACAAATCCCAGATACCCCGCCACGGCCAGAGAAAGAACCGCGGCGGCTAGCGGAACGGGCCGCCTCCAGGAGCCTCCCAGGCCGCTCTCCGGATCGCCGCGCAAGACCGCCAGCACCACGAACCCGCATGCCGCCAGCCCCACCGGCAATTCGTAGAATCCGGAGAACACGCGCGGCGCGATCAGCGCCACGAACACTCCCCCCAGCGCGCCGCCCAACGCAATCGTCACATAGAAAAACGTCAGCCGGCTGGGATGCGGCTTCAATCGCGCTAATTCCCCATGACATACCATGCAGCAAATAAACAGGCCCGCGGCGAAGAATGGAATCGTCACCTTGATCGGGTTGTTTTGGAATTCCTCCGAAAGCGCATAGGCCATGCCGCCCAGCGCCACCGCGAATAAGCCCAGAAACACCCTGCGGCGGTACCACCACGCGCTTTCAAAGCACAGGATGAAACTGAATAGATAGAGGCTCAGCGGCAGTATCCAGAGAAAAGGAATCGCCGCGACGTTTTGCGTCAGGTGATTGGTGATGGCCAACAAAAGGATCGAGGCGCAGGCGGGCAGCGCGATCCAAAAGAAGGTTGCGTGCGCGGAGTCCGGGGCATCCGGCGCCGCTACAGGCTGCACCGCCGCGCCTTCGCGTCCCAGCCACGCGGTAGCGGCGCACAGCAGGATGAAGACCGCATATGCCCACGACCAACTCAGCGCCTGGTGGCGCGCGCCCAGCCGCGGCTCGAACAGTACCGGGTAACTGATCAGGGCGAACATCGAGCCGGCATTCGATAACGCATAAAGCCGGTACGGCAGCGCGCCCTTATAGCGGCGCGCGTACCAGGCCTGCAACAGCGGGCCGGTAGTCGAAAGCAGGAAGTACGGCAGCCCCAAGGTGACGGCCAGCAGCAGCAGGATACGCCAAGTGGGGTCCTCGCCGCCGCTCGGTTTCCAGGTCGCGGCCGGCCACATCGGCAACACCAGCAGGCTGGCCGCCAATAGCGCAATATGTGCCAGCACCTGCGCGCGCGGCCGTATCTTCCGGTACAGCCAGTGCGCGTACAAATACCCCAGCAGTAAAACAGCCTGAAAGAACAGCAGGCATGTGGTCCACACCGCTGCCGACCCGCCGAACCATGGCAGGATAATACGGGCAATGACCGGCTGTACCTGGAACAGCAGGAAAGCGCTTACCAGGATAGTTAGGGCGTACAAAAGCATTCCTATTTATACGCGGCGATGCCCGTGACCCTTTCTCCAATCACCAGCGTGTGGATATGGTCGGTTCCCTCGTAAGTCTTCACGGTTTCGAGATTACATAAGTGACGCATGATGGAGTACTCGTCGGTGATTCCGTTGGCGCCCAGCAGGTCCCGGCCGAGCCGCGCGCAGTCCAGCGCCATGGCCGCGTTGTTCCGCTTCAGCATGGAGATGTGCGCGGGCTCCAGCTTGCCTTGGTCCTTCAGCCGGCCGGCCTGCACGGCCAACAATTGCGCCTTCGTGATCTCGGTGATCATCCAGGCCAGTTTCTCCTGCACCAGTTGATGCGACGCGATCGGCCGGTCGTCGAATTGTTTGCGCACGATGGTGTACTGGCGGGCCGTCTCGTAGCAATCCATGGCCGCGCCCAGCACGCCCCAGCCGATCCCGAAACGCGCCTGCGAAAGGCAGTCCAGCGGCCCCTTCAGGCCCTTCGCGCCGGGCAACATCGCGCCCGCCGGAACGCGGCAATCGGCCAGCGACAGGCTGGACGTCACCGACGCCCGCATCGACCATTTGCCGTGAATATCCGACGACGTGAATCCAGGTGTGCCCTTCTCCACCAGAAATCCGCGGATGCCGTCCTCGGCCCGCGCCCAAACGATGGCCACATCCGCCAGCGTGCCGCTTGTGATCCAGGTCTTCTCGCCGTTCAGTATCCAAGCGCCGCCATCGCGCCGCGCGGTGGTGCGCATGCCTGCGGGGTTGGAGCCGAAGTCCGGCTCGGTCAGTCCGAAGCAACCCACCGCCTGGCCGCTTTGCAGGCGCGGCAGCCATTTCTCCTTCTGCTCATCGGAGCCGTACCGGTAGATCGGGTACATCACCAGGGCCCCCTGCACGCTGACGAAACTACGCACGCCGGAATCGCCGCGCTCCAGCTCCTGCATGATCAGCCCGTACTCCACGTTGCTCATGCCCGCGCAGCCGTACCCTTCCAGGTTGGCGCCGAAGAAGCCCAGGCGGCCCATCTCCGGCACCAGATCGCTGGGGAAGCGCGCATCCCGATAGCAGTCGCGAATGGCCGGCAGCACGCGATCGTCCACGAATTGACGCGCCGTCTGCCGCACCAGCAGCTCTTGTTCATTGAACAGAGAATCGACACAAAAGTAGTCCACGCCGCGAAACGTCATATAATCAAATCTATCAAACACTATCAAGCTAAGTTTTCGTCCCGATTTGACTGGGACCTGACTCTCAACAGCATCACCCACCTGCTCCAGGAAAAACGCAGCGCCGGCGCCGCCGTTCTGGACCTCACCCAATCGAACCCCACCCACGCCGGCTTTTCCTATCCGCAAGAGATCGTCGCAGCGCTGGCGGACCCGCGGGCTTTGCGCTACGACCCGCAGCCCGCCGGATCGCTGGTGGCGCGCGAAGCCGTGCGCCGCTACTACGCCGAAAGGGGCCACACGGTCGCGCCGGATCAGGTGCTGCTCACCGCCAGCACCAGCGAAGCTTATCAGTATCTTTTTAAGCTGCTGGGCGATACCGAGGATGAAGTGCTGGTGCCGCGGCCCTCGTATCCCCTGTTCGATTTTCTGGCGACCCTGGAATCGCTTTGCGCCGTTCCCTATCCGCTGATCTACGAGGGCGGCTGGTCGATTGATCGCGATGCGCTGGCAGCGGCCATCACCGATCGGACGCGGGCGATTGTGCTGGTGAACCCGAACAATCCAACCGGATCGTTCCTCAAGCGCGATGAACTGATGTTCCTTCAGTCGCTCGGAGTCACTCTCATCTCGGATGAAGTATTTGCCGACTACGCGTTCGGTGGGGACCCGCAGCGGGTGCGGACCTTGGCCGACACTACGGAAGGGCTGGCGTTCTCCATGAGCGGCTTATCCAAGGTTGCCGGTCTGCCGCAGATGAAACTGGGGTGGATCGTGATTTCGGGTCCCTCAGCCGAGTGCGCCGAAGCCAAAGATAAGCTGGAGTGGATCGCGGATACATATCTTTCCGTAAGCACGCCCGTGCAACAAGCCGCGCCGCGTCTGCTGGAGCTGGGCAAGGGCATCCAGTCGCAGATCGCCGCCCGCGTACGCGCTAATCTAACCTGGCTCGAATCCGCGATCGCCGCCGCTTCGCCCTGCCGCCTGCTGGCGGTCGAAGGCGGCTGGTCCGTCACGCTGCAAGTGCCGCGCATCCGCCGCGAGGAAGAATGGGCGCTTGAACTCTTGGCGGAGGACAACGTCCTGGTGCAGCCGGGCTTCTTCTTTGATTTCGAATCCGAAGCGTTCCTGGTGCTCAGCCTGCTGACTCCATCTGAGACCTTCCGGGAAGGCTGCCGGAGGCTGTTGGCGCGCGTGGATATCAGGTAACGCCGGCATGGTGATCGGGGTCATAGGAAATCTGATTCGGACGCGTTGTAAAGTCGTTTCTGAGCTACGTGCCCGCGGGCGCTGCTTTCGCTCTTCGCTTGGCCGCCGACCTGAAAGCGAGGGGGGCCAGCGTGTGATTGGACACCTCATCCTCGGTGAGGCCCTTTGCAGCCAACAGCTCTTCCAGACGTGCAGCAGCCTCCTCAAGGCCCGTTCCGTTTCGGAGCTTTTGCGGCGGGCGAGTATGAAGTATCCGATAAAAAGTACGCGGCGCACACTATAGCGGACGGACAGGCCCGGAGGCCCGTCCCACCGCGGCCAGGAACTTGTCGATCTCCGCGGCGGCGGCGGTCGCAACTTGCTGCAGGTTGCGGTCCATGGACGCGACTACATCGTTGATATTCTTGCCGCTGGCCGGCTCTTCGCGCTCGAAGGGGCGGTCCCAAACGCTGCGGTTGGTCTTCTTGTCTATCAGTTCGAGGTGGAGAGAGATCTTGGTCTGAATCGCCGCGTTGTCGACTTCGGCGAATTCGTAAAGCTTGCCGCGCAGCAGGTAGTCGCCGATGGCCACGCTGGACGACTCCAGCACGCGCCGATATTTGCCTGAGGCGCGCAGCGCGCGCACCAGGGAGTCGCGGACCATCGCGCCGGGACGTTGCTCCCAGCGATGGTATTCGTAGGAGCCGGTTTCGTTGGCTCCGGCGTGATAGCGGATGCGGGCGTCCTGTAGGGATTCGGGCGTGGCGATGAGTCCTATCAGGATGGTGGGGCCGTCCGGGTTGGTTTGATTTGTTGGGGCGGAGGCGGGGGACAGCGTGTAGTAGTGCACGGGGCGGGTGGACACGCAGCTTGTGAATAGGAAGATGGCGCCGATGGTGAGGTAGACCAGGGGGGCTGCACTGGAAGAGGGCCGATTGCCAATCGGCCCGCAGGTTTCCAACCTGCCCCACAGGAAACTGTTAGTCATTGGATGTCTCCGGGTTTGCGTTCGGGGACCTTAATACCCCGGATCAGGCTGGCTGGGGCGCGATCCAAGGTCTCCGTCAGCGATCTTAGGTTTTCGGTGGACATGCGGATGTTATCCAGTAACTCGTCGATGTTAGTGGAGTTCTGACCCAGCGTCTGATTCAACTGAGCCAGCGTGTCGCGCAAGTTTACCACAGACGCGCGAATGTCGGGCCGGTTCTCCAGCAGAGTAGAATCCACGTGCGAGAGAGTATTGTTGACGCGGGCGGTGGCGGTTTCCACATTATCCAGCAGCGGCCCGAGTTTGGCGTTGAGATCCTTAGTGAGATCCTGCACGTTGGCCAGGCTGGTGGAGACTTTGGGCCTGGCATCGTTGAGCAGGCCGTTCAGGTTGTTTAGGGAGTCGGCCAATTTGGGGCGCGCGTCGGCGACCAGATGATTGACGTGGTCGAGCGAACTGCCGATGCTGGCGCGGTTGTGGTCGTTGAGCAGATCGTTGGCGCGCGCGAGAGTAACTTGCAGGCCGTCGAGGTTTTGATTCAGCTTCTGTATCGCGTTGTGTACGTCGGGCATCATGGCCTGCGCGGCGTCGCCCAATTGCGGCAGTCCGAAAGCCTCTTGCGACGGCAGTTCCGAACCCGGAGGCGCGAGCGGCGCCCGCTGGGTGCCGGTGGCGATCTCGATGTAGTTGTCGGTCAACGGGCCGAGGGTGGAGATTTTGGCCACGCTGTCGGTCTTCACGGGCGCATCGCGGTCCACGGCGACATCGATTTCGATGCGCGTGGAGTTACCGGGATCCACGCGCACGCGGGTCACCTTGCCGACGGTGAGGCCGCCGTAGCGCACCGGCGCTCCAGGCTGCACGCCGCCCGCAAACTTGAAGTAGGCGCGGTGAGATACGGTCGAAGCGCCCAGGCCGCCGGAGATGGCCAGCATGGTCCCGAGCAACAGGCCGCCCGCGATCAGAACAAACAACCCCACGAGAGTGCGTTCGCGCATGGCGTTCATCCTTTCACTCTAGTCCTTCCGTGTACATGCGCAGGTGATCCACGTCGTCGTCCTGGGTGGTGTCGGCCACGCGGTCGAGGAACTGGCGGACGCGCGGATGGCGGCTGTCGCGGACTTCCTGGGCCGGGCCCATGGCCACGATGTTACCGCGGTCGAGCAGGATGATGCGGTCGGCGATCAGGAACGCGCTGGCCAGTTCGTGAGTCACCACCACCATGGTCATGGAGTAGGCCTTTTTCAGGTCAAGGATCAGATCGTCGATGCCGGCCGCGGTAATGGGGTCCAGGCCGGCGGAGGGTTCGTCGAAGAACAGGATTTCGGGGTCCATGGCCATGGCGCGGGCGAACGCGGCCCGCTTCTTCATGCCGCCGCTGAGTTCCGAGGGGTTGTAGTTTTCGAAGCCGCTCAGGCCCACCTGTTCCAGCTTGATGCGGACCATCACTTCGATGGTGGTGGGCTTCAAGGTGGTGTGCTCCAGCAATGGCAGCGCGATGTTTTCGCCCACCGGCAGGGAGCCGATCAATGCGCCGCCCTGAAATGCGAGGCCGATTTTCTTGCGGATGGCGTCCATCTCGCGGGCGGAGGCTTTGGCGATGTCCACACCTTTGACGCGCACTTCGCCGGAGGAGGGCTTTTGGAGACCCACCAGCGTGCGGAGCAGAGTGCTCTTGCCGGAACCGGAGCCGCCGATCACCACGACCGTCTCGCCGTGGACGATTTCGAAGGTGAGGCCATGCAGAATCTCGCGGTCGCCGTATTGCACGCGGAGGTCGCGCGCCGAAATGATGATAGCGGGCGGGGCGGGCGCGGCCATGCTAGAAGCCATGCTATCCGGTCCCCCGCGCCAGGTAGAACAAAGTGGTGAAGACCAGATCGATTACGATTACCAGGAGGATTGAGATGACCACGGCCGAGGTGGTGGAGCGGCCCACTTCCTCGGCGCCGGCGCCAGTGGAGAAGCCCTCCTGGCAGCCGACGGCGGTGATGACCAGCCCGAAGACCAGAGCCTTCACGATACCGGTGGTGATGTCGTGCGCGACCAGGGAGTCGCGCGTGGCAATTACATAACTGCCGAACGTGAAGTTGCCGCTGACGATTCCGAACAGGCAGCCGCCCAAGATGCCCATAAAGTCCGACCAGACGGCGAGGCAGGGCAACATGACAGCCATAGCCAGGAATTTCGGCGCCACCAGAAACGCAACCGGATCGAGCGCCATGGTTTCCAGCGCGTCCAATTCTTCGGTCACGCGCATGGTGCCGATTTCGGCGGCGAAGGCCGAGCCGGATCGTCCGATGACCACGATAGCGGTGATCAGCGGGCCGAGTTCGCGGGTGATGGAGATGGACACCAGGCTGGCCACCAACTGCATGGCTCCTAAACGCTGCAATTCATATGCGCCCTGCAGGGCGATGATTACCCCGACAAAGAAAGTGATCAGTGAGACGATGGGCAGGGCGCTCACGCCGGCTGCCATGGCTTGATGCACGGCCCGCTGCAGCAGCCGGCTGCGCTTCAATGGCGAGAGGAACAGCAGCCGCACGGATTTCCCGAAGAGCTGGGCCAGGCCGCCGACGTAGGCGACGCTGCGCTCGGTTGCGGCGCCCACTTCCGCCACGAATTGCATCACGCGCTTCCCAGGGCCTCTTCCTCGGTTTGGAAAACCTGAAAGATGCGGACGACGTGGGTGAGGTGGAAGACCTGCTGGACGGCGGGGCTGAGTCCGAACAGCACGAATTCCTTGTTGCGGCGCTGGGAGTCCTTGAGCACCTCGATCAGAGTGGCGATGCCGGAGCTATCGATGTAGCGGATGGCCGCCAAGTTGAGCGCTAGCTTGGGCGCTATGAGCAAGGTTTCGAAGAGGGTGCGGCGGAGAACCTGGGAAGTGCCCAGATCCACGTCCCCTTCGATTTCCACGATCTTCACTGCTCCCGCATCGCGAATTGAGATTTTCATGTCGTCTTCCCGAGCCGCTTGGTGGCTACGAATCGGTTTCCCGCGGCTGTCGCCTGATACGACACCGTGTCCATCACATCCTTGATGATGTGAGTTCCCAGTCCCCCCGGTTGATCGCAAGCAATTGCACGCGCACATATTTTACTCCTGTCGGGAGCCTCGCCGTTATCCAGCATTGTGACTTCCAACCCGTCCGCGCTTTCGCGGCATTCCAGTTCGATGAAGCCATCGGCGCGGTTGTGGTAGGCGTGCCGGATGATATTGGCGAGGGCTTCATCCAGCGCCAGCGTGATCGCCCGGCAGTCGGATTCGTCCCAGCCGATGGCCGCGGCCAGAGGGCCGATGGCGCCGCGCACGACGGGCAAGTATCGCGGGTCGCTGGTCATCGCGAATTTCAGTCGCAGACTCACGAGGGACCTCCGCGGCGTTCGAGCGCCACCACTGTTACATCGTCCGCCGGCGGCGCGGATCCGCGAAACCGTTCGATGGCGGCCAGAAGCCCTTCCCCGGCGGCCGCGGCGGATTCCACCGGCAGACCGCGGGCGATGGATAGCAGGCTCTCCATCCCGAGTTGTTCGCCCGATTCGTCGCAGGATTCGTTGACGCCGTCCGTGTACAACAGCAGCAGGTCGCTCATCTCCAATTGCACGGCGGTCTGGCTGTAGGCGGTTCCGTCAATCATGCCGAGAGGCAGGTCCACGATCTCTTTACTATACGGCGTCGAATCTACCAAGAAGCTCCACTCCCCAGTGGCCACACGATACCACAGCGGAGGCGGATGGCCGGCGTTGGTGAACAGCAACTCGCCGGACTCGCGGTAGAAACTGGCCAGAAATGCCGTAGCGAACCGGGAGTGCGGCGCGCCTTTGAGAATGCTCTCATTCAGGCGGCGGACCAATTGGGATTGGTCCCAATGATCGACATGCTCGCGTAGCGCGTCCCGCAGGCTGACCGTGGCGGAACTGACGATCTCCCCATGGCCGGCGACGTCGGCCAGCACCACCCTGGCGATGACTCCCTGGCTGCATGCCGACAGGTAATAAAGATCTCCGCCGCGCTGCGATGCGCCTAACGGACGGCACGAGACCCAGCCTGCAAGTCCCGGAAGCTCGGCGGAGTATGCGCCTTTTTGATTCCCGCCGTGCAGTTCGAGACACGCCAAGCGATAGGGTTGGTCCACTTGTTGAGCCATCATGCAACTCACCCAGACATCATAATGGAGTGGCGAAGGGGCTGGAGGGATTCAAGAATTGCCGATTCCAGGCTGCGTGGGGGACGCTATCGCCGTAGTTTCTCGAATCCCTCCGTGTACGTCCCATTGTGCCAAGACCAGGACGCCACTGGACCGACACCCGCCCGGAACCAGACGTAGTCGGTCGAACCAGACTGCTGCGATTTGAGGCGAAATGCATCTGCTGCGATATGCCTCGAACCCTGAGAAATTGGTCCTGTCCCCTCGACGATCCACGCCCAATCGCCAGCGCCTTTCCACGTGGCGCCAGTGCGGAGGGGAAAACAAAACATCGGCGAAATGTGTTTGATGTACGCAGAGAACCCCGGCGTGAAGGCTCGCTTCCGCATGTCCCATCCCTCCGGGTAGAGGGGATAGACGCAATCGCCGCGCACCAGCAGAGGGACCTTGTCCCACGGCCAGCCCCCCGATGGATTGGGCGCTCCCTCGATGGTTACCGAGCGGACAACCACCAGTCCTTCGTTGGTCGGAATCTGTTTCCGAACTGTAATCGTCGCGGTCCAGCGCGAAACCTCGGGATTCCGAATGTCGCCATTCTTGGACACGCAATCGTAAACCCAGCGATGACCAACTTGTAGCGGCAACCAGGAGAGCGCATCGGCAGCGCCGATCACGTTCGCCGATAGACCGAAAAAAATGCAAAGGAGAAGGCGATCCATCACGATTCGATGTTAGCTCAGGCGCGATGCGCACGAGCGCGACCACAGGGCAGGCGAAAACGGCCGGCCGGGGCAATGTAAAATGGTTGCATTATGAGCTTTGAAATGAATCGCCGCGGCTTCCTGGCGGCAGCCGGTCTGGCGGGCGTGGGCGCGCCGGGACGCGGCTCCGCCGCTGAAGAGACTTCGGGAGGGATCAAGCTGGGCATGGCGAGCTACTCGTTGCGCGAGTACAGCCGCGCTTTGGCTATCCGGTGCATCAAAGAGCTGCGCACGCCGTACGTCAGCGTGAAGGAGTTTCACCTGCCGTATCGCAGCAGTCCGGAAGAGCTGGAGAGCGGCCGGAAGGAATTCGAGCGCGCCGGCCTCACCATCGTGAGCGGCGGGAACATCACGCTGGCGAAGGACGATCCGGACGATATCCGCCGCTACTTCGAATATGCCAGGCTGTGCGGCATGCCTATGATTGTCTGCGCGCCCACGCACAGCAACATTGGCGCTATTGAGAAGTTCGTCAAGGAGTACAACATCCGCATAGCCATCCACACTCACGGTCCGGAAGACAAGCAGTATCCGACGCCGCAATCCGTGCTGGAGGTGGTGCGGAACATGGACCCGCGCTGCGGGCTGTGCATGGACGTTGGGCACTCGGCGCGGGCTGGCGCGAACGTGGTGGAGTCTATTACCGAGGCGGGCAGCCGGCTGTTCGACATGCACATCAAAGATCTGAAGACGTTCGAGCCGCACGCCATTCAGTGCGATGTGGGCGAAGGCATCATGCCGGTGGGGGGCATTTTCAAAGCGCTGCAAAAGATCGGTTATCAAGGCTGCGTGAACCTGGAGTACGAGATCAACGGAGACAATCCTTTGCCGGGGATGAAGAACTCGTTCAGTTACATGCGGGGGGTGTTGGCGGGTATGAAAGGCTGACATGGGGGAAATACCGATCGGAACGAAGCTCGAACAGAAGCTGCTCGTGGATAACGAGGTGGCCATCAATTTTCTGGGGATGGAAGGCGCGCGAGTGCTGGCGACGCCTTGGATGATCGGCTGGATGGAGCGGACTTGCCGGAATGCGGTGCTGCCTTTGCTGGAGGCCGGGCACGACACTGTCGGTACGCACGTGAATGTCTACCACTTGGCGGCCACGCCGATGGGCATGACGGTGACTTTCAAGGCCGAGGTCATCGGCGTGGAGGGGCGGCGCGTTAATTTCAAAGTGGAGGCTTGGGACGAGAAGGAGAAGTGCGGCGAAGGTACGCACGAGCGGGCGATCGTCAATATCGCACGGTTCGCGGCTAAGATGCAAGGGAAAATAGGCAGCTAAAGTGGACGAGGCACCACCCAGCAGCGAGACGAGTCTCGCTGCGGCACGCATGAGTGCGTGCGCCACGTTAGGCCTTGCTCAGATATTGGTGCACGAATTGAATGGCGATCGAACCTTCGCCCACGCCGGAGGCCACGCGCTTCACGGAGCCGTGGCGTACGTCGCCCACCGCAAAGACACCGGGCACGCTGGTTTCGAGCAGGCTGGGATCGCGGTCGAGCGTCCAACTCTGGGGTGACTTGCCATCGCGCACCAGGGAAGGACCAGTCAGGATGAAGCCGTGTTCGTCGCGCGCCACGACGCCCTCCAGCCAATCGGTGCCGGGGCGCGCGCCGATGAATATGAATAGGGTGCAGGCATCCACGCGTTCGCGGGTGTTGGTGCGCCCGCATTCGATGGTGATGGCTTCCAGGTGGTTCTCGCCGTGTACCTCCGCCACCTGTGTCTGATATTCGACCTGGACATTCGGCGTACGGCCAATCTCATCGATCAGATACTGCGACATCGTCGCGGCCAGCGACTTGCCGCGCACCAGGATCACCACGCGCCGCGCGTAGCGTGAAAAATTGAGGGCAGCCTGTCCCGCCGAATTGGCGCCGCCCACGATATACACATCGGTATCGCGGCAGGACACCGCTTCCGTCGACCCGGCTCCGTAGTAGACGCCGGCGCCGCTCAGGCGATCCATGCCGGGCACGTCCAGCTTACGCCACTGGACGCCGGTGGCGATCAGCAGGGCTTCGGCGGAAATCTCGCTGCCATCGGCCAGACGGACGATCCGGTAAGGATCTTGTATGCGCAATTCGACGGCTTCCTGCGGCGACAGAATTTCGGCTCCGAAGCGCCGCGCCTGAGTCACTGCCCGGCGCGCCAGATCGCTGCCGCTCAATCCCGAAGGAAAGCCCAGGTAGTTTTCGATGCGCGCGCTGAGACCGGCCTGGCCGCCGGGCGCTTCGCGCTCGACGATCACGGCGCGCAGGCCCTCGGACGCGCCGTAGACAGCCGCAGCGAGGCCGGCTGGACCGCCGCCCAAAATGATCAGGTCGTAGGATGCTGCTCCAGCGCGGGTGTTGAAGCCGATGCGGCCGGCCACCTCGGCGGGTGAAGGGTCGGGCAGGCGGCGGCCATCCTGAAACAGCACCACAGGGAAGCGCCGCTCTTCGGGCGTCAGCATATCCAGGGCGCGACGCACTTCCGGTTCGCGATCGGCCGCCTCCACGTCGAGCCAGTGGTAGGGCACTTGGTTACGCGCCAAGAACTCGCGGAGTTCGTAGGAGCGGCGCGACCAACGCGTGCCGAGCACCCGCAGACCCTCGAAAGGCGGGCGGTAGGATGCCTGCCAATCGCCGAGCAGATCGTCCAGGACCGGGTAGAGGTTTTGCTCGGGAGGATCCCAGGGCTTGAGCAGGTAATGATCCAGCTTGATCTCGTTGATGGCGCGAATGGCAGCCTCGGTATCCGAGTAGGCGGTGAGCAGCACGCGCTTGGCGTCGGGGAAAGCAGGGATGGCGCGCGAAAGAAACTCGATGCCGGTCATCTGCGGCATGCGGTAATCGACCAGGAACAGGGCCAGCGGCTCGCCGCGCTGCTGGAGCTTGTCGAGCAGATCGAGCGCGGACTGGCCGGAATTCGCTGAGAGGACGCGATAGTCGGCGGCGTACTGGCGACGGAGATCGCGCTCAACCGCCTTCAGGACGTCGGGATCGTCGTCAATCGTTAGCAGGACCGGCTTAGCCATAGGCACACGCGATGCGTAGATTTCGATGCGCGCGGGGCGTCGAAAGTCGCAGCGGAATACAATGAGCTGGATGCCCGCAGTGACAGGGGTCGTCGAAACGTGCTTGTACGTGGACGATCTGGAGCGCGCCGCCCGGTTCTACGAAGACGTTTGCGAATTCAAGAGGCTGATCGGCGACGAGCGTTTTTGCGCGCTGAGCGTGGCGGACCGCAACGTCCTGCTGCTGTTCCGGAGAGGGGCAACGCTGGAATCCATTTCGACGCCGGGCAGTGCGATCCCGCCGCACGATGGCGCGGGACAATTGCACGTGGCGTTTGCGATCCCGTCCGGCGCGGAAGCGCATTGGCAGCGGCGGCTGGCAGAGCGCGGGATCGCGATCGAGAGCACGGTGGACTGGCCGCGCGGCGGGCGCAGTCTGTATTTCCGCGATCCGGACCGGCATCTGTTGGAGTTGATCACGCCGGGGTGTTGGTCGATCTATTGAGCCCCTCTATTTGCGCTGGAAGGCGAGGGTGATCGAGGCTTGCCCCGGCCTTACCACGCCGACCGTCATGGTGCCATCCGCGGCGAGGGCGTAGCTTTCGACAGTTACCGCGCCAGATTGCGTGGTAGTCACCTTCAGGACATCGTGATCCCACCTGGACTTGCTCTTAAGGTCTTTGCCGCTGTGAATCGTGGCATTGTTCTCGGCGTCCGTCATGTCGCGGTAAAAGAAGGTTTCGGCGGCGCCTGCATACGCGAAATTGCGTGAGACAGTGATGTCGCCTTGTCGTTCGTTTATCGTCACGGTGCCGGTTTGAACAACGGGCTGGCCGGCAAAATCGCTCTTGGTGGGGACTAGGGTCCAGGTGCCGTTTAGGAGAGTGCGGTCGCGGGCTGGGGTGGGTAAGGCGGCTAGGAGCGTTGCCAGCGCAAGGCCGACAACTGCTGTGGTTGAATGGTTTGTCATACAGGATTTAAGAGCACTTGGGGTGCCATCACCAGGCGTCCCCAGGAGTGGGGACGCGGCACGCACGAGTGCGTGCGCCACATGGTGGTCACGGTAGGGCGAAGGCGAGTACGTTGTTTCCGGCGGCTACTGCTACGTACTGTTTCCCCTGGGCTGTGTAGGTCATCGGCGACGCCTTCCACTCCGTGTTGAACTGGATGTGCCAGAGAGGCGCACCGGTGGCCGCATCCACCGCCGCGAAGGCGCCGGAGCCGTCGCAGTAGAAGAGCAGTCCGGAGGCAGTCGCCAGCACGCCGCCCCAGCTTTCCTCTTCGCCCGATTGCGGGATTTCCCAGGCAATCTTACCGGTTTCCAGATCCAGCGCACGCAGATATTGGCGGGGCGTTTCGCCTGGGATGTCGCGCGCGCCGCCGCCGTAATACGACTCGCCAGGCTTCCAAACCGCGGACGATTTCGAGAAAATATTGCACTTTTCGAGCGCCATCAGGTAGAACAGGCGCCTGCCCGGATCGAACGCGGTGGACATCCAGTTGGTGGCGCCGTCCTGGGATGGACAGGCGCGCGCGCCGGCCGGCGTCGGCTCGCTCGCGGTAAGCCCGTGCACGAATGGCGACGCGTCCAGGAACTGCCCGGTAGTGCGATCGAGCACGTAGAAGAATCCGTTGCGATTTCCTTGCAGCAGCAGCTTCCGTTCACGGCCACCGTACGGCGCATCCACCAGCATGGGCGTCTCGGTGGCATCCCAATCGTGCAGATCGTGCGGCGTAAATTGGTAGTACCACTTCAATGCGCCGGTTTGAGGATCGAGCGCCAGCACGGAATCGGAATACAGGTTGTCGCCGCGGCGTTCGTCGCCATTGTAATCCGGGCAGGGATTGCCCGTGGGCCAGAAGATGGTGTCGGTTTCCAGATCGTAAGTGCCGGTGAGCCAAGTGGATGCGCAGCCATGCTCGATGGCCCGGCCCGCCCAGGTGGCGGCGGCAGGTTCGCCGGGCGATGGCACCGTCCAGAATCGCCAGACACGCTGGCCGGTGGCGGCGCTGTAGGCGGCCACGAATCCGCGGATGCCTTCGTCGCCGCCGGAGGTCCCGGAAATCACCAAGTCTTTGACCACCAGCGGGGCGGAGGTTGCGCCGTAATTCTGGTTCGAATCGGCCATTTGGGCGTCCCACAGGAGCGCGCCGGTCAGGCGGTGCAGGGCGATCAAATGGGCGTTGTCGGTGACCATGAACACGCGGTCGCCCAACAGCGCCACGCCGCGGTTGATGCCGCCGGACGCATCGCCGGAGAGGCCTTTGCTGCGGGGCCGTTCGTAGTGCCAGATCTCGCGGCCGGTGGCGGCGTCGAGCGCCCAGGCGGCATTCACGTTGGTCACGTACATGACGCCATCCACTACAACGGGAGTCACTTCCAGATGGTGCGCATTGGGGACCGGAAAGATCCAGCGCGGCGCGAGTTGGCTCACGTTGCGCGGCGTAATCCGGTCGAGCGCGCTGTAGCGATTCCCGCTCAACTGACCGTGATACGTGGGCCAGTCGCCGGGTTGCGGATGGGCGATGCGGTCCCAGGAGACTGCGCCGGGCAGGTCGGCGCTGGTGGCGGCGGGCGCAGTGGCAAGCGGATGTGCGAGGTAGGCGATCAGATTCCGAAGCTCGGTTTCGCCGGCCTGGAGCGCGGGCATGTACGACGCTGCTTCGCGCTGGATCGCGGCCAGCTCGTCGCGCCGCAGCAGATAGAGCCGGCCATCGAAGCCCTGCACCTGGAGATCGTACAGACTCTCGTTGCGCAGAAATCCTCGCACTGTCGCACCCGAACGCAGGCGCACGGTGGCTACTTCAAATCCCGGCTTGCGCCGCGCGGCCGGTTTCAGGAGCGATTGCTCCATCTCGGCGAGCGTCAGTTCCGCTCCGGAATCGCTGAGATCGGGGCCGGTCAGGCCGCCGCTGCCGTTCATCATGTGACACTGCGCGCAGCCGCCAGCGCCGTAGAAGAACGCCTGACCCGCGTCGGGATCGCCCGGCGGCATGCTCTCGCCGGCCGGTGTCACACGCGAGCGCACGAAGGCTACGATCTGCGAGAGCTCGGGATCCTTCAAATCGAAAGCGGGCATGCCGGCGTCGGGAATGCCGTCATGGATCACAGTGCGCACGCAGTCTTCCGAGCGCAGGCGCTCGCGGTCTATGCTGCCTATGGCGGGCGCGCGCTCGCCGCCCATGCCGTCAGCGCCGTGGCAGCCGCCGCAACGCTCTTCAAACCGTTGCCGGCCCTCCGCGAGCGCTTGGGCCGCGCCGGTGAAGATCAATGTGCCGAAGTTTTCCGGCACGTGGTTGGGGTCGCGATTAACCACACAGGTGGGCTGCCAGCAAAGGAAATGCCGGTGCGCGTCAGGCCCCTGGGCCTCGATGCGATAAAGATTCGCGCGCCACTTGGTGCCGGCCTTCACGGGAGAGTTACTGATGGCGGTCAGCGGGATGCGCGCGGCGGCGTACCAGACATGTGCTTTTTCGTCGATGCGCGCGGCGGTATTCCATCCGGAGCGCCAGGATTGGTCGTAGCTCTCGCGATCCAGGTCGATGGCCAGATCGATCCAATCGCCGGTGGGGGCAATTTCGAATTCGCGATAGTGGCGGATGTTTTTCCAGTCGTCTCCCAGGAACATTTCGACCACATCGCGATCCCAGAGCTTGTCGTGCGGGCCGCCGCCCATGGCGGGCAGGAAGACATTCAACTCACTGTAAGGACAACTGAAGAGCAGATAGAGATGCGTATCGGTCCAGAAGGAGCGCACTTGGGTGAGTAGCGCAGGGTAGTCGATTTGTTTGCTGCAATCCTTGGAGATGGCGGTGATTCCCATGTTGCCGGCGTTGCGCCAAGCCGGCGCGGATGGGTCGGCGGAGAGGGGCGGGTCGCCGGCTACGTGTTGGATTTGGAGCGTCGCGGTGGGATGCGTGACGGTGCATGGTTGCTGCGCCATGACAGCGGTGGCGGTCGCCAGGAGCGGTAAGAGGGCGAGCTTCGCTCGCCGGTGCCGGCACGGCACGCACGAGTGCGTGCGCCACGGGGGCGTCACGATGGGTGGACCCATGGCGTGCGGTACGGCCGAGTCAGCAGTTGATTGGCGGCATCGTCGCCGGCGATGCGACCGGCCTGCGGGTCCCAAGCCAAGGTCCGCCCGAGCTTCATCGACATATTGGCCAAGATGCAACTGGCCGTCGAGATGTACCCTTCTTCGATGTCGGCCACGGGCTTCGAGCGTGCATCGATGGCCGCCAGAAAATCTGTCATGTGATGCCGGATGGCGGGCGCCACATGCCTTTCGAGGTCCGGCTCAATCTTGTCGATCGGGTACTGCTCGAATTCATAGGTGACGTCGCGGTGGACCGCGCCTTTGCCTCCCTCGGGTACGAAGTCATAACTGTATACACTCACTTTCAGCGTGCCCTTGTCGCCGAAGAAGGTCGCGCTCCAGGCATAGTTGGGATCGGGATCGGGCGCCGCGCCCCAGGTGCGATGCTGCCACACGATCTTCAAGTCGTCATAGTCGAAAGTGGCGGTCTGGGTGTCGGAGATGTTGGCTTTGGACCGCTTGTCGACCAGAATGCCGCCCTCGGAAGAAACGCGCTTCGGCCAACCGAGGCCCATCATCCAACGCACCATGTCGAACATGTGGATGCACATGTCGCCCACGATGCCGTTGCCGTATTCCATGAACGCGCGCCAGCCGCGCGGGTGCACCAGCCGGTTGTAGGGACGCATAGGCGCGGGGCCGGTCCACATGTCGTAATCGAGATCCGGCGGCGGGTCGGTGTCGGGCGGGTTCTCCGTAGTGCGCATGTGATAGTAGCAGCAGATCTCGACCAAGCCGATCTTGCCCAGTTTGCCTTCCTTGATGAAGCGGTCGCGCGCCTCGACGATGTGCGGCGTGCTGCGGCGCTGCGTGCCCACCTGCACCACACGCCGGTGCTTGCGGGCGGCGGCCAGCATGGCCTGGCCTTCGCGAATATCGACGCTGATGGGCTTCTGCACGTAAACGTCCGCGCCCGCTTCGACGGCGGCGATCATGGCCAGGGCATGCCAGTGATCCGGCGTGGCGACCAGCACGATGTCGAGGTCTCTCTCCTTGAGCATCTGGCGATAGTCGGTGTAGGTGCGCGGTTTCTTGCCGGATGCCTGGCGGGTGGCGGTCAGGTCGGCGGCGCGGGACAGCATCTGTTTGTCCACGTCGCAGAGCGAGACTACTTCGACCGGGGCGACTTGGATCAGGCGGAAGAGGTCGGCCTTGCCGTACCAGCCGGGGCCGATCAGGCCGACGCGCCTGGGACGGTCGTCGGCGTAGGCGGCGATGGCGGACAGGGCCAAACCGGCGGCGCTGGTGTATAGGAATTCACGGCGATTCATAAGGTTGAGTATACGACGGGGCGCGGCGGGGGGCTGAGGCGGAGCCAAGAATTCAGGCGTGGTACGGCCGCGTAATTTCCATCCCCGGCGGTTGATTGGCTGGATCGAACGTGACCGTGAAGCGCTCGACGAACGCATGCCTTCCTAGTATGCCGGAGAGCGAGAGATGGTCATAGAATCCGGCATTTATCTCGAAAATGCCGGCGGCAGTTTTTGGAAAGGTGCGTATAGGATGCGCACTACAGAACCACGGGTGCACACGTGGGAGGTGTCTTTATCACGAGTGGATCGGAATTCCCGGCTTCTTCAGCCATCGCAACGGCGGTTGCATACGTTTCGCATCTGCCTACGGTTTGGCCTTTGTTTTCATCGACGGCGATCCGAACATTTGGACCCGCCTTTTCGAGAAGCCTTGCGCGCTGTTCCGGAGACATGATTTGCACCTCCCTTTATTTTGGCGGACGAACGTACTATAAGCCAAAATGGCTGGCGGAGCGGATCGGCCAAATCCCAAGCCTTCGGTTAACTGCCCCCCAAATTCCGCTTTACTCACCAGCGAAAGATTATCATTACTTGGATGGCCGAAGACTCTCCGGACAGCGTCGATCTGCTGCATGAACTGTCGCAGGTGGCGGCGCACCGCGGCATGGGCACGCCTAACGAGCGCATCGCGGCGCAGTGGTTGGGGAGTAAGCTACGCGCCATGGGATATGAAGTAGCAGAACAGCCCTTTCGCGCCACGCGCGACAATCTCTACCTGCTGCCAGTGCAGTTATTCGTGTGCGCGATCGCCGCAGTCTCGATCGCGCTGGCGACTGCGCGGTGGTGGCCGGCAGCGGTTCTTCTGGCGTATGGCATCGCCATGCTGGTAGCCGAGACATCGGGGCACGCCATTGACCTCACCGCGATGCCGCGATTCCCTTCGCAGAACGTGCTGACCAAGCCGATGCGCCGGGCCGATCGCACGGTGTTCGTCACCGCGCACTATGACACGCAACGCGGCAGTTTCCTATTTCACCCCAAATTCGTGGACCGCCTGCCGTTGTTTTTCAATGTCTGTTATGCCGGCGTGTTCGTGGCCATCGCGGGAATGGCGCTGCAGGCTGCGCGGTTCGCCGCCGCCGGCTACGTTCTATGGACGGCGTTGATACTTTGCGCGTGCGCCTGCGCGGTTTATCTGGCGGCTGAAATCGGCGGCCGCTATACTCCGGGCGCAAACGATAACGGCGCCGGCGTCGCGCTGGCCTTGTGGCTGGCCTCGGAGTACGGTCGACGGACCGGGGAATTTCCGCCGGACTGCGAGTTGCGGTTTCTGTTCACGGGCAGCGAAGAAGCCGGCTGCCGCGGCATGAAGGCGTTCCTGAACTCCGGCGCCGGACAGTTGGACCCGCGCCGCACGCGCTTCGTGAATCTGGACAACCTCGGCACGGGCATGGTCACCTTTCTCAGTGGCGAAGGGATGCTGTTCTACCGCCGGGCGGGCGCCACGCTGCTGCATATCGCGCGCGCGATGCGCGAGACCGCCGCGCGTCCCGTGCAAGAGCAGGCGAATCTGCTGCTGCCGACCGACGCGTTGCCGCCGGCGGCGCTGGGCTTTGAGGCGATTTCCTTTCTGGGAAAAGACGCCCCCGGACGCATGGGAAATTACCACTGGCACACGGACACGTTCGCCAACGTAGATGCCGCTTTTCTCCGCTTTCAGCAGCAATTCTTTGTGGAGTTCGTCAAGCGGGCGATGGCAGTGGATTCCCCGTCATGAGGTTTCGACAGCCAGTCCGGTACGCTCGGCAATGGCGCGCGCCAACTCATCGGCCCGCTGGGAGCCGATCAGCACGCGCTCGCCGCCGGCCAGCACCAGGCGGGCGCCCCGGTTGCCGCGCGCGTGATACACGATGCCCCGCGCATCCCAGCGCACTCCCCAGCCGCCGAAGTCCCGGATGGGACGATAGGTGCGGGTCGCCACGCTCCGGATCTGGTCCCACGGGATGCTGCGCTCCGGCCACAGCCAGACGAAACAAACGAACAAGCCATCGCCACGGACTTCGGTGACGAGCCTCAATCGCAGGAACCAAACGGCCACTACCGCGGCAACCGCGAAGGCCGGCCACAGCAAAGCGCCCGATATAAAGGGCTGGTTCAGCCATATCTGCCGATACAGCCCGTAACCGACAAGGATTGCAGGAACGCAAAACATCGCGGTCCAAAACCACTCAAAGCGCTGCTCTTCGCGAAACCGTGTCATCGGGCTTGGACCCAATGTAGCACTTGGCTCCGTCAGTACGAGTCCCAAGGCGCCCGTTCCGCAATGCGGCGGCTTCCCAGTGCGCCGTCAATCACACCCGCCGAGAAGCCGGGCGGGGGCGATCCCGCGGTTGCGTACCGGTATAGAGCGACGGTGAACACTCCTCTCACCGCGGAAGTCACCGTCGCCAGGATCAGGAGGTAAGCGGCTGCCAGGATGATTCCGGCGATAGGGTCAACCCGCCAGCAGGCCAGCGCCAGGAGCACGGCTGGAATCGAGAGCAGCGTGCTCAACAAGCCAAAGCCAAAGCTGCCCGCCACCTGTTCGCCCCAGTGACTGCGGAACAACTCCGCGGAGCGATTGAGGGAGCCAAATACGCCGCGATCCTCGAACAACAGCACGGGCACGATCAGATAGGCGATCAGCGACCACGCCAGGTTCAACCCGGCCCCTAAGATACTCAGCAGCTTGTTGTTCCGATCCCGCAGAGTGCTCAACACCAGGCCCACGGAGGCCGCCAACAACGCCCATGCGGCGATGCGCCCCAGGCGGTCCAGCGCAATGCGAAAGCCCGCGCCAACGGTGGGCTGTTTGCCGGAGAGGCGGATATTGGCGCAGCCCATCAGCGCGCTATTGAAGAAAATACCTACGAAGAAATTCAGGTAATACCACGCGAAGAGCACGGCGTAGTCGTCCCACTTGCCCTTGTGGTGCGTGACCGCCTGAAGGGTGCCGTCGCGATAGAGCGGGATGAAGAAACTGGCGCCGAGCAGCAGCAACGAGATCCCGCTGCAGATCGGAAACACGAGGATTTCCGAATCTCCGGCGAGTACGGCGAAGCTTTCCTTGAACAGTTGCCAGGTGCGGCCAAATCGACCCATGGCGGCTAGTCTCCACGGTCATAATATCTCTAAGTTATAAGGGATCGCTAGTATTTAATGAGTCTGCTAACCATCGGCTACTCCCAGCGCAGCGCGCGCACAGGATCGATGCCGGTGGCGCGGCGCGCGGGAAAATAGCCCGATAGGGCCGCCACCGCCGCGATGCCCAGCGCGGCTGCGGCCATCGTCGACAGGTCGGTGGCCTCAATTCCGAAGAGCTGCGCCTGGATCAAGCGGGTGGCGGCCCATGCGGCGCCCACGCCAATCGCGACGCCGGCCGCCGCCAGCAGCAGCACCTCGCGCATCACCATCCAAACCACCGAACCGGTATCCGCGCCCAGCGCCATGCGGATGCCGATCTCCCTGGTCCGGCGCGCCACCGTGAATGCCATCACACCATAAAGCCCCAACGCGGCCAGCAATGTGGAGACGCCGCCAAACACGGTTGAAAGTGTGGCCAGCAGCCGTCGGATGAACAGGTTGATCTCGATCTGGTCGTCCAGCGTGCGCAGGTCGTACATGGGCACCGCCGGATCGACTTCGCGCACCACCCGCCTTATGGTGTTGAAGGCGTTGATGGGGTCGCCTTGCGCGCGGAGGTACACGGTCATACCGTTCACGAAATCCAGTTGCGTATAAGGAATGTAGAGCTCGTAAGGGATTTCATCGCTCATGTTCTCGTATTTGGTGTCGCCGGCGACCCCCACGATTTCGATATCCATCTTGGTGCCGGGGTCGATGCCCATGCCGACGTGCCGGCCCAGCGGATTCACACCACCGAAATACCGGTGGGCAAACTTCTGGTTGATAATTCCCACCTTGGGCGCGCCCGCGGCGTCTTTGATCGTGAAATCCCGCCCCAGCATGATGGGGATCTTCAATGCCGCAAAATAATCGGTGGAACAGTATTGCATGTGCGGATCGGGGGCCTCGCCCTGTTTGGGCGTGTAGCCCTCGATGGTGACCCAGTTGTCCCATTCGTTGTCTTGCATCACCGGTATCATGGCCAGCGTTTCGGCCTGGATGCCGGGCACGGCTTTCAAGCGATCCCTCAGACGGCGGTAATAGTCGAACGTCCAGGGTTTGTCGTAACGGTTCAAGGTGGGTTCGACGGCGAACGACAGCAGCCCATGCACGTCGAAGCCTGGGTTGGTGTATTTGAGATTGCGAAGACTCTGCAGGAACAGTCCCGCGCCGATCAGCAGCAGCAGCGACAGCGCCACTTGTGCCACCACCAGACCTTTGCGAAGCTGGACGGACCCGCCGTGCAACACGGCGTTAGCCTGGTCTTTGAGCGTATCGGCGAGGCGCGGCCGCGTGGATTGCAGCGCCGGCACGAGTCCGAATATCACGCCTGCCGACACCGCGACGAGCGCCGTAAAGCCGAGCACCGTCCAATCCGGCGTGCTGGAAAGCGATAGTGGCGTGCTGCCGGTAGGCAGAAAAGCGATCAGCGCCTGGTCGATCGCGGCGGCCAGTCCCACACCTAGCGCGCCCCCTGCGGCGGAAAGCACCAGACTTTCCACCAGCAACTGCCGGATCAGGCGCGCGCGGCTGGCGCCCAGCGCGAGCCGCACCGCGATCTCCTTCTGCCGCGCCGACGCTCGCGCAATCAGCAGGTTGGCCAGGTTCGAGCAGGCGATCAGCAGAACCAGCGCCACGATGGCCATCAGGGCCAGCAATGGTTTCGAGTACGAATCGCGCAGGTAGGACCGGCCCGTCGCTCCAGGCATGACTTCCATATGCATCTTCAGGAACTCGCTCTTTACGAAGGGCGATGCCTTGGCGAACTCTTTCTGCTGCACCTCCATGTCGAGAATTTGGTGGAAGAGCGGCTGCAACCCTGCCTGCGCTTTTTCGCGGGTCATACCGGGCTTGAGCCGCCCGAAAACTTCCGTCCACCGAAAACGGCGGTTGTTGAGGCGGTCGAATGTGCCGCCCGGCGGCAAGCTGTTCATCATCGTAATCGGGACGCGAATCTGGGGCGCAAATCCGGGCTCCACGCCGTCAAAGCCCGCTTGGCTGACGCCGACCACCGTGAGCGGGTAGCCGTTCACCATGATTTTTCTGCCCAGGATGCCGCGATCGCCCGCGAAACGGCTCTTCCAGTAGCCGTAGCTGAGAACCGCCAGTGGGTGCCCGCCCTGATACAGGTCGTCGGAAGCGGTGAGAACGCGGCCAATGGCGGCGCCGATTCCCAGTACTCGGAAATAGTTGCCCGATACAACTTCGCCCGAGAGGAGTTCCGTGCGCCCTGCAAATGAAGCGCTCATCGTTTCGCGATGCATGCAAAACATTCCGGTAAATACTCGATTCCGGTCGCGGATATCCTGGTACATGGGATACGAGATCTTGTCGCGCCCGTTGTTTCCGCCGTAGTGGCGGCCACGCCCGGCCAGCATTACCAGTTGTTGGGGATCTTTCACGGGCAGCCGCCGCAGAACAAGCTGATGGATGAGCGTGAAGATGGCCGTATTGGCGCCGATTCCAAAAGCCAGTGAAAGAATGGCTACGGCGCTGAACACGGGCGCTTTGCGAAGGGTCCGGAAGGCGAAGCGGAGATCTTGCGGGAGAGCGGGCATGCTCGTTATACTGCGCGGGCGGGAAAAAGTTACGAAAGCAGATGTACTAGCCACCGTAACTTGCGGGCCGCCACGCTCGTCCCCCCATCTTCGCGCCCGCCGCGCCTTTAGATAACCAATAGTAAGTGGTGCTAATTGGTTGTGTTTTTTGTTACACTCAAATCACCCCAATTGAGGGGAATTCCGATGCGACGGCGACGTATTCTATTGGGGTTGGTTTGCGCGATATCTTTGGCGCAGGATTCCGAGAAATTGGCGCCTTATTACCCGACTCCCGAAGGCGTTGTGGTGAAAATGCTGGAATTAGGTGGACTGAAACCAGGCGAAAAAATGTTCGACCTGGGCAGCGGCGACGGACGCATCGTTATCGCGGCGGCCCAGAAGTTTCAGGCGAACGCCGTCGGCGTGGAATTGGACAAAGATCTGTGCCGGCAAAGCCTGGAACGCATCCGCAAACTCGGTTTGGAAAGGACCGCGCAGATCGTCAATGGCGATATTTTGAAGCAGGATTACAGTTCAGCGGATTTAATCACGGTGTACCTATTGCCGAATTCCAACGATAAAGTGCAGCCGCTGCTAGAGCGGCAATTGAAAAAAGGAGCGCGCGTCGTCGCGCACGATTTCGAATTCAGGGGCTGGACGCCGGTAAAGGTGGAAGACATCGAAGATGATGGCGAGGGCCGCAGTCACACACTTTTTCTGTACCGGCGTTAGTTGCATGATGAGCGCAAGTGCCAGGTAATATGGTTCCGCTGCCGGCCGCCTGGAGGCGCGTTTTGCTGTGGACGCGGCTGGCGTTCGCGGGCGCCGGATTGGCCAGCGGACTGCTGCTTTCGCCCCGGTCGACTCCCTGGGTGGTGGCCGCGGCCAGCGTGTATCTGGCCTTAAGCCTGTTGGTCCCACTGAGAAAGCGGAGCGGCCGGGCTTTCGCCTTGCTCGTGCTCTTCGTGGATTTAGTCTATTTTCTGGTGCTGGCCGGCGCCGGGATCGGGCTTGTTATTTGGCTTCCCGCCTTCTACCTCCTCTACATGCTCACGCAGGCGGTGTTCGTGTATGGCGCGCCCGAGGTTTTGATTGTGGCAGTGGTGAGCGCGATCTTCTGCATCGCCGTGCAATCGCCGGACGTATTCCCGATCAGGCGCACAGCCGTGGTCATGGGCGCGCTGGCTTACGCGTTCGCGGTCTACAAGAAACGCTTGGAATCGGGCATGGAGGCATTGGAGTGTGAAGCCGCCGAGACCAGGGAGGAAGCCCTGCGCGCGCGGGAGGCGGAACGGCTGCGGATTGCCTCCGATTTCCATGACGGTCCCCTACAAAGCTTCATCAGCCTACAGATGCGGTTGGAGATTCTGCGTAAACTTCTGGAGCGGGATTCCGGCGCTGGAATGGACGACCTGCGAGATCTGCAGGAGCTGGCACAGCAACAGGTGAAGGAGTTGCGGGCGTTCGTCCGGAGCATGCGGCCGCCGGATATGCAGGGATCCAACCTGTACGCCACTGCGCGGCGGATTTGCGAGAATTTTCAGAAGGAGAGCGGCATTCCGGTGTCTTTCGTTGGCGGCGAGGGACCCCTCAAGTTCCCCGAGGAAATGGCTTCGGAAGTGATCCAGATGCTCCGGGAGGCGCTGCACAATGTGCTGAAGCACGCGGGCGCTACACGCGTGGCAGTCTCTTTGGAGCGGGAGGCCAGGACGCTGGAATTATCGGTGGACGACAATGGCGGCGGCTTCCGCTTCTCCGGCGTTTATTCGTTGGACGAATTGGAGCTGCTGCGTCTGGGGCCGGCCAGTTTTCAACGGCGCGCGCGCGCGCTGAATGCGGACATGACCCTGGAATCGCGGCCTGGGCGGGGGGCCGGCCTTAAGCTGCGCGTACCGATTCCATGAACTCCCTGCCGATGCGCGCCATGGGCGGCAGCGCGATTTGCCTGCTGGCACTCGGATGGGGCGGATGCGGGTACTCTGATTTCCGGCTCCCGGAGTTGGCGCCGGCCCAGCCCCAAGTGGGTTACGAATGGAGACCTCGCGACGCCCCGGTTTTGCCGCATGGCGGCCCAGGCGAGTGGGACTCGCACGATGCCTTGAACCCCTCCGTGGTCCGCCGCGGCGCGGCTTATTACAATTTTTACTCGGGTTTCGACGGGACCACTTGGCGTACGATCCTGGCGACTTCCGCCAACGGGCTGTCCTGGAAGAAAGAAGGCGTAGTGCTGGCTCCCGAGCCGCGTCTCGGCGAAGCGGGGTACATCGCGGCGAACGGCTCCGCCCTTTTCGACCAAGGCGAGTTCTGGTATTGGTACCAAGCTGGACCTAAGGAAACACCCCGGCTGGGATTGGCGCGCGCGAGCGACGGCAGGCATTGGCGCAAGGCACGCTTTCCGGTGATGGATTACGGTCCGCGCGGAAGCTGGGACGAACGCGGGCTGGCCGATCCCTACGCCATCAAAGTGGGAAGGTATTTCTACCTGTTTTACCTGGGCGAGGATCGCGCGCGGCGGCAACGGCTGGGAGTGGCCCGGTCCCTGGACGGCGAGCATTGGCAGAAGGTGCGGTCCAACCCGATTCTGGAGTTGGGCAAGGACGGCAGCTTCGACGAGATGGGGCTGGGCGAGCCGGCCGTATGGATCGCGCACGGCTACTACTGGATGCTGTATACCGGCCGCGACGCGCAGCAGAATCGGCGGCTGGGCATGGCGCGTTCCACCGATGGCGTTCACTGGGAAAAACTGCCGGCGGCCTTCAGTGGGCGCGAGGCTTGGGATAGCCGGGTGGTTTGCGACCCAACCATCGAACTGATGGACGGCCGCTTGACCGTGTGGTTCGGCGGAGGGGATGCGCCATCGCCGGACGAGAATCTCAACGGCCAGATCGGCGTGGCGACCCTGCATGCCGTCCACGCGGACGACAAACTGGCAAAATGAAATTATCAATGCGAAGCGGATTGCGGATGATGTAGCCGCTGCAATGGTGGAGTGCTGGCCGGATGGCGTGATTGAAGAATTCGATAGGGATGAGTCCTACTTTCACGATATCCACGCGGCATTGGAGCGGGATTCGCGAAAAATCCCGGGCGGCGCGCTGGTGTGGCAGACTGAAACGGAGAGCGACCGCGCCTATCGGGACGATGACGACGACTGGGACGATGACGATCGCGACGATTTGCCGCCCGACGGACCGGACTTTCAGTCCTATCACGTTTTCTTCCTGGCCCCACAGGGCGGCGAATTCGAATTCGAAACGGAGACCGAGAGCCTGGAAGAGCCGGAAGATCCGGAGGACCCAGATGGCGAAGTGAGCACCGTTACGTACCCGGGCAAGGGCCGGTATGGCTGTAGCGTAGCGGTCTCTCTTGCCACTCCGTTCGCGTCCGTGACCTTTTCCGAATATGCCCAATTCGAGGACGGCAGCACCTCCACACCGGATCCGGGAAACGTCGGGTATTTCGATGAGACGGGTGAACCGGTCGATGCCGTTGCGTCATACCGGAAACATTTAGGTGAAAGCGCATTTGCCAAGCTGGAGCATCTGCGCGCGGGAATCGTCAAGGTGCTGACGGAGCATGGCGTGGTCGTTGTGGATCAAGCCATTCTGGATCTGCCGGCGCCGGATCTTAAGGCAGATGGGGACGTATTCCTGGAAGGGAAGAAGCTAACCGTCGGGGATGCGTTTTTCTTCTGCGGAGTTTGAATGCGCGAGTCTGTCGGGCTAATCCGCCGCGTGCTGCCGTGGCTAACCATCGGCGTGCTGGCGGCGATGCTCTACGATGGCTGGATCTTCTACTCGCGGTGGAGGAGCGTGCGGGAAGGCGCACAGGCGCGCCGGGATGAGGAAGCGCGGCGCGCCCGCCAGACGCTCGATTTGATGGGCGGAACGGATTTCAGGATTATCAATTTCTATGCCGCGCCGCAGGCGATCCGGCGCGGCGCCCAAACCAAGATCTGCTTTGGAGTCTATGGGGCAAGGCGGGTCCGCATAGAGCCGGCGGTTGGAGATTTACATCCGGCGATGAGTTACTGTCTGCAGGTGGCGCCACGGAAATACACCGAATACAAGCTCATCGCCGAAGACGGCGCGGGGCACACCGCCACCGCGAGCCTCGTCATCAAGGTCGTTCATTGACTCTTACAGGAGAACTGTGGCGCGCCGTAAGCCTGGGCCATCCAGCGTGTAATCGAACCATCCGATCGTCATCTCCTCCCAGGTCTGAGGTCCCCACCGGACTTCCTTAAGTGGATCGGGATTAGCGGGATTGTTCGGTGAGTTATCGAAATGCGCCACGCACTCCAGCCGCGTGCCCTTGGGCAGCCGCAGAAGATCCTGCATGCCGTAGACCAATTGCCAGTTGAAGTTATAGTTAGGCACGCGCAGGACGATCTCGGAATGGCCGTCCGGATAAACCGCCGTGTAAGTGAAATCCTTGCCGCGCACGTGCATATGAGGCATCAGGTCCACGATTCGGACGTCCCCGGGCGCGGTCCAACGGGAACGCGCTTCGTAGTTGGGATCGCCGGGAAGTATCGCCAGGCGGAAGTTAGTGGCCGTACCGGTCAGCGCCGGGGGCTCAATGGGGCCGCGGGCGAAGATCAGGCCGGATGGAAGTCCGGTCCGCCCTTGGGCGTGTAGTGCAGTTGGAAGAGGAGCTTGGCCCCCGCCTTCGGCAGCTTGGCGGTCCCCGTCGGGTACACTGTGGGTTGTTCGCCCGGTGCGAACCCGGCCAATTTGGCCGCTGGACCAGTCGCGTCCGCCTTCGCCCTTGTTTTCACCGCCCGTACGAATCGCCAGGGGCGTGGTCCGACGCGAACACGATCACATGAGCACGACGGCCCGGATGGGGAGAGGCATTTTGAGAGAAGCAAATATTAAAATGCGTTAATAAACTTGGGACGCGCCCTTGCACGTACTAAAAGTGCTCAAAAATAGCGCTTATAGGGTTGATACTACGTGTTGATGGTGTATAATACTTCCAGGAGGACAAGGATGGCGGGATTCGCACCTGGACGCGACACCGGAACAGATGCCGGTGTGGCGCCTCAACGAGAGGTAGAGAGACTCAATTTCAACGTCTCCCAGACTGTTGCTAAAGAAGTGAGAGCCATGGCGGATGAGATGAACATTTCCATGACCCAACTCTTTAGATACGCTTTTGGGATTTTGAAAATTGCCGTGACCGAAGCAAAGAAAAATCGCAAGCTGGTGATCGCGGACGAAAATGGCACACCAGTAAGAGAGATTGTTTTGCCGGGATAGACACATTCTTCCAGCATGGTTCCACGGATCCGCCTGGAAGACCCAATCGTGCAGAGCTTGGCTGGGCTTGACGAGATTACCCGGCCCATACATAACCTGCGCATCGTGGAAGCTCGGGTGACGTTTTGGTCTGCCATTGCTTTGCTGGGCGTTGGAACAGTCATTCTCGTAATCGGCGCGTTTGGTCCGAGTGCGCAGATGCATTCCGCCGTGCTGGCTGTGGGCGCGCTGTTGAATCTAATTGGCGGCGCCATACTGAAGCTCCATCGGGACGTGCATGCCAAGCTGGACCGGTTCCACAGAGATCGGGAGCAAATGGATATGATCCTGCGGATCGAGGACAAGCATGCCAGAGATCGGGCAATCGAGGAGTGTGCTCGATCCATGCGGGACGAGAGAGCCGGTTGGTGGAAGCGCCTTCTGGGGCGATGAGATAGGAGCGCGATGTGCGTTTGTTCACGGGCCTCGATCTTCCTCCCGAACTAGTCGGAACCCTCTACGCCTTGCTTGACCGGCTGCGCCCCGCGGCGCGCATCAAATGGATCCCGCCCGCGAATCTGCACGTGACCATCCGCTTCTTCGGCGCATGGCCCGCGGAGCGTCTGCCGGATCTGTGCGCAGCGCTCGCCGGAATCCCCAGCCATCCATCGATCCCGATTCACATCCGCAAGCTGGGCTTCTTCCCCAACCCGCACTCCCCGCGCACTTTCTGGGCGGGCGTGGAAGCCGCGCCGGATCTGGCGGCCCTGGCCTCGGAAATAGATCGCGCCCTCGAACCGCTAGGTCTCAAGCCGGAAAGCCGCCCGTTAAGCCCGCATCTGACATTGGCGCGCATCAAGGAGCCAGTGCCGATGCAGAAACTGCGTGAGACCATCGCCGCGCTGCCGTCGCTCGATTTCGGCAGCTTCAGCGCCGATCGCTTTTTCCTCTACCAGAGCCGCCCAGGTCCCGCCGGTTCGGTATACACCAAGCTTGCGGAGTTTCCGCTTGCAAGCTGCGGTAGCGGCGGTAGCGGCGATATGATGGGGTAAGGAGAGATCTAATGGCCGCATCCTCCCCTCCGTTCTCCTACGAAACGCGCCTCAACATTCTCCACCAGCCGTTGGAAACGATCGACGAAAGAGCGCTTGCCGATGCGTGCGAGTACAAGTGGTACAACCAGACCTTATGCAAGGTGAACGATTCGGTGGTCCGCATGGCTGTGGTGCAAGGAGAATATCATTGGCACAAGCACGATGAGGACGACGAGTTCTTCTACGTCGTTGAAGGCCATCTGTCGATCGATCTGGAAGGGCGTACGGTCGAGCTATCCCCGCGACAGGGAATTGTCGTTCCTAAAGGGACGGTCCACCGAACGCGCGCTGACGAGCGAACCGTCATCCTGATGGTCGAAAACGCGGGAATCGTTCCAACAGGCGATTGATGACCGCTGCCCTAGGACTTGCGATCGCCTATCTGCTGGGCGACATCCCGTTCGGATATCTGCTGGTGAAGTTGACCACTGGGCGCGACGTGCGCGCATCCGGCAGCGGCAACATCGGCGCCACCAACGTCTTGCGCACCACAGGGCGCGCCGCGGGCGTGGCCACTCTGCTGCTCGATATGGGTAAAGGTTATCTGGCCGTATGGCTGGAAGGCCGGCTCACGGGCGGGAATCTCGAGTGGATGAGCGCCGCCGCCCTGGCCGTCATGATCGGGCATTCTTATCCGGTGTTCCTGCGCTTCCGCGGCGGTAAAGCCATGGCCGCGTTCGTGGGTGCCTGGCTCTGCCTGACGCCGCTGCCGCTGGCTGCGGTACTGGTGGTCTTCGTGGCGATGGTCATCCGGACACGGCATATCTCGCTGGCATCCATCGTCGGCGCGGGGACCTTCCCGCTGGCGGTATGGCTGATCGAGCATCCACCGGCAATCGTCGTGGCCGCCGCCATCCTCAGCGCGGCGCTGATCGTCCACCGCCACCGCGAAAACATCGCGCGGCTGCGCGCCGGAACCGAGTCCGTCTTTTCATTTGGGAGCCCCAAGTGAACGATCTCGCCATCGTCGGCGCGGGGAGTTGGGGCACCGCGCTGGCCGTAGTGCTGGCGCCCCGCTTTCCGCGCATTCGTCTGTGGGTGTATGAAAAGGATCTCGCCGGCCGGATGCGCGCTACTCGCACCAACGATCTATACCTGCCCGGATTCTGTCTACCCGCCAACGTAACCGTGGAAACGGAATTTGTGGCCGCGCTGGAGGACGCCGCGATCGTGCTCAGCGTCATGCCCTCGCACCTAGTGCGCGCGATCTATGGCCAGATGCTGCCGTGCCTGAATCCCTCAATGGTCTTCGTGAGCGCCACAAAGGGGCTGGAAAACGGCACTTTGTTGCGCGCCTCCGAGGCGATCCGCGAATGCGTTTCAGCCAGCTTCGAACCCCGTGTTGCGGTCCTCTCCGGACCCACCTTTGCGCGTGAGGTGGCCCGTGGCGATCCCACTGCGCTGGTGGTGGCTTCCACGGACCAGTCTTTGGCAGCCAGCGTGCAAGCGAGCTTTTCGGGGCCGACTTTTCGCCTTTATACCAGCCCCGATCCGGCGGGCGTCGAAATCGGCGGCGCGGTGAAGAACGTGGTGGCCATCGGGGCAGGCGTGTGTCATGGCTTGGGGTTAGGCAGCAATACGCAGGCCGCGCTGATCACCCGCGGGCTGGCCGAGATGACCCGCCTCGCCATGGCCCTCGGCGGGCGGCCGCAAACTCTCGCCGGTTTGGCAGGGCTGGGCGACTTGGTGCTCACCTGTACTGGAGAATTGAGCCGGAACCGCACGGTAGGTCTGAAACTGGCGCGCGGGCGCAAATTGGAGGAGATTGTCAGCTCAATGAAAATGGTGGCGGAAGGCATCAAAACAACCAATGCGACCGTCGACTTGGCCCGCCGGCATGCGGTCGAGATGCCCATCTCGACCCAGATGTTTGAAATGTTGAACTTTGGGCTGCCTCCGCGCGAGGCGGTCCGGAGGCTGATGGACCGCACTCTCAAGGGGGAATAACCTTAGTACTTTTGACGCGCAACCTATCATGGAACCTAGGGTTAGCACAGGTATGGGGGCAGCCGTAGCAAGGGCCCTGGACTACGATGCCGAGTTAATGCTTCGCGTGAAGGAAGGGGATGGCGCCAGCTTCGGCGTCCTGCTCGCAAAGCATCGCGCCTCGGTGATTCATTTCGTCTACCGGTTGGTGCAGGAGCAGGCCGTCGCCGAGGAATTGGCGCAGGAGGTCTTCCTGCGCGTGTATCGCTCGCGGTCGAGCTATGAGCCCACGGCCAAGTTTAAGACCTGGCTATTCCGGATCGCGTCGCGCCTGGCGTTGAACTGGCTGCGCGACGAAAAACACGAGCGGGGACAGGAGCGTCTTGACGATGGGTCTCCGGATCTCCCATTACGGCAGGTGTCCGATCGGCGGCCCTCGGTGGAACAGGAACTAGTGTACGCAGTGAAACGGCGTGAGATCCGGCGGGCGGTGGCCGCTCTGCCTGAAAAGCAGCGGGCGGCTGTGCTGCTGCACAAGTACGAAGAGATGCCGTACGCCCAGATCGCGAGGGTGTTGGAGTGCTCGGAATCGGCGGTAAAATCGCTTCTGTACCGGGCTTATGAAACGCTGCGCGCCCGTTTGGCGTACATGGAAACAACATGAATTGCCCAATCCAAAGCCGCAACCCGGAAAGGTTCGTAGCTTATGCCGCCGGCACACTCGATCCGGAAACCGCGCGCGCGCTGGAACGGCACCTAGCCGAGTGCGCCGCTTGCCGGTCGATAGCGGCGGACCAGACCGCCGTGTGGAAGGCCCTGGACGCCTGGGAGGCTCCCCCGCTCTCGCCCAATTTCGACCAGCGGCTGTATCGCCGGATCGACCAGGAAGTGCGTTTCTCGTGGTGGGATCGCCTCGCGCGCACATTCCGCCCGATGCCGCTCCGCCAAGCGGTACCGCTGACCGCTTCGGCCGGCCTGCTGCTGGTAGCGGGCCTGCTTCTGCAACACCCGGGTACCATCGCGCCGGTTGCGCCGCGCGGTGAAATCGTGCGCGCGAATCAGGTGGAACGCACTCTGGACGACCTGGACCTATTGCGCCTGTTGGGCACGGCGGACTCCACGCAAAGCGTGCATCCCGATGCCAGGTGATGTTGGACGCACCACGCTGCTGAGGTTCGGATGGGTCGTGCTGCTGGCAATTCTGCTGGCGATGGTGGCCGCCGCGCAACAGCCGCCGACGAATCCGATTGATCGCTGGAACCGGATGTCCCCGGCGCAGCGCGAACGCGAGCTTTCGAAGCTGCCGCCTGCCCGCGCGCGGCTGATTCGCCAGCGCATCTGGCGGTACAACCACATGCGCCCGGAGGAACAGCAGGCGCTTCGCGAGCGTTACCAGACTTTCAGCCAGCTTCCGCCGGACAAGCAGCAGATCGTCCGCGATCGGCTGCGCGAGTTCCACCAGTTGCCGCAGGCGCGCCGACCGGTAGTGCATAGCGAAATCGCGCGCCTGCGCTCGTGGCCGGAAGCCCAACGCCAGGCGCGCATGATCGGCGACGAATTCCGTAGCCAGTTTTCGCCGCAGGAACAGCAGATTATCCGGGACCTTAGTGCATACCTGCCCAACTGACCGGTAACATATAGGAAAGCTTGCGCCCTCGCCGCATTCTAATCGTCGCGCCTCCCGTGGGCCCCATCGGCTCTGGGGAAGCCGGCGGCGTCGAAACCCACCTGCTGAGTCTCACTCCCATACTCGTAGAACGCGGGCACAAAATCGGGATTGTGGCGCCGGCCGGAAGCGTCGTGCCGGTCGCGGGCGTCACGGTGTACCAGATTGCGGGTGACGCGAGTCCGAGCGCCACGCGCGCCGAGCGATCCACGCGCACCGTGGTCCGCATCGGCGGCGTGCTGGAGAACATGTGGGACCAGGCTTTGCGGGTGCAGGGCCAATATGAAGTAGTGATCGGCATTAGTTATGACTGGCTGCCGTTTTACCTGACTCCTTTCTTCCGCACTCCTGTCGGAGATTGGATCACCATCTGTTCCGCCATGGACGAGGTGGACAGCATCATTGAGAAGCGTTGGCGGGAGGGCCGGCTGAAGCTGGCCATGTATACGGGCGCGCAAGCCCGCACGTATGCGTTCCTCGAAAGCGCCGGCGTACAGCTTCTGTACGGAGGGGTGGATACCACAGTTTTCCAATACAATTCGCAGCCGCGGGAGCGACTGTGTTGGGCCGGGCGTATCTCACCTGAGAAGGGTTTAGAGGATGCTATCGCGGTGGCTCGCGCGCTCGACATGCCGTTGGATGTTTGCGGCAAGATCCAGGACGAGGCGTACTGGCAGGCGGTGATGCGTGACGCGGGAGGGCAGGTTGTTTATCACGGATTTCTGCTGCCCGAAGAATTGCAGAAACGTTACGCGCAAGCGCGCGCCACGCTGGTTACGCCGCGCTGGATCGAGGCGTTTGGGAATACGGTTATTGAATCGATGGCGTGCGGCACGCCGGTGGTGGCGTACGACAGAGGCGGCCCGGCGGAGATCGTCGAGCACGGCAGGAGCGGCATTCTCGTGGCGCAGGATGCAAGCGTTCAAGGATTGGTGGAAGGCGTGCGAGCGGCGGTTGGGCTCGACCGTCGCGTGGTTCGCGCACGGGCTGAGGAGTTTTCGTTGGTCAGGATGGCGGATCGATTTGAGGCGTGGGTAGAGTCAGTGGTTGGCCGACCCGGCTAGGGCTGTGACGAAGGCATCCCAGCTTTCGAACGCCAAGTGGCGCTCATAGAAGGAATCGCCACGTTCGGCGCGGTGCCACGCATCCACGAACCTTCTCGCCGCCTCGTCCTCGATTGCCCCGCCGACTGTGATTTTCAGATCGCTCACTTGTCGCCTCGCAAGGTCCTTGCAGAGTTAATTAATAGCCAAAGGCCTTGGCTAACGATAGCATATCGTCAAGAAGCATTTTCAGGTGCGGGCACTTTTCATACGCAAGGTCCGGGGTTAGCTTGCCGAATAGCCTGAAGCCGTCGGTTACTTTCTTGTAGTCGTTACCGGCGGCCGAGTACAGCTGATGGAGCAGCTTCGCGGGTGGTTGTTGGAAGTCGACTGATTCCGGCCGGTACGAAGCGCTTTTGAGGCGGTCGCGAATCGCGGCTGGAAATATCTCGGGATTGCTGAGGAGCCAAGCTTCGGTCTCGTGAACCGCGAAGTGCTGGCGGAAGCGCCGGTCCCCAACTCGGCGCTCCAATTCGGCCTTGGCCCAGGTGTACTTCGCATCTACGGTCAAGCTTGGCGGCAAGGACAGTGGTGCGCCGTACAAATCCAAGAGACCGATGACAGCGATCAACCCGCCGGAATCCAGATCTTTCTTGGCGCGCTGGGCAAAGCTCTTCAGATAATCGCCACTTCCCTGGAAGCGCACCGGTTTGACGCCCGCCGGATGCGAGAGCCTTGGATCGAGCCAGCGCTCGAGGAACGCGGGGACAGCCCGCTCGGTGTGACCCTCGACGAAAAGCGCAATGTTCACAAGACAGCTGCGGCCTCGCCGGAGAAAATGAAGCGGCCGAGCGAATAATCCGCTACCCATTTCCGCAGTTCGTCCGGGCCGACCGTCTTCAACTCAGTGTGGTCTCCGGCCCAGTTGAAGACGGTGGTGGCCGGGAGCGTGTCGCCGAAGGCGTCCAGCATCTGCGGCGAGTGTGTGCTGAGGATGACTTGCGTCCGCGTGGCAGCCGCTACGGCGAATTCGGCGAGTATCGGCAGCATGGATGGATGCAGGCCAGACTCGGGTTCGTCGATGGCTATGAGCGGCGGCGGATCGGGTGTGGCTAGGATCGTTAGCAGGAGCAAGAAGCGTAGAGTGCCGTCCGAGAGGTCGGCGGCGCTGTCCTCGCGAACCCCGTGTTTCCGTCGGACGTATAGCTGGATGCGGTCCGGTTCGGTCGGGCGAAAGAATAACTCGGCGTAGTCATCGGGAAAGGCCGCCGACATGCCGTTGTCGATTGCATCCTTGAAGTCACTTTCATATAGGGTTTTTAGGACTGGGGTGAGGTTTTGCCCGTGCGCTGCAACGCGTTTCTCATCCCGGACGACGGCAGGTCGCCTGATTTCCGAGTGTTCGTCTACGCGCAGGTCGTGGTAAATGGCCCACCCTCTTAGCTGTTTCTGCAGCAGATACGCTACTGGGTGTATCCACAGTGCTGAAACCATCGAAAGAGCTGTCTCCGTTTCGGGAAGAGGCCAAGCCGGATCGAGCAGAAGCTCGTTATCGCCATCAAGAACCGTCAATCCATCCGGGTTCCTCTCCATGAGCCGAAGTGGCGTAGATGGTCCCACAAAAACCAGCGCCTCCGAAACAACCGAAAAGCTCGCGGACTGTGACATCGACATTAAGGTGAAGCGGTAAATGGGTTCTGCTTTGGGCTCGTCGGTGGTGTCAATCTCGAACTCGATTTGTTGCGCCGATCCACCCCACAGCAAACGCGGAAATCCGCCTTTGCTTAGCACGAAATCGCGCAGGCTGCCAGCAGCCGAGGCGCGAATGAAATCCAAAGCCCGCAGCAAATTCGACTTGCCGGAGCCGTTTGAACCGATCAACACGTTCAAACGCTCCGGCTTCCATGTCACGTCCTTGAACGACGTGAAGCCCGAGATTCTGAGCGACTGGACATACATACTCAGTTATTGTACGCCTTCCGCTACTGCTCCCGCCGCACATACTCAAATTCGAACGGCATGCCATGTATCCCGGTGGTCGGCTTGGAAATCCAGTGCGCGATCTTACCGATCTCCATTACCGGAACCATCAAATTCCGGATATAGGCGGAGTCCTTTTCTCCGGGCAGGAATTCGTCGCGCCGCTCGTTCCATTGCTCCGCGCTGAGGCGATGGCCAGCCGGATCGAAGCGGTGCGCCGCGTAAGCGCCGATGTGCCGATGGAAGCGCCGGTCGGGCAGCCGCAACCGGTAGGGAATCTCGTGCTCCGTGATCACGCGATTCCAGCGCTCCAGGCACTTTTCGCAATCCTCAATGTATGAATCGCGCAGCACCTCGTTCATGGCATTGCGCAACGGAATCTCCTGGCCGGCGACCGCATACGAGCCTTCCAGCGCCAGGTGATCGGTATACTTGGGCTCCTGCGCGCGCCCCTTCATCCCCGCGCTGAAGAAGTTGGCGGCATTGCTGGACACCTCGCCGCCGAACAAATCCAGGCTGAGGCTGAACCACAGGTTGATGTACTTCTGCACTGTCGGCAGATCGATGGCGCCTTGGCGGCGCACATCGTCGTCGCCAGTTTCGCGCATGATCTCGCAGGCGCGCCGCACCACCCGCCGCACGCCGGATTCGCCCACGAACATGTGATGCGCCTCTTCGGTCAGCATGAAGCGCGTAGTGCGCGCGAGGGGATCGAACCCGCTTTCCGCAAGCGCCAGCAACTGGTATTTGCCGTCCCGATCCGTGAAAGTCGTGAACATATAGAACGACAGCCAGTCTTCAATCGGCTCGTTGAAGGCTTCGAGGATGCGCGGCTTGTCGCTCGATCCGCTGCGGCGCTCCAGCAACTCCTCGCTTTCCTCGCGGCCGTCGCGTCCGAAGTACGAATGCAGCAGGTAGACCATGGCCCACAGGTGGCGGCCCTCCTCCACATTCACCTGGAACAGATTGCGCAGGTCGTACAAGCTGGGCGCGGACTGGCCCAGCAGGCGCTGCTGCTCCACGCTGGCCGGTTCGGTATCGCCCTGCGTGACGATGAGCCGCCGCAGCATGTTGCGATATTCGCCGGGCACCTCCTGCCACACGGGCAGGCCGAAATGATCGCCAAAGCCCACGCGGCGATCATGCTCCGGCGGCGCCAGAAAGATGCCCCAGCGGTAATCCGGCATCTTCACGTAATCGAAATGCGCCCAGCCGCCCGCCTCGACGGATGTTGCCGTGCGCAGGTACACATCGTCCGCCTGAAAGCCTTCCGGCCCCATGTCGCTCCACCACTGCATGTAATTGGGGAGCCAGTGCTCGAGCGCGCGCAGCAGGCGCTTGTCGTTCGAAAGGTCGACGTTGTTGGGAATGCGTTCATAGAGGGACATCTAGGTCCTCCGCCAGTTGAACTGGGGCCGTTCCGGCTTGCCGTAGAGCGTGAGAGCGCCGCGCTCGCCGGTGGCGTTGGGGCGCGAGAAGATCCAGTTCTGCCAAGCCGAAAGCCGGCCGAAGACTTTGCTGTCGGCGTTTTCCGCGCCGGCGAAACGCAGGTTGGCTTCCATGCCGGTGAGCGCATCGGGCGACAGGCTGACGCGCTCCTCGATGGCCACACGCAGTTCGTCGTCCCAGTCGATTTCATCCACCGAGGCGGTGACGAGGCCGGCTTCTTGGGCGGCATCCGTGTCGAGGGGTTCGGATTCGCCTACGATTTCTTCGAGGCGCGCGGGATCGGCCATGAAGCGCACCTGCAATCGCGACGGACCGTGGGTCATGGGTAGCAGCCCGCCATTTAGCACGGACGATGCGAGGCGTACAGCCCTCGCGCCATCGCGCAACATGTAGGTACGGTCCGCGGCCAGCGCGATTTCGAGCAAGCTGCCTGCGAAGCAGGAGCCTTCATCGACCACGGCAAACAGGCTGCGCGCGGTCAGATCCAGACGGCGCAGGGTGCGCGCCATCAGCAGCAGAATTTCGTTTACGAGCCAGTCTTCGCGAAGGTGGTAGAGCGTCGTGTCGACTTGGCGCACGGCATCGAGATCGCCGCGGGTCTTCAGCAGGACGAGGCCGATCTCGTCGTTGTGGAAGCGCAGCCGCAGCAGCGCGTCGTCGATCTCGCGGAAGGCGCGCAACGGCCAGAAATCGGCCCCGGCGGCGCGGATGGCTTCCGGCGTATCGGGCTGTGCGCCTTCGGGCCCACGTATCGTCAGCTCGGCTGTGCGGCCTTCGCGATTCAGTCGCAGCTCGACGTGACGGTAGCGTACCGTGTCAGGGGTCACTTCCGGCGAAAGTGCCTCCAGCAGGATGCCCGGCCCTTGCAGTTGCGTTTCCTTGGCGGCCAGCGCGAGGGCGCGCTCGCGCACGGCCTCCTGAAAGCGACTGCGCGGAAACACGCCGTCCACTAAGCGCCATTCGACCGCGCGCTTCCCTTTGATGCCTTCGGCCAGCGTGGAGAAAACATCGGCCAGATCGCGCCGCACCTTGCGCTTATCCACCACGCGCGTGAGCCCGCCGGTGCCCGGCAGCACTCCCAGCAGCGGCACCTCCGGCAGACTCACCGCGGAGTTACCGTCGTCCACCAGGTAAATTTCCTCGCAAGCCAGTGCCAGTTCGTAGCCGCCGCCCGCGGTAGTACCGTTGCACGCGGCGACGTAATGCTGCCCGCTGTGCGCGCAGGCGTCCTCCATGGCCAAGCGCGTTTCGTTGGTGTATTTGCAGAAGTTGACCTTGAAACCGTGTGAGGAAGTGGCCAGCATGTGAATGTTGGCGCCCGCGCAAAAGACACGGTCCAGGCCTCCGGTGACGATGACCGCGTGCACTTCGGGATGCTCGAAGCGCAGCCGCGTGACTGCATCGGCCAGTTCGATGTCCACGCCTAGATCGTAGGAATTGAGCTTGAGCTTGTAACCGGGGACAAGTGGGGATTCTTCGGACACGGCCAGGGTGAGGGTGGCCAGCGGCGGGTCGATGGCGAGGCGCCAGTGGCGGTATTCAGACGGATGCGTTTCGAGTGCGAAGGCAGCGGAGCGGCTTGGCCCCATATGCTTTTATTGTACGGCGAGTTGCGGTTTCTGGGTTGCGGGAGTGACACCGGTCGTCGCAGGATGTACCATTCGTTGCGTTATTGGAGCGAAACGAGACGATCCGAGGCCTCATCGACCGACAGGCGATCTTCCAGCAGCTCGCAACTCATCAACTTTACCACTGCTCCCGGTCCTCGGGATCCACATTCGGGTGTGCGACATAAATGTGAGGTCTTTAGGCGGAGCGACTCATTTCCCAATAGTTTTCAAAGCGACCATTGAGCAGGGAACATCGAAGGGCGACAATGGCATTGGCACCGTCGACGGTCCAGAACATGCCGGAGCATTTCAGCCGGGAGGCGATCACTGTTTTGGCCTCCTCGCTGTTTGGTGTGGGTTACGATGAGAGCAGTGGGGGCGATGCCGACGGAACTGATTCGTTGGCAAAGCGCTGCCACCGCCTCAAGATTCATGGG
>Ga0302324_100001925_pt1 | contig 49090 bp, 50 predicted proteins | sample Palsa_T0_1_FD_201949 | JGI IMG/M metagenome (GOLD analysis project Ga0302324, IMG submission 201949) | Peat permafrost microbial communities from Stordalen Mire near Abisko, Sweden - Palsa_T0_1 | ecosystem: Environmental > Terrestrial > Soil > Palsa > Peat permafrost | place: Sweden: Abisko...
CCATGCGGTCGCCGGCCGTCTTGCACGTGCCGAAAATCACACTGTACGTATAGGTCACCCCCACATATCCCGAGATGCCTATGATCAGTCCGGACTTCTGCGGCACCATGATTTGCGCCGCATGCCACGCCGCCACGAAATAGGAACGCAGGCCAACGTCGATCATCTCCCAATTGGATAGAGGCTTTTCCCAAAACGAGCCGGGCTGGGTCAGTTCACTGGGCAAAGCAATAGCGTTGTTTACCAAGACATCGAGGCGACCCTCCTCTTGCTTGACGCGGTCGAATAGCGCAGCGACCTGCCGATCATTTGCGTGATCGACTTGCACGGCGATGCCCCTGCCGCCGCGCCGGTCGACCTCGGCAGCAGTTTCGCCGACCGTGCCCGGGAGAGGGAATGTGTCGGGCGAGACGGTCCTGCCGGTTACATAAACCGTGGCACCTTCGTCCGCAAGTGCCAACGCGATCCCCTTGCCAATTCCACGACTGGCACCCGTAACAACCACAATCTTGCCTGAAAGCGCGCGCATGAAGCCTCCTTGAGCGATCTCATTCTCGTTCCGTTACGTGATAAATGAAAGGGCGCTCGTGTACGCGGAGAAAACAACGCACGTGACCCACTCCCAGAAGGCGAAGCTCAAATAGGCTGGTACACCGCGCTCGCGCCATTCGAGCCCGACCCACGGCAGCTGCGGGAGCGCATGAGAGACATAGGCTTGCGTGATGCTAACCAGCAGCATCGGAAGCATCGCTGCGCCGGCGATCACACACGCGTAGACCGAAGAGCGGCCGGGAAACCTGCGCGACCGCCCTCGCAAGCCTCGTCCAACGGCGCGGTACGTCAGCTGCACGGTCCCAAAGCACAAGCCGACGAATGCGGATAGCGCAAGTACGTCATGACTTCTGGTCATGTGAAGAAATGGCACGGGTAACAAAGCGCAACACACCATGCATAGGTACCCGAGCCCCATGGCCCACACCCCGACCGGCCGGTCTGCGCCATTCGAGGGTCTCCCGTTCCACATGAGCACCGACATCCAACACGAGCCGCCCAGTCCGCAGAGCGCAACGCCGCCCCACGCCCATCGATATCCGTCGGGGTTGCGCTCGGGGTAGAGCAAACTTGAAATCGTCATATAGCGCCAGTCGTATTCCGAAGGGAAACGCTCCGCCGCTACCCATAGGCAGTACCAAAACGCCACCACTCCGAGGAAGGCCGCTGCACGTAGCGCTTGCCGTGAGAATGCCCGCATTCGAAGTACCTTGTCGGCGATCCTTTATATCTTCGTGCGGCGGATTTCCCCGCGCCCAGTCGATCCATGTTAAGGAAAACTGAAACAGGCTGCCGAACTTCGAAAATCAGCTGTTCCTGATCGCTGGCATTCTCTGTCCATCCACAGAGGGTGGATGAAAAGATGTCAAAGGAGCTTTCATGTCCAATCGAAACCGAAGCTCTGTTCGCGTGGCCGCGATGGCCGGAGCCACCCTGCTGGCGATGACTCGGCTGCTACCGAGGTTTGCAGCCCGCTCGAGAGTACCATACTCGCGCGTGAGCGCATCTGGAGGGACTGTTTCAGCCATGCCGTCGCAAACGCTGTGCACAGCGTGCACAACGAGGCGTTGAGCGCCTATCATTGGGAAAGGATCCGCTGGCGAAAGCAGCCGCCGGTCGGTCGCCGCCAAAATCCTGAGTCTCCCAAGCAGCCCGCGGATGGGTATTGACATCGCATGCATATACATGTATGTTGCAGACTAAGGATCAACATCATGAAGCTGCAATCACTCCCCTGCTATTGTGCGACGCTGCGCCAAGCCGCTCGAGCGGTGACCGCCCTGTACGAGGAAGTCCTCGGCGAAAGCGGACTCCACGCTACCCAGTACACGGCTCTGCAGGTGCTCAAGCAGGTCCCGAATCTGACGACCACCGAACTTGCCGATGCGATCGGGATCGACCAAACCACCGCAACGCGAACGCTTGCTCTCATACGAAAGAGTGGTCTCGCTATTGATAAGTCGGGCGGCGACCGGCGCGAGAAGCGTTGGGTTCTGACTCCCGCCGGAGAGACGACGCATCGAAGTCTTCGGCCGAAGTGGCAGGCGGCGCAGGCAGCGTTCGAGAAGCAATTGGGACGAACCGAGGCCGCCGCGCTCAAGAAAGCGGCGTTTCTCACTGCGAGTACCTTGGGGTCGAGATGAGGCATTGGAATTCAAAGGAACGGAGTTTCGTTTTGATTGATCTATACATGCATATACATGCAAATACTTCATGTTTCAACGCACAGGAGAGAATCGTCATGACTCTATTCAAGCTGACAAACTCGATGAGCCGTCTGGTGTTGCTGGGATCGGCGGCATTTCTGCTTCATGGAGGTGTCGTCTTAGCCGCAGATCGTACGGATGACGCCCAAGCGCAGGCGAGAGAGCTCCTTGCCGGGACTGCGACGCGATCGACGGGCGCTACATCTGCCGCCCTCCCTGCCGCAACATCTCAGTCCGCGCTTGACCCGCAGGAACAGGCACGCCGCTTCATTCTGGGAACCTCGCGTGCTGAAACCGCGGTCAAGAGCTACTCGGCGCTGAACTCCAAGACCACACCATCGTCAAGTGCAGAGCGACGGGGCAATCGCCGTGTCTATCCCGATGCGCAGACACTGGCCGAGCGGATGATCACAGGAGCGGGCTGACAGCGATTGGGCGCGCACCTAAAACGGTGCGCGCTGCGTCTAAAACAATTGTTCGTGGAGTAGGCAAGAATGAGCGAGCCACATATGCTTTCGGACACCCTGTCGACGATCGCCACGACCGGCGGTGCTGCCGTCGTGGCTGCCGTTTTGTCCTTCACGCTGTCGCGGACTATCCGCGGGCAACTTCGAGCAGCCATGATCATCGCGGTCTGGTTCCTGGTTGTCGTCACCCTCGGCGCAACCGGAGCGCTGGACCCACAGTCGGGTGCGGGGCCGCTCGGCCTCGGCGCCGCCGTGCTTGTGCCTTGCGGCGTTGTTTGTTTCGCTTTCCTCCTGCCGGGGCCGGCTCGGGAAGCGATGTGGAACGTGCCACTCGAGGCGCTGATTGCGGTCAACATCCTGCGGGTACTCGGTGCATCCTTCGTGCTGCTGTATGCCGCGCATGAACTGCCCGCGCCTCTCGCGCCGGTCTCCGGATGGGGCGATATCGTCGTAGGCCTGACGGCAGGGCCGGTGGCATGGATCGCAGCGCGCTATGGCTCGAGCGCCAAAGCATGGGTCCTCGCCTGGAACGTAATAGGATTTGTTGATTTGATAGCGGCCATCGGATTAGGTGCAACTTCCTCTCCGGGGCCCATTCGGCTATTCACCGACCCCCCGGGCAGTTCAATCATGACGACGCTGCCCTGGATAATGATTCCTTGCTTCCTCGTCCCTATCTGGGAAGCGTTGCACATCGCAATATTCCTGCGGCTCTTCCCAGAACACTCATCGCGATTGCTGAACCGACCCGCAGTTGTGCGTGACACGTCCGGGTCGTGACGAAGCACCGGCACCTAAGGCTTCAACTCCCCCAGTATCGTCGGCACGAGTTCCGATACTGTCGGATGAATATGCATGGTGTGCAAAAGAGTGGTGTACGGAACCTTTGCAGACATCGTGTCAATGATTCCGTGCACCGCTTCGTCGCCGCCGACGCCCAGGATGGCCGCACCGAGAATTGCTTGGCTCTCGGCATCGACGATGACCTTCATCAAACCGCTGGTTTCACCTTTTTCGACTGCCCGGCCCACTTGCGTCATCGCGCGCTGGCCGATGCGGATTTTTCGCCCGAGGGAACGGGCATTGGATTCCGTCAAGCCCACGCGGCCCAGCGGCGGATCGATGAACAACCCGTAGCAGGGAATTCGATCGCTGATTCGCCGCGTGTCACCATCGAGTACGTTCGCCGCCGCAATCTCAAAATCATTGTAGGCCGTATGGGTAAACGCTCCCCTTCCATTGCAGTCTCCCAGTGCCCAGACACCCGGTACATTGGTGCGCAATTCCTCGTCCACCACGATATAGCCTCGGCTATCGACTGCGATTCCCGCCTTTTCGAGGCCGAGATCATCGGTGTTCGGGCGTCTCCCAACGGCGAGCAGAACGTGCGAGCCCGAGACTTCTCGGTCTCCGGAGTTGCAATCGACTTCCACGACGACATCCGGGTGACGCGACGATAGGCGGATGCATTCCGCTTCCGTTCGAAAGCCGATGCCCTCGGCTTCCAGTATTCTACGGATCTCCAGAGCAACATCCTCATCCTCCCGTGCCACGAGACGTGCACCTTTCTCGATCACCGTGACCTCACTGCCGAATCGACGGTACATCTGGGCAAACTCCAGCCCCACGTAGCTGCCACCGACGATCAAGAGATGCCGCGGAAGCACCTCGAGCTCGAGCATCGAGGAGTTCGTGAGATAGGGCACTCGATCGATTCCCGGCATATCCGGAACGATCGCGCGGCCGCCCACATTCAGGAAAATGCGTTCCGCGGAAATGACCAAGTCCTTGATTCTGATCTCATGAGGAGATTCGAACTGCGCGTGCCCTTGATACACCGAACATCCCGGCATGCCGCGCAACCACTTTTCCAGGCCGTCCCTCGACCTTGCCACCACGGCGCCCATGCGCGTCCTGACGCTGCGCATGTCGACCGCAACGCCGCCGCTGAGCGTTACGCCGAAATCGCTCGCCCGGCGCATCTGATAGGCGACCCGCGCGCTGGCAATCAGAGTTTTGGTAGGCGTGCACCCGGTGTTGACGCAGGTGCCCCCGAACAGGTGACGCTCCACGAGCGCCACCGTCTTGCCGGCATCGGTGAGTCGCCCGGCGAGCGAGGGTCCCGCCTGACCGGCGCCGATGATGATTGCGTCGAATGTCTTTGCCATCTGACGTGCCCCTGCTGTTTTGCGAAGCACGATAACATCAAAGGCCGGTCCCGACCGAGAGTCGGGACCGGCGATTTACGGGCGACCGCCGAGGCTACTCGCAGAGCGGCGGTTTGGTGCTTCCGGCACACTTACCCGTCGGCGTCGAGGCATATTCCATTTCTGCCGCCCAGTCGTTGGGGAACGTCACCTTGGGTAGAGTGCTGATGGGGTTGCCCGTCACCGGCTCGAGGCTCGTGGTCTCCACCGTAGAGATGCCCTCGGTAGCCGCGCTCGGCGAGACGATCGGGACCGCCTGACTATCCAGCTTGTCCGCCGTCGTGCAGGTCTTGCTCGTGGTCACGGCGCCCTGCGGGTCGTCCTCGGGACAGGTTGCGGCCGTGATGATCGTCCGCGACATGCCTTCCTTGCCCGCGAAGCGCGCTTCCGAGCCGTTGCCGAGGCCGAGGAGGCCGCCACTGACGTTGTTCCAGCGCTCGCCGTTCGCGAGGTGGTACTCGTCGGCCGCGACCACCGCGAGGATGACAGAGCCGCCGGAGTAGGCGAACGTCGCCAGAAGCCCGTCTGCGAGATCGACGCCCTTGACCTCGTCGAAAATGGCGGGAAACGGCAGCGGCAGGCAGGCCGGCGAGTACTTCTGAGTCTCTACGTCGACCTGCCACACGCAGACATTATTCATGTAGTACCCGGGAAGCGAGGCGATCGGCTGCGCCTGATTGGTGAATTGCAGACCATCCGGCGAACCGTTGTCGCCGGTGAAGAAGACGTTCACCTGAATGCTGTAAGCGTCCGTGCCGCCCTCGGACAGGTCGGTCTTCGGGTTGATATCCTCCTCGGAGCCGAGCTGCGAGAGTTTCACCTGTACCGTGCTGGACTTGAACGCGGGTGCCGTTCGACTCTTCACCGTGACTTCACCGATACCCGCCAGGATTTCAGGACGCGGAATGTGCTTCTCGATATATTCGGCCGAGGCGCATTGGGCCCTCAACCACTCATCGTTTGTGTACCGGTAGCAGCCCGGCTCGCTGGGAGGCGCCGGCACACCGGAGGGATTGCCTGGCTCGTCAGGAACGTTCGAGTACCTTCAGAGCGTCGTCGACCCGCTCGTCCGGAACGAGCAGTTGCACACCGGCTGTTCCGCCTTCCATGGCAGCCTCGATACCAACGACGTTCGAAGGCACGCCGGCGGCATCCAAGGCGATCCTGGCCACCTCGGCGTCAACGCTTGTAGAGTAGGACTTGATGACCTTCATGATTGATTTGCCCACGCAGAAGAAAGCGGGCCTCTATTCTGCACGCTTTTTTTGATTTATGTTCGGCTCATCGACTGGATACGCAGCATGGTCGGGTTCTGGCAAGGTGGCGAAGTCCTAGGAGCAGCTCAAAGCGATGTCAGCCGACCTATGTGACGTAGCTGTGATCGGTGGTGGCCCCGCCGGCAGCACGGCCGCAATTTTGCTGGCGAAGCGCGGCTTCAATGTGATTGCGCTTGAGAAGGCGCATCATCCGCGCTTCCATATCGGGGAATCACTGCTGCCGATGAATCTTCCGGTATTCGATCGGCTGGGCGTACTGGAGAAGGTCCGTGCGCTCGGCGTGTTCAAGCCGGGCGCCGATTTCGAGGCGAACAACGAGCGCGGCTACAACACCTACGCATTTTCCCGAGCCATCGGCAATAGTCCACCGCACGCCTATCAAGTCTGGCGGCAGGATTTCGACAAGATGCTCTTCGAGCACGCGCGAAAATGCGGCGCGGATGCCCGCGAGGGCCACGAGGTGGACAAGGTCGAGCAATCGGGCCCTCGCGAGACGCGACTCGACGTGCACACCGATGACGGCCGCCGTTACGCCATCCAGGCTCGTTATGTGGTAGACGCCAGCGGCCGGGATGCATTCCTTTCGGCGAAGAAGAAGCTACGTCGCAAGAATAATCAACATCAAAGCGCCGCGATCTTCGGTCACTATCGCGGCGCGACACGGCGCGTTGGCGAGGACGCGGGAAACATCAGCATCTACAGCTTCGCGCATGGCTGGATGTGGATGATTCCATTGCCCGACGGTGTAATGAGTGTCGGAGCCGTATGTCGCCCGGATTATCTCAAGCAACGCAAGGGGCGGACGGTAGAGTTTCTGGAGGAGACGCTTAAGCTGAACACCGCATTGTGGCGGCGTCTCGAAAGCGCCCGACTGATCGGCGATGAAGTCCGTGTCACGGGTAACTACTCGTACGACTCCAGGCGAATGGGCGGCCCTGGGTGGCTATTGGTCGGCGACGCCTTCGCGTTTCTCGATCCCGTATTCTCCTCCGGAGTCTATCTCGCGATGAGTGGTGCGGAGCAGGCGGCGGAGGTCGTGGCGACGGCATTGCGTGAACCGACTCGCGAGAGGGCCCTGTTGCGTAAGCTCGAGAAGCGCCAACGCGCGGGGATGGACCGCTTCTCCTTTTTTATCTATCGCTTCAATGGTCCCGTGATGCAGCAAATGTTCCGCGCGCCGAGCAATAGATGGCAGCTCGAGCAGGGTGTCATATCGATGCTCGCCGGTGACTTATTCGACACGCCGAAGGTCTTGTGGCGATTGAAGCTGTTCAAGCTGATCTATGCGATGGTCGGCTTGCGTAACTGGCGGCGGTGGCGCGCCGAGCACAAGTATCGCCTTGCGCAAGCACGCTCGAATTTCACCGGCGGAACCACGCCTTTGGACAACTCCTAAGCGGGAGGCTCGTCTCGTACTCCCGAAGCTCGGCACGGACTATTCCTGATGCGGCCGCAGCAGCATCTCTCGACAATGCCATCAGCTGATGGCAGGTGTCACGATGCAGAAGCTCACAACATTTAAATTTCGGCGCATCGTACGATCGAGCGCGCTAGAGGACCATGCACACGCCTTGTCCTCTGAATTGCGGCAAATCGACGAACGCATCACGCAATGCCAATTCACGCTCGAGAAATTGGCCGACACCGGCTCCGTCGCCGAATCCTACATGGTCAAAATCGAGCTTTCCCTTCCTGGGGCGCAAATCCAAGCCGACAGTCTGAATCCTGATGGGTCGGGGCACGCCGCTCTATATCCCGCACTGCGTGCCTCCTACGAGAATGCCAGACGGCAGTTGCAGAACCTGCATCACCAGTGGCCGAGCCGGTTGGCCGGGCGCTAGTCGGGAAAGCGCGCCTCCGTTTCGGATGAGCGTTCCTTACAACGCACGAAGCTCGGCTATTGCCGCGAGCAGCGCTCTGGTGTCGACCGGTTTGCTCAAAAAGCGGCACTGAGGGATGGACGTCTTGACGACTCGCATCATCGACTGCAAATCGCCGCTTAACAGTATTGCCGGCATATCGGCCGCCCGCTCGATCCGCAATTGATTCAGCACGTCCAGTCCCGTCAAGGTACCCTCTAAGTGGTAGTCGGTGATCAGAATGTCGCCCCATCGCACGTCGGCCAAGAAGGCCGCCGCTTCGGCGACCGTGGCCGCGGAGCGGGTCTCGAAGCCCTCCAGACTTAAAAACAGCTCCGTGGCCATGCGCACTGCATCGTTATCTTCCAGCAAGAGCAATCGGCAGCCGGAGGGAGTACTGTTTGCCGGAGTCTCCGAGTCCTCGCGCTGGGTCGCCGACAGCGACGTCGACGCCACTCGGTGCTGTGGGATACGCACGCTCACGCAGGTACCTTTGCCCACGGTCGAAGCCACGGCGACGGAATATCCAAGCAACCGCGACACCTCCCGGACGATCGCAAGTCCTAGGCCGACACCCAGTCGCTGCGTGCCCCGCGGTCCAATTTGAAAATACTCATCAAAGATACGTTCCAATTTCTCTTCTGGAATACCCGCCCCGGAGTCCTCGATTCTGAGCACCACCGCGTCCCGATCGACTCCGATCGAGACTCGCACGTATCCCAGCTCCGTGTATTTGAGGGCATTGCCGATGAGATTTTGGAGAAGCTGAATGAACAAGATGCGATCCGTCGAGACCTCGAGCTGCGCATCCGCAAACTGTAATGTGAGGCCCTTCGCGGCTGCGGTAGGCGCGAACTCGCGCGCGAGCTCGGCGAACGTTTCCGCCAGGCTGATCGGCGCGAGTTGCGGCTCAATGGCTCCTGACTCGAGACGGCTGATATCGAGCAAAGCGTTGAGGAGACGCGTCGCGTTGTCGATCGCCTCCTCTTGATGGCGCACCAGCTCGTACAAATCCGGCGACTGAGCCGTCAATTTCTGCATCGACGCGTTGAGGAGACGCACTGCCTGCAGGGGCTGCCGCAAATCATGGCTCGCCGTCGCCAAGAATCGGCTCTTGGCGCGATTTGCTCTGTCCGCTTCCTCGCGTGCCTGCACCAACGCATCGCTGATCTCCCGCCGCTCGGTCATATCGCGAATTGCCGCCGCCACGAAATTGTCCTCGCCGTCGCGAAACGGCGCGAGCCTGATCCCGGCTGGAAATTCGCCGCCGTCGGCCCGTCGCGCGAACAAGTCATTGATCCGAGCCCCCATTTCGCGACGGGCCGGTAGGCGCATGTAACCCGCCAGATGCGTGCCGTGACGTACGTGAAATCGCTCCGGAATCAATAGCTTCAGCGGCTGACCGACGAGCTTCTCCGGCGCATAGCCAAATAGGCTGCGACAGGTCTCATTGGCAAACTGAATGGTGCCGAGATCATCGACGACCAACATTGCATCGGGGGAGAATTGCAGTAACTGCTGTGCAATCGAGCTAATTTCGGCCATCGCTAACCAGGAATAGAACGGTTGAGAGACGCCCGTGCGACACTGCCCGGCCCACCAAGCGAAATCCGAAGCAACATCACCATAGCACACAACTGCCGTTGCCCGAATGTCGCCGCTGCTCGGCTACGCGGCAGCCGGTTCGGTTCAGATCATCGGTCTGCGGCCTGACCGCTTCCCTTCCCTCACGGCAGATTGCGCTCATGCGCCGGGCTCTTCAGAGCCTCTTTGTCGGCGTCCAGCTCAAACCACATCGCATTCAGCACCGCGAAGGCACAGGCGAGGCCCAGTCCCAACACCCAGGTGAAATACCACATTCTTAGTTTCCTCAGTAGCTCGTTTCGCGATTCGCCTCGATATATTCACGGGTGACGGGGCCGCGGAGCACTCGGTACACCCAGGCTGTGTATGCCAATACGATCGGCAGGAAAAGCGCTGTGGCCACCAGCATGATGCCGAGCGTGCGCTCGCTACTGGAGGCATCCCACACCGTCAAGCTGTGGCTCGGTTCGGAAGACGACGGCAAAAGAAACGGAAATAGGCTGACTCCCATCGAGCCGATCACACCGGCTATTCCAAGGCTGCTCAGCAGCATCAGCCCCATACGCGCCCTCGTCTTCGCAAACAGCGCGATCAGTAACGGCGCAGCGATGCCGCAGGCCGGCGCGAGCATGGTGCAGGACCAGCGCGAGTAATTGGCAAGCCAGGCACCGCTCTGCGCAATCGCGATCTTGGCGGTGGGGTTGGGAAGTCCCTGCGGCGAGTCGCCGCTTTCGATCATCAGGCCATATCCACTCTTCCACAGCCACAGCCCTGCGATGACGTACAGCGCAGCCCAGACAAGCGCGCTCACGCGGGACACGCCTTGCGCGCGGACCGATATCGGCTGCTCGGTTTTGACGGCCAGAAATAAAGCGCCTTGGGTGATGAGCATGGCCACCGAGACCAAGCCGCAGAGCAGCGCAAATGGGTTCAGGAGGTCGAGTAAGCCGAACGCGTAGGCCGCACGCAGTTCCGAATCGAAGTGGTAGGGGACTCCCCTCAGCAGATTTCCCATGGCCACGCCGAACACGAGCGAGGGGACGACACCGCCGAAAAAAATCGCCCAGTCCCAATTTCCTCGCCAGCGCTCGCTCGGCATTTTACTCCGGAACTTGAAACCGACCGGCCTTAAGATCAGCGCCGCGAGTACCAAGAGCATGGCCAGGTAGAATCCGGAAAAGCTCGCGGCGTAGAGTGCCGGCCAGGCGGCAAAAATGGCGCCACCTCCGAGTATGAGCCACACCTGATTCCCCTCCCATACGGGGCCCACGGTATTGATGACGATCCGACGCTCGGTGTCGTCCTTGGCGATGAAGGGCAACAGCATGCCGACCCCTAAATCAAAGCCATCCATGATCGCAAAGCCGATCAACAGCACGCCCAGCAAAAGCCACCAGATGAACTTCAGCGTCGCATAGTCAACCATCGTCCACTCCTCGCCGGCTTAGCCGACCAAAGCGCCGCTCGGTAAAGAACCTGGATCATGTGTCGGAACTGCCTCAGGCCCGCGGCGAATGTACTTGCGCAGCAGATACACATCCATGATCGCGAGAAGACTGTAAAACACGACGAAACCCGTGAGGCTCAAGGCGACGTTGGCGACCGGAATTGGCGAGACGGCGAGAAAGGTCGGCAAGACGCCCGCGATCGCCCAGGGCTGACGGCCATATTCGGCGACCACCCAACCCAGTTCGGCTGCAACCCACGGGAGCGGAAGCGCCCAGAACGCCACACGCAAGAAGACCCGACTATTGAGCAATCGGCGCCGCGCCGCGAGCACGAAGCCGACGACAAAAAGTCCGATAAAGAAGAGTCCCAGTGCCACCATGACGCGGAAAGTCCAGAACATCGGTCCGACTGCGGGTACCGTATCCCAAGCCGCGTGATCAATCTGCTCAGGCGTAGCCTGCGCAGGGTCATCGACGTACTTGCGCAGCAGCAACGCATAGCCCAAATCGGCGGCGTGTGCAACGAGGATCTGCCGCGCTTCTTCGTTGCGCGCATCGCGCCGAAGCGCACGCAAAGCCGTGTACGCGGGTATGCCATTCGCTATGCGCACCTTGGCCCGCTCCACGAGCTCGAAAATACCCGGCACCTCCTGATCCGTTGATCGTGTGGCGATGAGCCCCAGCATCCAGGGCACTTGCACTCGGTCGCGCGTCGTGTGGCTGGCCGAATCTGGAATTCCGAAGGCCGTAAACGCCGCCGGGGCCGGCGCGGTATGCCACTCGCTTTCGATGGCCGCAATCTTCATTTTCTGGTTTTGGGTCAGGGTATAGCCACTCTCATCGCCGAGCACCACAACGGACAACGACGCGGCGAGACCAAAGCTCAGCGCGACGGTCGCCGAGCGCTTGGCGATCTCAATATGGCGCCCCTTCAGCAAATACCATGCGCTGATGGCGAGGACGAAAATGGCGCCCGTCACGTAGCCGGCGCTTACCGTGTGTACGAATTTGGACTGCGCGACCGGATTGAATATGACGTCGCGCAGTGAATCGAGCTCCATGCGCATGGTGTCAGGATTGAAATGCGCTCCCGTCGGGCTTTGCATCCAAGCATTAGCGATCAGTATCCACAACGCCGAGAGATTGCTGCCGATCGCCACGAGCCAAGTCACGATCAGATGTTGACGACGGCTCAGCCGGTCCCAGCCGAAGAAAAAAAGCCCAATGAAAGTGCCCTCGAGAAAGAACGCCATTAGCCCCTCGATGGCGAGGGGTACACCGAAGATGTCGCCCACATAATGGGAGTAGTACGCCCAGTTAGTCCCGAACTGAAACTCCATCGTGATACCGGTCGCCACCCCCATGGCGAAATTGATGCCGAATAGAATGCCCCAGAAGCGAGTCATTTCCCTCCAGACCGCGCGCCCGGTCATGACATAGACACTCTCCATGATGGCGATGAGGATCGAGAGCCCCAGAGTCAGCGGGACGAACAAGAAGTGATACATCGCGGTAGCCGCGAATTGAAGACGGGAGAGATCGAGAAGATGTGTCGAATTCATCGGTTCACCGTGGAACGATCGAGAAGCGCGGCAGCCGTGGCGCCTGGATCCGTTTTCGCTCGATGGTTATCTGTGAAAAAGCAACTGTAGAGAACGGCGAGCAGAGCCAGCTTGATCGTGACCGCTATCCACAAGTCGCGCCCTATCCTGCTAGGGGAGCTTGCCGCACCCCGCGCGTTTGTGCACATGGCCATGCCCTTCCTCTACCGCCGACCAAAGAGCATATGCGAGGCGAATTGTTCTGAAACTACGCAATTCTACCTAGCCGGCGAGCCTCGCTCACGCTGCGGCGCTGCGCACCGCCGATGCTCGGGTATCGGGTCAACCAAGAATATTCCAAGTCTCCGCAGCCGCATCGGAGGATGCGCTGCAAATTGGCGCTACTCCTCGTAACATGCGAACAAAGACATCTGTGAGGTGACCTTTGAAGAAGAACGTTGGCCAACCAAGCGGTGCCGAGGAGCTATTGACGCGCGTGCTGGATAACTCCCTGACTGCGAAGCTCGGCGAATTGGCAAGCGGCGTCGCACACGAGCTCAATCAGCCGCTCGGCGCCATTGCGACCTTCGCGCAGGCGGGCATACGCATGCTCGACCGCCCGGAGCCGATGGTCGCCCGCGCCCTCGACGTGTTCAAGCAAATCAGTGGCGAGGCAATCAATGCAGGCGAAGCGATCCGGCGAATCCGGCGGCTATTTGATCAAGATACGATCGTTCGCACCCGCTGCCGGGTCGAGGACGTGATCACCGAGCTTCTGCCGGTATTGGAGGGCCTATCGAACCAGTGGAACGGCCAAATCGAATTCGCTCCGAATTCTGCATCGCCCCTCCTGCACTTCGATCGTGGCAAACTTCAGCATGTGGTTTATTCACTCGTGAAAAACGGCTTCGAGGCGGCATCCGGTGTTCAGGCACCGGCCCGGGTACGCATTGTCGTGGACAGCGATCGTTATGGCGTCGAAACCAGCATCCGTGATCCTGGACCGGGCGTCCCCCCCGAGTTGCAACGGCGCCTGTTTCGGCCTTTCGTTACCACCAAATCGAATGGCACCGGTCTCGGTCTGGCGTCCTGCCAATCCATTCTGGAATCGCATCACGGATCCATTGGATTCGAAAACCTCGCCGGCGGCGGCTGCCGCTTTTGGTTTCGCTTGCCTTTGCCGACCGAATAGACGCCGAGTCCGCATCGCCTTCCCCCCCCCCCCGCTGCGGGCCGGCGCTCGATGCTACGTGATAGTCCCGATGGTCCGTGACGCCTTGCGTCCAATATGCTGCTCGCTCTGAAAGGCAGGAGAGAAAGCCATGATCAAGTCCATTTTGGTACCCGCGAGCGGAACCTCCACGGATGAGCCGGTCTTTGCAACCGCTTTGGCCGCGGCCCGTGCCTCGACGGCACATCTTGATTTCTACCACGTCCGACTCTCGTCAGGCCAAGCCGCCCCGCGGGCGGCGCACGTTGATTTCTGCGTGGGTGCCGCGCTCCCAATCGCGCTCCAGATGCTGAGAGAACAAACCTCGACTCTATCCGAAGCAGCGGCCGCGCACTTCAGGGCATTCTGCGACCGGCACGCGGTGACCGTTCGAGAGACCCCTGAGCGAGCTCTCGCGGTGTCCGCGAGCTTCCTGGAAGAGCAGGATTACGCCCTCGATCGGCTGTTGCTCCACGCGCGACACAGCGACCTTGTCATACTCGGACGCTCCTCCCACATCGATTACCTGCCATCGTTCCTCATCGAGGATATCTTGATGGGTTGTGGACGACCGATACTGATCGCCCCCGATCATTCGCCCGAGAGTTTAACGGGCACGGTCGTCGTCGGATGGAAGGAGACCGCGTACTGTGCGCGCGCGTTGAGTGCCGCCTACCCGCTCCTGGAGCAGGCCCGGAAGGTCATTTTGCTCAACATTGTCGAGGGCGGACCCGGCATCCCCGAATCACTGGATCATCTCGCCCAGCGCCTCAAGTGGCACGGTATCCCCGTTGAAACCCACAGTATCGCAGGAGCCTCGCATACTCTCACCTTCGAGGTTGCTCGCGCGGCCGCTGAGCTGCACGCCGACCTACTCGTTGTCGGCGCGTTCAGTCACTGGCGTCTTCGAGAGCAGATATTTGGCGGCGTCACGCGGTCGCTCCTCGACCACGCCTCCATGCCAGTATTGATGATGCATTGAGCGACATGGCGCCACTCTCGCGAGGCTATCCGCCTGGATGGGAGCGAAGCGGTATCGCGCAGACTCTAGTCGACCACCGACCCATCGCGACGCATCACCTTGTGTACGTTACCGGGGCCTGCGAGGCGGGACAGATAATCGGCCGTCGCGCGCACGTCTTGAGCCTCCAGGCTGCGCCAAAACCGCACGAGATCCTCATCGACATTGTGTCGGCGACCCTCAGCTAGCTTTTCAAGCTGGGCAACAAGATACGTGTACTGTTGATTCCTCAGAGACGGGACGAAGCCCTCATCGTCACCGTGCGCGTCGCGGTGGTGACAAGACGCGCACTGCTCGTGAAAAATTCCCCGCCCGAGCGCAACCCCGGCGCCGTCGCCAGTTCCGGCAGGAACCTTCATCGGTAGGTTATTCACGTACGCGGCAATGTCGACCCAGGTCTGGGCCTCATTGAGCACCGGATGCGTTACGACCCGCTGCATAATGGTGCTTTCGCGTTCATCGCCCGCGAAATTCGCCAGCTGCCTCACCACATACTTGAATCTCTGTCCCGCCAAGGCGGGAATCGCATGCGTGGCGTCGCCTTGCGCAGCTGCACCGTGACAACGCGAGCAAGAATGGCGAAACTCTATGGCGCCGCGCTCAGGATGGGCGTCGAGATCGAGCGCCTTCTGCGTGAGACGATCCACGGTGACTTCGGAGGCCATGACACCCGCGCTCGCCACCAGACTTAAGACGAAAGGAATGCATGCTTTCATAGCCACCCTAGCTCGACGAGTTAAACTGCACCGGCCAAAGTAACCGACCAAACCGAACTATCCGCCATTGCAGCGGCAACCGGCATACGGGATTACCCGTAGCGTGCTCCGGACCATGGAGGTTTGCTAATATCAAGACGACTAGCGCTGCATGCGGCGGCTCTACGGGGCCACCACAATCCCTTACGGGGAACTCCTAGCGGAGCCGCGGACGTGCACGCGTCACACTATGTTTCAAGTTCCGGAGCGCCTCAATGAACAGACCAGCCGTCAAAGACGCACAGCCCACCGTCTATGTCGTTGATGATGACGACGGCATGCGTCGCGCGTTGGATACCCTGTTGAGAACCGTCGGATACAGGACCGCGGTTTTCTCGCGTCCGAGTGAATTCTTGTCGCAATTCAAAGCCGAGACGCAGGGCTGCCTCGTACTGGATATTCGCATGCCGGATATGAGCGGCCTGGAAGTCCAGGAGCACCTGAATCGGATGGGCTCGATGCTGCCGGTGATCTTCATTACGGGTCACGGCGATGTGCCCATGGCAGTTCAGGCCATGAAGGAAGGCGCTTTCGAGTTCATCCAAAAGCCCTTTCGGGATCAAGAGTTGCTGGATCGAATCAATCATGCCCTCAAGCTAGATGCAGAATACCGCAGCACCGCAGCGCGCCGCTCCGAGGTGCAACAGCGGCTGGAATCGCTGACACCGCGTGAGAAGCAAGTGATGGGTTTCATAGTCGACGGCAGTGCTAACAAGGTGATTGCGATCGACTTGGGATTGAGCGAGCGCACGGTGGAGATCCATCGCGCTAAAGTCATGGAGAAGATGGGCGCACGCTCAGTCGCCCACCTGGTCAAACTGCACATGACAGTGGCGAACGAAAGCTGACGGGTCAATGTCGCGATACACCCCAGTGGGGTCACTGATCTTGTCGATCATCCTCATGCAGCCGGTATCGGCCCAACAGCAGTCTGCGTCGGACCTGGTGAATCGGGCCACGGCTGCTACCCCTGACCTGACGCATGGCGAGGCCCTGTTCCGGCACTTTTGTATTCGGTGCCACGACGCCCGAGGCAGCGGGACCGGCGACCGCGAATTCCCGCGATTGGCGGGACAGCAGCGCCAATACTTGTTGAATCAGCTAGCGCAGTTCATCACGCTCGACCGGTACGGCCCTCAGATGCACCAGATTCTCAACCAACCCACTCTGGCGAACCCGCAAGCTCTCAGCGATTTGAGCTCTTATCTCGCCGCTCAGCATTTCGACTCGTTTGGCGAACACGGAGATGCGCATAGCCTTGGCCGCGGGCGCCAGATATACAACGAGCGTTGCGCCCCGTGTCATGGCACCTACGGCGAGGGACGTGCGCCCGTCCTGATTCCTGCAGTCGGCGGTCAAAACTACAGCTACCTTCTCACGCAACTCAAAGGTTTCGCCGCCGGGCACAGAGGCAAGGTCGAAAGCGCCCTCATGGGCGCCGTAGCCTCGCTTTCCCCTAACGATATCAGCGCCGTCGCGGACTTCATCTCCCGAATGCCGCGGAGCGTGGATCCGCACTACGGCGTAGTTGGGGTCGACCGGTAAGAGTTGCGCGGGCGACCGTGTGCTCGATTACCTCTAGAGGGAGGGCCCGCCGCCCCGAGCTCCTTCTTGCCGCGATTTACTGCGGCGCCAGGCCGCCGGAAGTGCCCCGAACTCGCGTCGGAACGCGCGGCTGAAGGCCGTATCGGTCTGGTAACCCACATCGTCTGCAATGCGTGCGAGCGGGGCCTGCAACGGGGAATCACCTCCCCGCGATAAGTGCTTGACCACGTGAGAGGGCATGTGGAAGGGACGTTCCGCGCCTCCATCGAACGCCACAACGATCGCTTCGCGATGATCAATCCACACGCCGCCTTTACCCGTCATCGTTCTCTCCTTCTTTATAACGCGAGCGAGTAAATCACCTGACGCGGATCGCTCGGATCACTCCTTGAGGCCATTTTCAAATCCTTGGCGAGCGCCGCCATTGCACCGTTGTCGACGAGATCCACCGAATACAGTTGCGTCACCCCATTGAGCTTCGCCGTTTCGATCAGGTGCTTGACTAAAGTGGTCCCCAAGCCCTGGTGTTGCCATTCATCGGCCACGGTAACCGCCATTTCGCGGGTATTGGAGTCGACACCCGGAGAATAACGGCTGACCCCAATCTCCACTTCCTGTCCGTTCCGGAGCACCGTGGCGACAAAGGCCATCGAATTCTTGCCGTCAACGTCGCACAGACGCCTCAATTCCCGCGCGGGCAGCTCACTCACGCCCCCGAAGAACCGGAAATGCTTGCCCACCGGCGACAGACGGCGAATGAAGTCCTGTTCCATCTCGAAGTCGTTTATTCGGATCGGCCGAATGGTCACCGTCTCACCTGCAATGCGGGGATGCAGTTCCTGGGTCATGATGCATTTCCTTTAACAGGGACCAAAGCCTTGATAGTTTTGCGCAGCCTCGCCTGCCATCGTGGATTGCCGCAGCCGACTCACGCTTTCCGCGGCAGCCGCACTCCTCTAAGGACTTGCGTGTGGCGTTCGTCTAATCAGTTCCAGGATTATCGCACCGGCGGCTCCCCGGTTGGCGTGACGTGGTCGGCGTCATGCTGCTGATAGACGTGTAGTATCGGATGATGGTCCCTACCGACACTATCGATCCTGATCGGAGTACCGGTTCCGCCGGCTTTACGGCCAGGGATTTGACGCCGGCCGCGTTCCCCCATCTCATTGTCCGGCTAGAGGTCCACGAGACCCACATCTCGTGGATCGTGTTGACCGGCCCGTTTGCCTACAAGATCAAAAAAAGCGTGCGGTTCGACTTCCTCGATGCGTCGACACTCGAGCAACGCCACCGGTTGTGCGAGGAAGAACTGCGGCTCAACCGACGCTTGGCCGAGGACCTCTACCTGGACGTGGTGACCATCACCCGCGAAGCCGGGGGCCTGCGGATCGGCGGACAAGGCCAGATCGTGGAATATGCCGTGCGCATGAAGCAATTTGAAGCCGCGCAAGAACTGCCGGCGCTGCTGGCCCAGGGCACGGTGACCCGCGAGGAGTTCATCGATCTTGCGGTGCATTTGGCCGAGTTTCATCGCCGAGCGCCCACCGCGCCCGCGAGCCGCGATTTCCCGCACACGCAGCAGCTCTATGAGGCAGTGCGGGGCAATTTGGCGCTACTCCTGTCGCACCTCGATGCCCAGTCGCTGCCGGAAATGCAACCGCTCGTCGAATGGACGCATGATTATCTGGACAATTCACTGGATGCCTTGCGTTCCCGCGAGCAGCACGGCGCCATCCGCGAATGTCACGGCGACCTGCATGCAGGCAATATCGTTCGGTGGGCGGGGCGACTGGTCCCTTTCGACTGTCTGGAATTCAACTCGAAGCTTCGCTGGATCGATGTGATGAATGACATCGCATTCCTGGTGATGGATTTGACGGCGCACGATCGCACCGACCTCGCCTTTGCGTTTCTAGATGCCTATGTCGAGCGGACTGGGGATTATGCGGGCTTCCGACATCTGGGTTTCTACGCCGTCTATCGTGCCTTGGTCCGGGCCATGGTCGACAGCTTAGGTGCGGAACAAAGCCCCGCGCACCGGGGCGAGCTCCAAGCTCGGATGAGGTTGCGCATCGAAGCGGCGCAAACCTATGTGGATCGGCCTCGCCCCGTGCTTGTGATCATGCATGGGCTATCGGGCTCGGGGAAATCCTGGTTGAGTAAACACCTGGTCGCTCCCCTCGCCGCGATTCGCATACGCTCTGATGTGGAGCGCAAGCGAATGGCGGCTTCGGACACTGTCACCGATCAATTCGGGCAAGGTCTCTACAAGCCGGAGATGACTCGGCGCACCTATGCACGTCTCTTGGAATGCGCCGAGAGCTGCCTCGAGGGAGGTATTAACACCATTGTGGATGCCGCGTTTCTGACTCGCTCGGATCGGCACTCCTTTCAAGAGCTCGCCGCGCGAGAGGGATCGGCATTCATCATCCTGGCCTGCCGGGCAGACCATGCCACCATGGTTCGCCGTCTGGAGGAGCGCGAGCGACGGCGCACCGATCCCTCCGATGCCGATGTCTCGATTCTCCTCCAACAGCCGCAGATTACCGACCCGTTGGACGATGGCGAGCGACCAAACACACTCGTGATCGATACGACGGACATGAAGGCATGTCAAACCACCTTGGCGGGAATCCGGTGCCGGCTCGCCCACGCCCGCTAGGCCGCGGATGCCTCCGCCCGCGGCGCTGCGGCGCTGCCTTACGGGGTGACGCAGGCCCTTTCGGGAATCCACAGCTATATGGCCGCCGGATCTTCCGGCAGACTTGGAATCGGCGAGAACGCGCGGACTTGGACTGCAGCTGCATTTCGGTTCTGGCAAGAGGTGGCGACATTGAGCGATACAACGGCGAAATGGTCCGGATCCGAGGCTTTGCTTCAGCGACTCTTCGAAATCGCTCGCGCGTCGGCACTCGCCGAAATGGCGAGCGGGGTCGCTCACGAGCTCAACCAACCGCTCGGGGCGATCACGACCTATGCCCAGGCCGGGGAGCGCATGCTGAATCGACCTGCTCCTATGCTGGATCGAGCGCTGGATGTATTTCGCCAGATCAGCCATGCGGCGCTCGGCGCCGGAGAGGGCATCAAACGCATCCGCCGCCTGTTTGAACACGGACTCCCCGAGCGCACGCGGTGTCGCATGCCCGAGCTTATCGACGAACTACGCCCGGTGCTGGATGCACTCGCACTACGCGCACATGCGACGGTGAGCGTTCATGCGCCCCACCCCGTTCCGGATCTTTTGGTCGATCGCACGCGAATTCAGCATGTCCTGTATGCCTTGACCGACAATGCGGTGGCAGCGAGCCGTGATGGAACCGCGATTCCTTGCATCCGCATCGACGTGTCGGCGGACCGGTACTCGGTCGAGACGGGCATCAGCGACTCAGGCGGCGGCGTGCCTGCGGAGGTACGACCTCACCTCTTCCGACCCTTTTTCACGACCAAAGCCCAGGGCACGGGCCTTGGCCTGGCCTCCAGTCGGGCCATCATCGAATCGCATGACGGAACGATCGGCTTCGACAACCCACCGGCAGGCGGGAGCCGATTCTGGTTCCGTTTACCGCATGCTCCGACACTTTGAGATAGGGATTCGCGACGCTGCTACGTAAAAGTCCTGATGGTGGGCAAGCCATTGGGCGCTCAGGATGACAACCGTCTTCAAGCGACTATCCATTTCGGGGAGAGTTCTCTATGCCGCTTCCCATTCGCCGCATCCTCGTAGCGGTCGCTGATGGCACGGCCAAACGTGTGACGCGTCGAGCGGGCGAACTCGCACATAAGAGCAACGCCAAAGTCGAGCTCTTTAGCGTCATTCGCCCCGACTCCAACGTGTTCTTGGGATGGCGAAACGCCACGCTCGTGCAGTTGAACCGCGCCCTCGTCGAGGCTCGACAGCGCGAGCTTGAAAAGCTTGCCGGTGGACTGAGGCGCCAAGGTATCGAAGTCCAGTGTACGGTGGTCACGAGCGATTCGTTGACCGAGAGCATCACGCGTCGACTGAAAAAGGTTCCCGCGGACCTTGTCGCGATCGAGGCGCATCGACACCGCCTGTACGCAAGATGGTTTCTGCTGCACAGCGATTTTGATTTGATCCGTCATTGCCCCGTGCCTCTCCTCATCGTCAAGGGAGGCCGACGCGTCCGCAGGCGTCCGATATTAGCAGCCATCGATCCGTGGCACCAAAATGATAAGCCCGCATCGCTCGACGGCCGTATCGTCGATGCCGCGCGCAGCATCGCCAAGTTGGAGAACGCTCCACTGCACAGTGTGTACGCGTACCTCCCTTTAATGGGATTCGTGGCCGGCTCCGCCTATGCGCCCGCGGCAGTGCCCATCTCAGTCCCCGACGAGGCCACTCAGACCGCGGCGATTCGGCGCCGCTTCAAGACGATCAACACGGCTTATCGGATCCAACCTCGGCACGCGCATCTGGAGTTGGGCAGTCCTAACTACGTCCTGCCGACGGTCGCGCGCGCCATCAAGGCCCAACTCATCGTCATGGGCGCAATTGCACGGTCCGCGCTCGACCGCCTTCTGCTCGGTAGCACTGCCGAACAAGTGCTCGATGCATTGCCGTGTGACGTCTTGATTGTGAAGCCGAAACGCGTGCACGCGGGTGCCCGTTCCCGCGTGCGGAGACCTTGAGGAAGACGCCAGCCGTCACGTCAAGCGCCCGAAAGCACTCTGTCCACCGTCACTCTAGGTCGAGGACACTATCTACGCGATCAAGTAGCTGCCGGTTGCCGCACGGGCCAGTTTCCATGCGTTAGTGATGCGGCTTGAGATGCCGATGGGTACTCCCGTCATGGGTGTGCGGGGCACCGAGTCCCACATTGATCAGATTCAGAACACCGTGACGGACACCGCGCTCGGCGATGATTTCCTCCGCAAATTCGCGCACTCGTTTGACAGGACCTTTCAGCATCACCGTCTCGAGGCACTGCTCATGGTCCAAATGCGCGTGCATGGTGGAGACGGTGAGTTCATGATGAGCGTGCTGAATGCTGGTCAGACGCTCGGCGAGCTCACGTTCTTGATGATTGTATACATACGAGAGATTTGCGACGCAGGCGCCCCGGGAGTCGCGCTTTTCGGCACTGCGCTGTAGGTGAGAACGCAAGATGTCGCGCACGGCCTCGCTTCGCGTGGCGTAGCCGCGCTCCTTGATGAGTTCGTCGAATGCACTGGCCAAATTTTCATCGAGTGAAATTGTAAAGCGATCCATAAATCACCTCATCCGCATGGATATCTCAGCCAGCATAGCGAATGGCGGCATGCAGATCAGAATTTCTTAGTGACCGTAAATCTCGCCATGATGGGTTCGAGGGGATGGATGTGAACGTCGGCGACGCCGGCGGCCGGTTCGCCGGGCAGGCGGTCGACATACCAAAATTCAGCGGCGTTCGCGTGGGTGTTGAACAGGTTATAGATGCCGAGGGAAGCACTCCACCCTTCGGGGAACGCATAGTGAGCATCGAGGTTCCATTCGCCAAATCCCTTCCCATCTACCTGACCGAGCGCCGCGGCCGTCGGGGAATTGGCGCAGGTCGTGCCGAAATCGTGCTCCGCGGCCGAATTGACGCACGGCCCGGCGGACAAGGGGTAATTCCCAAGATACCGGTAGTTCAAGCCGCCGCTCCAAGGCCCGAGGTTGCTGAGGTATAGGGCAAGAGCCCCGGTCGCGAGCGGCGCATCCGTAATGTATTCGCCCAAGTGTCCGGTGCCGTCGTCGAAGGGGTGCGTGAAATGCGTGTGATCGCCCGAGTAGCTGCCGTAGAGCTCGAGGTATTGGTTGACCTGGTAGGTCACGTTGATTTCATAGCCATACCTGCGGCTGGGCGGACCCGCGGTGTCCTGTCCCACGTCCGGATCGATGATGGTCTCGGATTGCTGCCAAAGGTTGTAGTAAGCGAACGTCACGGCCAGGTTACGCCGTGGGGCCGCGCGAACGCCAACCTCCTGACCTTCCTGCTTTGCGAGGAGCGGCGTGTGGGGCAAGCCCAAGTCCACGCTCGTGTCCTGATTGACGCCGCGAATATCCGCGCTGTGAAACCCCCGGCCCACGCTCATGTAGAATTCGAGCGTATCGATCGGCGTATAGATCACGCTCCCCTTGGGCTGGGGCAGCGCCTGCTGGACGGTGCCGCTGTTGCTGTAGCCGGTATAGCTTGGCCCCGTTTCCTCGTGCAAGGCAGCCAGATAGTCGATGTCGGTGCCGTGCTGATAGTCTTCTTGAAAACCAAGAACACTGCGGAACGTCGAGCTCCAGTGGGTCGTCGCCTGGACCCAAGCCGCCCCGGCGAACAAATACACCTGATCTTCATTGGAAAACGACGGGGGATCGTCCGCCGCCGGCAACGGTACGCGGTCCTCGCTCGGTAACCGCCCGACATACAAAATATCGTCGCGAGTGAGCACGCCGACCGAAATCTCGTTGGGGATCGAGCCCAGCGCAAGCGGAAGCGTGTAACCCGCCTGGCCCCCGAAGGCACGACGATTCTCGAACTGGTCCTCCTGATCCCCCTGAACGGGATTGACCAGGAAGTGCGTGAAGTCGTTCCACAGATGCAGCTGGTTGTCGATGAAGAACGCGCTGGCCGTGAATCGCCCGTTGCCGAGGGTCGCATGATCGTTGCACGACAAACTCGCGCGCCAAGCGCGACCGCCGTCGCTAGGGTTCAGCGTCCCGAAACGATCGGGGACCAGATCCTCCGTGATGGCACGGACCGGAATATCGGTCGTGTTGGTCCAAAGCTGGTGGTATAGCATCGCCGTCACGGAATAACCGTTTTTATCGTTGCCCTCGCTGTAACGCAGAACGAGGTTCTCCTTGCGCGCATCATCGGGCGTCACGAAGGGACCGTCGTAGTGCTGCACTTCTACGGCGGCGAGCAGGTTTCCATTACCCAACGCCTGCGAACCAGCGCTGAGCATGCGTTGAAACCCGAGCGTCCCGACGGTCGCAGATACTTGGTCCTCGATCGTGTCTCGATAGCTCACACGCACCGAACCCACCGCACCGAAATCACCGACGTTGGCGTGATAAGGACCCTTGGTGTAGGTAAGTTGATCGGCAAGCTCCGGGATCATGAAATTGAGGTCGGTGTACCCCTGACCGTGCGCATGGGTCGGCTGGTTTATCGGCATCCCATCCACATATGTTTCGAGATCTGTGCCGTGATCCAGGTTGTAGCCGCGCAGCAGATATTGATTCGCCTTGCCCTCGCCGCTGTGCAACGTGACAATCAGCCCGGGCACGGTTTCGAGCAACTGCCCGGGCCGGTACTGCGGCGCGAGCTGCAGCTCCTGATCGTCCACCACCCCTTCGCTCGCCGTTGAGGCGGTTCCGAGCAGCTCCAGCCGCTGGGCGGTCACCGTGATTTCGTTCAGGGTCCCGAAATCCGAAAAGGTCGTAACGCCCTCAGCGGGAGCAAGCGCCTGGTCCGCGTGCGCTGAAGAGCAGGCTGCGCCCATCAGAAGGGTGCTCGCGATTGCTCGCTGCGTAACGGATGTTTTCATGCGCGTTCTCCCCGGGGAGGGTCCAATGAGGCTAGAGCTTGGTAAGAGCTATCTTAATATCTTCTTACTGTTAGTTTGTGTTAAGCGGTAAGGTGAATTGGTAATACCGGTGTAATTCGCACGAACTGCAGAACTGGATGCAAGGGCGAGCTTAGTACCGATGACGCAGCACGCATTCGATCTCGGCAAGCTGTCGGATCCCCTGGGACCCGACCGATTTCTATCGGATTACTGGGAACGGCGGCATTTGGTGCTGCGGCGAGAACGTCCGAACTTTTACAAATCCTTGATCACCGCCGCGGACCTGGACTCAAGGCCTTGGAGCAGTTGCGTGGCGCCATCGATTTCGACCGGCTCATCGGCTCCTTTGCAGATCGGGTCCGCGCGACCCGGATCCCTCGAGGCGCGCTATTCAAAGCCGATGTGATCGTCATTACTCTTGATTCGGTGCTCTCCTCACCCGCACCGGCGAGTTACCGGTTCGTCGAAGAAGACGCGAAAACGTCGCTCGAATTCAAGGGGATTCGTTATCAGGTATCTGCGCCGGTCGCGCCGGGGATTCGCGCCATGCTCGCCCGGCCGACGTTCCGAGGAGCTGAGCTTGCCGAATATTTGGACGCCGATAGTCGACTGGTGCTGATTCGGCACTTGGTCGACATCGGGTTCTTATCCCTCGTTCGATAGAGAGCGCTTAGGGCGCGGCGCCGGCCTCCAGCGCCAGTGTCTTGATATCGTTGAACATCACTTGCGGCTGTAAGAAGGCCAGCGAGTAGACTTCCCTCACCTCGCCGCGGTCGTCGATCAGAAACATCTTCAGCATGTGATGCAGCGTGCGTGTGGCACGGCCCTTCTCGTCCACATCCACGCTCACGTCCTGCCCGAAATCATTGAGTACGGGAAGAAGATCCGGAACGCGGCGCGCAGTCAAGAAGCGCCACTCGAATTTTGGATCGACCGTAAATTCTTGGCTGTAGCTCGCGATGGCGGCGGGTGTGTCGTGGGTGGGATCCAAGCTGACACTGACGAAACGAACGCGCCCCGTGAGCGTGCGGTCGCCGCGCACGCGATCGCGCAAATTTGCGAGCGTCGTGTGCGCAAACGGACAGCCTAAGGGATCGACACAGTAGGTGTAGAAGAATGTCAGCAGAGTGATCTTGCCTTGTGTGACAGCCGAGAGCCTGACGGGCTGACCCGTGCGATCGAGCAATACGGCATCCGCTACACGCTGGATATTCTGCAACCTATAGCTGCCCGGCGGCGGCGGCAAGAACTCCATGCGCGGCGCCGTCGCCAGGCCGGGATCTATGCTGGCGCTCGCCGTACCGGCGATGCCGACGAATGACAGCGCCGACATGGCGCCGGCCAGCGCGCCGAGCAGGCGCATCAACGCACAGAGGCGCCCGCGAGCGATGCCACGCGCTGCGGCTTGGCGGTAAACTTCATGTGATGCGGGCGGCCGAGTTGTTCCTTGGTGAAGTCGACCTCGAACGCGGAGGTAAGCTCGTTGCCGTCCCAGTTGAATGCGCGCAGGAACTGTTCGTTATCCTTGCCCTGTTTATCCCACTTCGACAGCAAGCTGGAGGTGATGTAGACGCGGCGGCCGTCCCAGCTCTGGGACACCATGTTCACCTGGCTGCCGGTGTGTTTGCTGTAGGTTTGCCGCGGATGCTCGGGATCGGTCAGATCGAAATAACGCGTGGTGCCGTCCATGAAGGTATTCACCCACAAGCCCTTCGCATTCGCCGTGATCGAAATATCCACCGGTAGGGGTATTTTGGCGGGATCGCCGATCGTGGCGACGTCCTTTGCAGCCCACACCCCACGGTCGTCGCGCTTGACCAACCAGAGCTGCGAGGTCAAGGCCGTGGCCGTGATCGCCCAATTCTGGCCTTCCGGCAAGGCCCAGCGAATCTCGAGCGGCGCTCCCGGCACGGCGAGAATCCGCTCCGGCACCATGGTCTTGAGATTCCACACCACCATGGTATTGCCGAAATGCTTCATCGCCTCGGGATCCTTCACCACCGCGCCCAGATCGCGCATGTAGTTGTTCCAGCCGGCGAAACTCGATGTCAACAGGGCGTTCTTCGCGGGATTGACCGCAATGTCGTAACCGTAGCCGTCGCCCTTGACTTGTTTGATCGTGGAGGTGGGCATGTCGTACTTGGCGACGAACTCACCCTTGTTGTTGTACACCGACAAGCCGGTCACGCCGCCCCTATCCGCCACGTTCGACAAGTTGCCGATCAGCATCCGGCCGGGCAGCGCGTAGAAAGTATGGGGTCCGACGTAGCCGGTCTTCGCCGGCAGATCGTCGATCGTCTTGACGAGTTTCGGATGAGACGGATCGGTGCCCACATCGAATACATAGATCTGGCTGTCGTCGAGGCCACCGGCCCAGAGATATTTGCGGTCGTCCGTGAATCCCATGTGATGCGCTTCGCCGCGGCCGCCGACGGAAATCTTGTGAATGACTTTTCCATAGGTTTTGGACGAGGGATTCGCATCGATGGTGACGAGCTTGTCGAATCCATCCCCCAGGCCGGGCACGCCGAGTGTCCACACATGCACGAAATCCTCCTGGCCCTTGATCAGCCCGGACATGTAGGGCGAATTGCAAGTCTCATCGGCGGAGGACACTGATGCGACGATGCTCAGGATCGCAGCCGCGCTAACGCTCAAGACCCATCGGCTATTGATGTGCATGATTATTTCTCTCAGGGCCGTCCCGCCGCATCGGGACAAGTTGCCGCCATTCACGCTGAAAAGCAAGCCGCTGGCCGTATCCCGGCTTGGACGGCTGCCACAACCGGGCTTAGAACGCCTCTTTGTAAGGTCGCAAGTCGAGTTCGTGCGTCCACGCGCTGCGGTGTTGTTGATGCAGTTGCCAGTAGGTTTCGGCGATGGCGTCGGGGTCCAGCAGCCCGTCGACGCCGGCCGCCGCCGCATGCTGCGGAGCGCTGCTTCGCAGGCGCTCGCCATCGATACCGCCGTCTATCACTACGTGCGCCACGTGCACACCCTGCGGCCCATACTCCCTCGCGGCGCTTTGCGCCACCGATCGCAGACCGGCCTTGGCCGCGGCGAAGGCCACGAACGGCCCCCGCCCGCGCAGCGACGCGGTCGCGCCGGTGAACAGCAGAGTTCCGCCGCCGGCTGCCAGCAAGCCGGGCAGAGTCGCGCGCGCGAATAGAAAGCCGGCATAGGTGCTGCCGCGCCAGGTGGCTTCGAACTGCTCGGGAGTCAGTTCCAGCGGTGTGCCGCGCACGGCATTGCCGGCATTGAATACGGCCACATGCAGCGGACCGAGCGTCCGCACTTGCGCCGCCAGGCGCTCCACGTCGTCGGCCGAACTCACATCGCCCGGCAGCGCATGCACCTGGCCGCCGGCGACGCCGATATCCGCCGTCACCGCGCGCAGGCGCTCGGCGCTGCGGCCGGTCAATGCGACGGTCAAGCCGGCCTTTGCAAAACGGCGGGCGACTGCAGCACCCAATCCAGCCGAGGCTCCGACACCGACAATCCATGCCACCCGCGGCGCTGTATCGCGGATGGAGGATAGGCGTTCCGGTCCCGACGTCTCGGCTGGCATGTCGCGTTACCTTGAAAGAACCGCAACGTATCGTCTTCGCGCCTCCCGGCCAACTACGATTTGCGTCTGAGCTTATGCTCGCGGCAAACGGCTAATATCCGTCGGCTGATTGCGTCCTCGTTGCCGATCCGGAGCACCCGCTTGTCCATCGCGTATCCGAACCTGCTCGCCCCGCTGGACCTTGGCTTCACCACGCTGCGCAACCGCGTGCTGATGGGCTCGATGCACACCGGGTTGGAAGATCGCAGCAGGCATTTCCCACGGCTGGCCGCGTATTTCGCGGAACGCGCCCGCGGCGGCGTGGGCCTGATCGTGACCGGCGGCTTCTCGCCGAACGTTGCCGGCTGGGTATCGCCGTTCGCCTCCAAGCTGAGCAGCAGCGGCGCCGCGAAGCGGCATCGGCAGATCACGGAATCGGTGCACGGCGAGGGCGGCAAGATCGCCTTGCAGATCCTGCATTCGGGCCGCTACGGCTATCACCCCTTCTCGGTGTCCGCTTCGCGGATCAAGAGCCCGATCACGCCGTTCACTCCGCGTGGACTTTCCGGGCGCGGCGTGCAGAGGCAGATCGAGGCCTTCGTGCGCTGTGCGCAATTGGCGCGCGAGGCAGGCTACGACGGCGTCGAAGTGATGGGCTCCGAAGGCTATTTCATCAATCAGTTCCTGGTGACGCGCACCAACCAGCGCAGCGACGAGTGGGGTGGGCCATACTCCGATCGCATGCGCCTGCCGGTGCAGATCCTGTCGCGCATGCGCAAGGAGGTGGGCCGAGATTTCATCATCATTTACCGCTTGTCGATGCTTGACCTGATTCCGGACGGGCAGAGTTGGGAAGAAGTGGTGGCCCTGGCCAAGGCGGTGGAGAAGGCGGGGGCCACCATCATCAACACCGGCATAGGCTGGCACGAGGCGCGCGTGCCGACCATCGCCACCTCGGTGCCGCGCGCGGCCTTCGCCTGGGTGACGAAGAAGCTCAAGGGTGAAGTCGGCATCCCGTTGTGCGCCACCAACCGCATCAATGCGCCCGACGTGGCGGAGCGGGTACTGGCCGACGGCTGTGCCGACTTGGTGTCGATGGGAAGGCCGCTGCTGGCCGATGCCGATTTCGTCAACAAGGCTGCGCAAAATCGGGCTGACGAGATCAACACGTGCATCGCCTGCAACCAGGCCTGTTTGGACCATGCCTTCCAGCTCAAGATCGCCAGCTGTCTGGTCAATCCACGCGCTTGCCACGAGACCGAGCTGAACTATCTGCCGGCACGGCAGAAAAAACGCATCACGGTGGTCGGTGCCGGCCCGGCCGGCCTGGCCTGCTCGACGGTGCTGGCCGAGCGTGGCCATGCAGTGGACCTGTTCGAAGCCGGCGGCGAGATCGGCGGCCAGTTCAATATGGCCAAGCGCATTCCGGGCAAGGAAGAGTTCCACGAAACGCTGCGCTACTACCGTAGGAAGATCGAAACCACGGGCGTGAAGCTACACCTCAACCGGCGTATCACGGCCGACGACCTGATTCAGGACAAGTCCGATGAAGTGGTACTTGCCACCGGCGTTTCCCCGCGTGACCCGCAGATCGAGGGTCAGAGTGAGGCCGCGCGGGCGGGCAGGGTGCTGTCCTATGTGGATGTGCTGCTGCATGGCAGGCCGGTGGGAAGGCGCGTCGCCGTGGTGGGCGCCGGCGGCATCGGCTTCGACGTCTCTGAGTTCCTCGTCGGGGACGGCCATTCGCCGAGCCTTGATTTGGAGGTCTGGGAGAAGGAGTGGGGCGTAACCGATCCCGCGCTGGAACGCGGCGGAGTGGCGCGGGGCAGGCCGCAGATCGAACCGCCGGCGCGGCAGGTATATCTGCTGCAACGCAAAACCAGCAAGCCCGGCGCCGGGCTGGGTAAGACCACCGGCTGGATTCACCGCGCGGCGCTGATGATGAAGAGAGTCGAGATGTTGGTCGGCGTGAACTACGAAGCCATCGACGAGCGGGGCCTGCTAATCAGCTACGGCGAGAAGCGCCAGAACCTCAGACTGCTGGAAGTGGATACGGTGGTGCTTTGTACCGGACAGGAGCCGTTGCGCGAGTTGGAGGTGCCGCTGCGTTCGGCGGGACTGAAGCCGCATCGCATCGGCGGCGCGGATATCGCTAGCGAACTGGACGCCAAGCGAGCAATCGACCAGGGCAGCCGCTTGGCGGCGGTGCTCTGAATGCCGCGCAGAAGCGAGTCGCACGCGCCGGCGGCAGCAAATTGACACGGCCGGACGACGTCGGCAATCGAGGGCTTTTGCGGGCCCTCGGCCGGTGGAATCTCCTTGGATCAGCGCTTACCCTCGGTAGCGTGGCCCCGTCCATCCCGCTTCTCGTTTCCCGTGAAGTGAGCTCGATCGACGCGCCTGGACGGGTCAGCTCTCTCTCCACGATTCGGCATCGGCCCGTTGTAGCCGTGCTCCGGATGGAAGCCGTTATTTACGCTGCCGCGAAAATTTCGAGGACCGTGAAACCACGGGCCGGCGCCGATGAAAACGGCCCCGCTGAACCATTCCGGTCCGTAATAGCCGGAGGGTGCGCAGGCATAAGGTGCCATGTCGTAGTAACCATACGGACATTCCGGGGCTATGCCGATGACCGGGGCTATGCCGATGCCGACGCTGATCTGCGCCTTGGCTTCGGGAGCGATTAGCGTAAAGGACGCTGCTGCAACAGCGGCTACCAGGGAAATGTTAAGTCTACGCATGAATGCACCTCGTTATGTTCATGAAGCTCTGTTCACGGGAGCGCCGGACGCTACGCCGCCGCCGGTCCCGATGTGTTCATAGAGAAATCGAGTTCCTGCGAGCCGCGGGCTTGCGGGATGTCCGATAGGACTAGGTTCGATAAAGCTAACCACTTGTGTCGGGTGCGTCGGTGCGGTGTCGCGCATAGTCCAGGGACCAATTTCGCTTATGTGACGTAGCGCCCGCACGGAGGGACCCGCGCATGTTCCGCGACTGGAAATCGGCTTGGCCGGGGGGCTTGCTACCGGTGGATGTCGATCTGCTTGTCTTGGACGAGACAGGCCGCGCGCAAACCGTCATTATTCAGGGTGAAGTGCATGTGCGAGACGCGATGGTTCGCGGTACCTTTGAAACTTGAGGCCTAGGAGGCGCAACGGTTGATGCCCAGTAGAATTCCCCTCGGTGCGAAACGCGGTTGGATCGTGCCAATCGGCGGTGCCGAAAACAAAGAAAATGATCGCCATATTTTGGAGCGATTCCTTCAGGTCTCGGGCGGCGACAGTGCCGATATCGTGGTAATTCCGACCGCGAGCCGCATGCACGAGACCGGACCACTTTACGAAAAGCTTTTCCAGGAATTGGGCGCGAGGCGCGTCACCGTCATGGACTTCGACACGCGCCGCGATTGCCAAGAAGTCGGGCGACTTCAGCGCATCGAGGAAGCCACCGGAATATTCTTCACCGGCGGCAATCAATTGCGGCTCACGACGCTGCTCGGCGGCACACCTGTCGCAACACTCATTCGCGCACGCAATGCCCACGGCGTCACGGTCGGCGGCACCAGCGCCGGCGCCAGCATCCTGAGCGAACACATGATCGCGTTCGGCGACGAAGGATCCTCGGTGATTTCGGGCAGCGTCAGGCTCGCACCGGGCTTGGGGCTCACTAACCGCTTCATCATCGACCAGCACTTTCGCCAACGCGACCGCATGGGCCGCCTCATAACCGCACTTTCTTACAATCCTTTCGCCGTAGGCATCGGACTCGATGAAGACACCGCCGCATTCATCTCGCCCGAGGAGACCCTCGAGGTCGTGGGCAGCGGCGGTGTCACGGTAGTCGACGCATCCGAGGTCAGTTACTCCTCCATCGGCGAAGTCGGCGAAGGCCAGCCCGTGTGCACGCTGGGTTTGCGCTTGCACATTCTGGTCGCCGGTGCGACATTCGACTTGAATACTCGCCTGGCGTCTGCCGGAGCGCTGGCGCAGGCGAAGGAATAACCGAGTGCCGCAATCGAGCGGCGGAGCCTCGCCTCATGCGCATCGTCGATCGCTCAGTCTATGTCGGCCCCTCGCTCTACGCGCGTTTCCCGGTCATCCGACTCGAGCTCGATCTGGGGGCCCTGGAAGAGTGGCCCACCGGCCGGTTGGGCGCTCCGTTCGTCGATGCGCTGGCGGCCGCTCTCCCGGGACTCGCTGAACATGGTTGTTCTTACCGTGAGCCCGGCGGCTTTTTTCGTCGTATGCGGGAAGACGACGGCACCTGGCTTGGGCATGTTCTCGAGCACGTCGCGATCGAGTTGCAAAATATGGCGGGTGAAGAAGTCACCTTCGGCAAGACGCGCTCCGCCGGCACGCCCGGCGTCTACACGGTCATCTACGAATACGCGCAACGCGACGAAGGCATAGCGGCCGGCGAACTCGGTCTGCGCCTGTTGTGCTCACTGTTGCCCGAGGCCATCCGACCGCCGGATTCCGTGCCGGAGGACTGGAGCTGGGCCGAAGCCCGCGACGAGTTCATCCGCTTTGCTCAGCGTCGCGCCCTCGGGCCGTCGACCTCCGCGTTGATACGCGCGGCCGAGCGCAACGGCATCCCCTGGCTGCGTCTCAACGATCAGTCGCTGGTACAATTGGGCCACGGAAAATTTCAACAGCGCATTCAAGCGACCGTCACGAGCCGCACGTCGCATATCGCGGTCGAACTTGCCAGCGACAAAGAGGAGACCAACAAGATCCTCGCCACGCTGGGATTGCCGGTGCCGAAACAGGAACTCGTGCAGAGCGAACGTCAGGCGGTGCGAGCCGCGCAGCGCATCGGCTTGCCGGTCGTCACCAAGCCCTACAACGGCAACCACGGCCGCGGTATTTCCATCCGCTTGACCACCGACGAAGAAGTCGCGCAGGGCTTCCTCGTGGCGCGGGAGCACTCGCGTTCGGTCATCGTCGAGACCTTTCTCGAGGGCGACGATCACCGCCTGCTGGTGGTGAACGGCGAATTGGTCGCGGCGACGCGCCGCACACCCGGTCACGTCGTCGGCGATGGAAGGTGTACGATCGCGCAGCTCATCGATGTTGTTAATAAAGATCCCCGGCGCGGCGTGGGCCACGAGAAAGTGCTGACTCGGCTCGAACTCGACCTGCAAGCCGAGAAGATGCTCGAGCGCGCCGGGCTCACCGCAGAGTCGATTCCAGAGGCTGGGCAACTCGTCTATCTGCGCTCCACCGCCAATCTTTCCACGGGCGGCACTGCCACCGACGTCACCGATGTCATCCATCCGGACAATCGCGAGATGGCGGAGCGTGCGGTGCGTGCCATTGGCTTGGATGTGGGCGGCGTCGACTTCCTATCCAAGGACATCACCGAGAGCTATCGCACCATCGGCGGCGGTATCTGCGAAGTGAATGCCGCCCCCGGATTTCGCATGCACGTCGCGCCAAGTGAAGGCAAGGGCCGCGACGTCGCGGCGCCCGTGGTCAACATGTTGTTCCCGCCAGGCGCGTCCTCGCGCGTGCCGATCGCCGCAATTACGGGCACCAACGGCAAGACCACCACGGCGCGCATGCTTGCGCACGTGACGAAAATGGCCGGCTACACCCCCGGACTCACAACCACCGATGGCGTCTACATCGACGGCCAACGCACCGTGCAAGGCGACATGACGGGACCGACGTCGGCACGCATGGTGCTGGCGGACCCGCAAATCGATATCGCGATTTTGGAGACTGCGCGCGGCGGCATGCTGCGTGCCGGCATGGGCGTACGCGAGGTCAATGTCGGCGGCGTCTTGAACGTGCAATCGGACCACCTCGGGCTCAAGGGCATCGATACGCTCGAACAGCTGAGCGAGCTGAAGCGCATCGTCGTCGAAGTCGCCACCGACTGTGCCGTATTGAACGCGGACGATCCGCTGGTGCTCAAGATGTCCGGCTATACGGAAGCGCAGAACATCTGTTACGTGACCATGAACCCCCAACATACCTTGGTCCGTGAACACATCCGTGCCGGCGGCCGGGCCTGCGCGCTTGAAGCGGGAGTCAATGGCCAGATGATCACGCTCTACGATCACGGCGGCCACATTCCTCTGTTGTGGACTCACCTTATCCCGGCCACCCTCGAAGGCCGCGCGCTCCACAACGTACAGAACGCCATGTTTGCCGCGGCGATGGCGTTTTCGCTCGGTATCAAGCTCGATGCCATCCGGCAAGGACTGCGTACCTTCGATTCCACCTTCTTCCAGGCGCCGGGACGCATGAACGTGTTCAGCGAACACCCGTTCAAGGTCCTGTTCGATTACGGGCACAATGCGCACGCCGTGGGCGTGATGGCCGATCTCGCGGGTCGCCTCGATGTCACCGGCCGCCGCATCGTTGTCTTGGCAGGGCCGGGAGATCGCCGTGATGAGGACCTCGTGGCTATCGCCAATGCGGTCGCGGGACGGTTCGACCATTACATTTGTCGACGCGACGACAATCTACGCGACCGGGCTTCCGACGAAGTACCGCGCATCCAGGCCGCTGCGTTACGCGCAGCCGGTATCAGCGACTCCGCCATCTCGGTCATTCCCGACGAACAAGAAGCCATCGACGCCGCGTTGCACATGGGGCAAGCCGGTGACTTGCTGTTGATTTTCGCCGATGCGCTCGCGCGGTCATGGAAACAGATCACCAAGTTCAAGCCCATCGGCGGCGGTGCCGTGAGGGCTCAAGTCAGTGCCCTCCCCTCGCCGCTCAACTCGAACGGCGCTCAAAGCACAAACGGCGCAACCGCTGCAGGCGGTGCTGCGAACGTCGACCCCGGCTTCCATCATTACCTGAGCGTTCCCACGGCCGCCGAGCCGGTCGTGCCTTTCGGCCTCGAGGGCATCCTCCGAGACGAGCGCGGCATCCGCATGGCGCCGGAGAGCGACGACTGAGCGCCGTGCCGAGTCTTCCCTTCGAGGACTCGCGGCGCCTCATGGGCGCCAATGTATTCTTCGTATCGACCGGCGCCGTTCTCGATGTCACCGGTGTCGTGGTGGACGCCGCGCTGATCGCAGCATGGCGGACGCGGGTCGAGCGGGCCACGGCGCAACTCGCCTGGAGCTCGCCGCTAACCGTCGCGCGTTCTCATGCCGGCGGAGTGCAACTGGCGATTGCCGCGCCCTACGACCAGCTATTTCTCGCGACCGAGATCAATGAATGGGCGCTGTGTGCGGCATTGGTCGCGGCTGACCCCGCCCGCTGGGGTGGACTCGAAGGGGCGCTGCGCGCGGAAGCCACGGAGAATCCCGTCAGCGGAAATCCAGCGGGCAACTTACCCCCGGTCTTGGACGAGACCGCGGCGCTCGAGCGCTTCGAACGCATCGCCGCCTTAGAATCGCACCCGAAACTCGAGCGCTTGCTCGCCGCCGCCGTCGCCCGCTACCTGCCCACTGTCATCGACGAAGTCACGCTGACGCTGGGCGCCGGCACGGGCAGCCGCGACTTTCCCCTCGACGCGCTTCCCGAAGAAAACGAGGTCCCGTGGGATGAACTGGGGGATATCCCCACGGCAGTGGTCACCGGGTCGAATGGCAAGACCACCACGGTTCGCCTGCTTGCCGCCTGTGCGCGTGCCGCCGGTTGGCATGCGGGCTACAACTGCACCGATGGCGTATATCTCGACGACGAACTGTTAGCCGGCGGCGATTACTCCGGGCCCGCCGGCGCGCGCATGGTCCTGCGCGACCGCCGCACTCAAGCCGCTATTTTGGAAACGGCGCGCGGCGGCATCCTGCGTCGCGGCATCGCCGTCTCGCAAGCCAGCGTTGCCGTCGTCACGAATGTAAGTGCCGATCACTTCGGCGAGTACGGCGTCGACGACTTGGTTGATCTCGCGGCAACCAAACTCACCGTGGCCGCGGCCGTTCGTCGGCGCGGCCTGCTGGTATTGAGTGCCGACGATCTCAACCTCCGCGCGCAAGCGGATGAGTTGCCAAGACGGTTCGGACGCAGGCCGTCGCTCGGCTGGTTTTCAGCAGCGCCGGACAGCCCACGCTTGGCCGGCTACGCTGCCCGCGGCGATTTGACCTGCGGTGTGAGCGACGGCCGACTACAGCTGAACCATGGCCGCGTCACTCACGATCTCGGCGCAATCCGCGCCATGCCGTTGACCATCGGCGGTCTCGCGACCTACAACATCGCGAATCTCGCCGGAGCGGCGCTGGCCGCGGTCGCACTCGGTATCGCGCCGGCGGCGGTCCGCGACGTGTTCGCACGCTTCGGCGCGCGGCTCGAAGATAATCCTGGGCGCATGATGCGTTTCGAGCGCGACGGCGTGACGGTACTCATCGACTATGCGCACAATCCCGACGGACTACGCGGTTTTCTGGATGTCGCCAGCCACCTACGCCGCGAGGGCGGCCGGCTTGCGATTATCCTGGGCCAGGCCGGCAATCGTCAGGACGCCGACGTCGAAGAACTGGTCCACGTGGCAGCGGGTTTTCATCCCGATCTCGTAGTCGTCAAAGAAAATGAAACCCAGCTCCGCGGCCGCGCGCCAGGAGAGATGCCGCAACTCATCCGCGCCAAGCTCCTGCGTCTCGGCCTACCGGAATCGGCGTTGCCGATGACCGGCACCGAGGTCGAAGCGGCCCGTCACGCGCTGCGATGGGCTCGTCCGGGAGATGTCGTCGCGTTGCCCCTGCACGTGTCGAGCGCGCGGAAAGCGATTCTCGCCGAACTCCTCCATGCGCAGCCTTGAACGCGGCCCGCTCGGTCGAGCGGGTGCGCGCGGAGCTTGCGTCTCGAGCGCGACGAGCGTAGCTTGGGCTGAGTTTTTTTTGTCTTAAGGCTCCTTCATCATCAAACAACCCCAAAGCAAATTCCAAGGGAGAAATCGAATGACAATTATCCGGGGATCGATCTGCGTTGCCTTTGCGTTATCCGCCTCATTGGCCGTGACCTCGTCCGCTCTCGCCGATGGCCGTGATTGGAATGATGGTCCGGTGATCAATGTGGCTGCCATCCGAACGGTGGATGGTCACTTCGACGACTACATGCATTGGCTGGCGACGACTTGGAAGAAGCAGGAGGAGACCGCGAAGGCTGCCGGTTTGATCACGAAGTACAGAGTACTGGTGGTCGAGTCTCACAGCCCGACCGATCCGGACATCTACCTCGTCACCGAGTTCAAGAACTGGGCGGCGCTCGACAATCTCGGTAGCAAGCTCGATGCCGTCAGCACCAAAGTCGAGGGGTCGCTCGATGCGGCGTCCAAGAGCGAGGCGGATCGCGCGAAGATTCGCACCGTGCTAGGGTCACAGACGATGCAGGAAGCGGCTCTCAAATAGCTCCCGTCGGGAACGCGCCGGTGAACCAGGCCGCGTTACTCCGAATGGCGAGGACGTCGGAGCGGGGCCGCAGAGATGCGGCCCCGCTTTTTTGGTCTGCCCGACAATCGCACCGCCCCATTGAGCCCTGCGCCAGCGGCAATCAGACTCCCGCGGCCGGCGGCATCCGCCGGAGGACAATAGGGACAAGCTATGAACGCTTCATCCGCTTCACGGGTTTCCTACTCTAGACAAGCCGTCGGAACGGGAGACTAACGATGCCGAAATCGAGGATTGCTGCGACGGTCTTGGGGCTGGGACTCAGCCTGCCGGGGTCGACGGTGTGGCCGCACGCGGTGCCCTCCGATGAACTCTGCGGAGGAACGACGGAGCCCGCGTTCTGCAGAGCCGCACGCGGCGCGCGCGCCGAAGGTTGGCCTGCGCAGAGCCGCTCCGAGGTCATGGCGCAGCACGGTATGGTGGTCACAAGTCAACCGCTTGCCGCGCAGGCCGGACTGCAAATATTGAAACGCGGCGGGAATGCGGTTGATGCCGCGGTCGCGACGGCCGCGGTACTGAACGTGGTGGAGCCCATGATGGAAGGACTGGGCGGCGATCTCTTTGCCGTCATCTATGTCGCCAAGCAGCGCAAGGCCTATGTGTTGAACGCGAGCGGTACGGCTCCCACGGGTGCAAACGTCGAGCGGCTTAACGAACTCGGCTATCACTGGGATTCGAAGAACTGGGGCCCTGCGTCGGGAATGCCGGTGCACGGGATCCTGCCCGTGACCGTTCCCGGCGCCGCCTGGGGTTGGCAGGAAGTGCTCAGACGTTTCGGGACAATGACCTTCAAACAAGTACTCGAGCCTGCCGTCCAATACGCCGACAGTGGCTTTCCGGTCTCCGAGCGCATCGCGCACGACTGGCGCCTTCCTGAGGCGCTGCCGCTGCGAGGCTGTTGCACACAACTGGATTCCGATTCGGTCAAAACTTGGTATGTGAACGGCACATCACCGAAGCCGGGGGAGATCTTCAAGAACCCCGACCTCGCGCGAACGTTTCGTCTGTTGCAGGTGCAGGGCGTCGAGGCGTTCTACAGGGGTGTGATTGCGAAGGCAATCGTCGCCAAATCGACGGCGCTCGGTGGAACGATGACCCTCGAGGACCTCGCTCATTACCACGGAGAATGGGTCGAGGCCGCACGCACTCGCTACCACGACTACGAGCTTCTTGAGCTCCCTCCGCCGGCGCAGGCGTGGGCGGCGAACGAAATGCTGAATATTCTTCAGGCGTGCGTACAAAAATGGGCACCGGGGAAAACGTTGGCCTCGCTGGGTCCAACGAGCGCGCTGTACTGGCATTTGCTGGTGGAAGCAAAAAAGCTCGCGTACGCCGATCTTTATCGATACAACGCGGACCCGAACTTCGCGGCAGTTCCCCTCGCCCGGCTGCTATCGGAGTCCTATGCGACATCGCTGTGCGCCAAGGTCGATCCGGCGCATGCATCCAAGCCGGGCCCCGCGGGCAACTTCTCGATGGGCGGAGATACGATCGTTCTGTCTACCGCAGATGACCAAGGCAACATGGTCTCGTGGGTCAACAGCAATTTCGAAGAATTCGGATCGGGAATCACGGTGCCTGGCTTCGGCTTCATCCTGCATGATCGAGGGGCCCTGTTCACACTCGACCCCAAGAGTCCCAATGTGATCCAACCGCACAAGAGGCCCTTCAACACCCTCTCCGCGGGTTTTTTGTTGCATGCGAAGGTGCCGGTGATGACCGTGACGCTGATGGGCGGCGATATGCAAGCGCAGGGACATGCCCAGCTCTTGGTCAATATTCTTGATTTGGGCGCCAACGTGCAGGCTGCGGCCGACATGGCGCGGTTTCGCCATAGTCAAGTGTCGAACGTGCTCGGCTTGGAAAGCCCGTTGTACGATATCGTGGGCGAAAAGTTGGCCGCCATGGGACATTCCGTGACATCCATCGACGGTGGGTCCGTCGGCGGCGTTCAGATAATTATGTTTGTGCCCGATCTGAACGATTTTGGTAGCGATAACCCGAACCACGGCGGCAACGGTTATTACCGCGCGGGGTCCGATTTCCGTAAGGACGGGCAAGCCGTTGGTTGGTGACTTGATAGCTCACGGCTCATTGCAGTTAGGGTGGTCGGTTCGCCGGATACCCACGTAGGGGCCCGTCTGCAAGTAGCCATTGCTGCCGCCCTCGTACAACGCTACGAGATCGCTACGCCCAAATGGAATCGTATATGAGCCATTCTCCTAAGAACACTGCCATTGATCATCCAGCAGCCGATGCCAGCTTGCTGAATGAAATTCTGCTCGGGCTCACCGGTGAGAAAAAGACGCTGCCCTCGAAGCTGCTATACGATGCGACCGGTTCCGAGCTGTTCCAACGCATTACCGAGCTTCCCGAGTACTACTTGACGCGAACCGAAAAGAAGTTGCTCGGGGCGCGCGCTGCCGACATTGTAGCCTCGGTGCCCTTGGAGGCCGGTCGCGGGCGCGCACTGGTGGAATTCGGGGCCAGCGACGAGAGTAAAGCGATCTCGCTGCTCGATGCCGCGCAGAGTCATTTTTCAGCGTATCTGGCAATTGACATTTCTCCGAGCGTCCTCGGACCCATCCGCACGCGCATGCAGGTGAGTCATCCCCAAATCGAGGTGGAAACATTGCTAGCCGACTTTTTGCAGCCCTTGGCGATGCCGGCGACCTTCAGTGAAATGCATATGGTCGGGTTCCTGCCCGGAAGCACCGTCGGTCAATTCTCCCCTGCCGCCGTCGTTCAGTTTCTAGAGAATGTCCGCCGCGCTCTTACGGGGGCGGTGCGGCCAGCCTTCGTGATCGGCACTGACCAATGCAGGGATGCTGGACGCGTGTTATCCGCCTATGACGATTCTGCGGGCATCAGTAGTGCGTTCAACCTCAACATGCTGTCGCATATCAACCGTTTGACCGACTGCGATCTGGATCCGAACAGCTTCGGACGCAAGGTGCTGTGGAATCCTCGCGAAGAGCGAGTGGAAATGTACCTTGAGAGTCGCTCCGCACAGAGCGCGCGGATCGCGGGGCGTTCGATCCGCTTTGCCGAGGGCGAAACAGTCCAGATCGGAATGAGCTACAAATACGGAAAAGGGCGGTTCCTATCGATCGCGGCAGCCGCTGGCTGGAGTTCAACCGGCTTCTGGCAAGATCCCGAGAAGCTGTTTGCGATTCACCTGCTTCAAGCACGTCCGGGTGAGCCTTGAGCGGCCGTGGATGTCGCCGTACGACTCGGGCGAGACCTTAAGTTCGACTTTGTGCCGCGGCGCGCGTGGGCTGGTTGATTTCTTCTACCAAGCAACTCCACTCATCCGTGCCACCTTGCCGCCGCTTCGAGCCAGATCATCAGCGGCTCACGCACGATGTCCATCTCGGAATACTTCCAGCGCTCCTCCGAATAATTGTTCAGCAGCGCCCAAATGGCCCGGACGCTTTCCACATCCGACTGCAGGTAGGAGAGAGGATCACTGTACGTGTGCAGGCTGAACGCCACTGCGTTTGAATCCGGTAATCGCATGAGTGTCTGTCGCTCGACCCGGATCCACAGAAACTCGCCGGCGCGGGCGGGGTCACGGCACAATTCAGCAAGGATTTTGCGCATCGCCGCAGCATTCGCAGCGTGAGGATCATCGTGGGGGAAAAAAACTGTCGCTATGGGAGTGATTTGCCAGTTGAATCGCTCGCAAGGAGTGGCGGCGTGAATGCCGCCGAGTACGCGATTAATCCTCCCACCGAGCTTATGAGTGAGTTGGGGCACGGGCTCATGTGCCCACTCCACATCATGTCCGACCGAGGCCACCAGGCGACCCGAGCTGGAGTAGGCATTCGACGCGGCCTTGATCCGGAGAGTCCCTCCGACCTCTTCCAGAAGCATGAAATCCTCTTCGATGAGGTAGCTCATCTGCAACAACGGTTCGGTGGAGTCGTCGTCCAAATCGAGTGTCCGGCCGGTGACGAGAGATCGGACCACTGAGCCACTGCTTTCGAAAGACTCTGGATGGTCCTCCACCAGATGCGCCGCGACTCGCTCCCGCAACTCCCGCTGCGCTGGTAGCGAGTCCGGCGACGATCTGTAGTAGAACGGTCTGTGGTTATCCAGTCGCTCACGCTTCTGACGCATCATTTCCGCGTGCCCTGCGCCGATCAGGATCCAATTTTCCGGCCGGATGGGACGCAGACCGAGTTGGAAGTCGGCGGCAGCCCAGCGATAGGGGCGGTAGACCGGCACATCGACAGCCGGGTTGTTACTCGATTGCATTGGATCGTACCGTTGCGGATTTGCGGCGCGCCCGGAGGTTGCCAATTCCATAAAGCGAGGCACCCAGCACAAGCAGGATCCCCGTCATGCCGGCCACTTTGAGTACGGCCACCGCCGGACGCCCTTCCTCCGGAGGCGGCACGAATGCTACGACGACCATCATCTCGATGAGGACATTGCATGCACCGCGCACCGATGTCCCACTCTGGCCCAGCATGATCAAAACCGCAACAAGCACCGCCTGTGCCCAGATTGCGTTGGCGATTCGGGCGCGAGCCAAACCATTGACCCGGGACCGATCCTCATGCTTTCATCGGCGTGCCGACAAACAAAAATGGGATGACGGCAGGAGGGATGCCGCGATGATCCGCGCCGTAACAAAGAACGCGCTGTTGCTCGCCTCCCTGGGCGGGTGGCTTGCGGTCGCGCAAGCCGCGGCGGAACCGGAATTGGCGGCGGAAGTGAGCGATGTGGCCACTTTGGCGCCGAACCCGCCGCATCGGTTTTTCACGGGCGGGTTTCGCCTACAGAGCTTCGTCATCTTCGATGCGGACACCGGCAAGATGGAAGGGAGCATCCCGGCAGGCTACGTTTCGAACCTGGCCATCGCTCCCGATAACAGCCGATACTACGTATCGGAAACCTATTGGACCCACGGGGCGCGCGGGAATCGGCAGGATCTCGTCTCCATCTACGATGCCAGAACCTTGAATCTCCTCAAGGAGATCGTCCTCCCGGGCAGGGCACTCGTGGAAAAGATGCAGAATTTCGATATCAATGCCTCGGGCTCCCGGGCCTATGTCTACATCATGATGCCGGTCGCCTCGGTGGTCTGGGTCGACCTGAAAGGCCAAGCCGTAGGCGGCACGGTCGAAATTCCAGGCTGCGCGCTGGTCTTTCCCTGGGGCGATGATGGATTCTCCTCGCTGTGCGGCGATGGCTCCCTCGCCAGCGTGACGATCCCCGCGTCGGGGCCTGCGAAGGTGACTCATACCAAGCCCTTCTTCGACGCCAACAGCGACCCGATTTTCGAGAACAGCTTCGTCGACCGCGCCACGGGCAAGGCGATTTTCCTCTCCTACAGCGGTCTCGTGTACACGGCCCAGCTTGGGGCCGATCCCAAGGTGAGCGAGCCCTGGTCCATCCAGAAAGCCGCCGGCTATGCGCCCGCCGGCACCGGCGTGCAGGAACTCGCATGGCGCCCCGGCGGTTCGCAGCTGGCGGCCTACCATAAGGCGAGCGGCAAGTTGTTCGTGCTGATGCATCCGGGGAACTACTGGACCCACAAGCACGGCGGCACCGAAATCTGGGTGCTCGACACCAAGACTCATGCGCTCGTGTCGCGATTCCCGCTGCGCCCCGTCCCCTCGAGTGGCCTGGGCGACGATCCGGTGCCCTACTATGCGAGTATCGGCGTCTCGCAGGATGCGAAGCCCCTCCTCTATCTGTTGAATCCGGAGGGCAATGACGTCGTGCTCGATGCCGCGACGGGAACAGAATTGCGCAAGATTGAGTTTGCCGCCGGCGACCGGATCTCGATTCCGGGATATTGATGCGCGACCTTTACACTACGCGGTGCGGACTGTGAACGCTCATCCGGCGATCGCGCCGTACGCGCTGGCGATCAGAACGCTGGTCTCCCTGGTATTCCTCACCGGCGCCTACGGGAAGCTCCGGCATGGGGTGCCTTTTCAGGGAGTCGTTGCGAATTACCGTTTGCTGCCCGATGCGATGGTGGCGCCGACCGCGTACTTGATTCCGCCCGTCGAGCTGTTGCTGGGGGCGACGCTTCTGCTGGGTCTTGCGTTTCCCTGGCCTGATCTCGGCGCCGCCGCGCTCTTGCTGCTATTCGCGCTGGCCATGGGGATCAACTTGCGGCGCGGCCGCCGTCACATCGATTGCGGTTGCTTCCAGAGCGCGCTCAAGCAGACGCTGAGCTGGACCCTGGTGATGCGCAACGTGGTGCTGGCGTTGCTCATGGGCGTGGCGCTGCTCTCGAATGACGCGCCTCATGATCCTTTAGCGCTCATGAACGGATATCTGGCCGGCGCTGTTCTGTTCATCATCCTGCAAGCCCTCGGAATCTTGTGGAGCATCTCGCCGGCGTGGCGCCGGGCGGTGCGCAGTAGTGCCCGGGCCGTACCATGACGCCGATGATGATCATGCTGGTCTTGCTGTGGATCGTAGTGATCTGTCTCAGCGCGGCTGTGCTGGCGCTCGCGCGGCAGGTCGGCGTGCTCCACGAGCGGGTGGCGCCCGCCGGCGCGCTGCTCAATGCGGCGGGTCCCGGCGTGGGCGAGCCCTCGCCGCGGCTCGAGGTGCACGCGCTCGCCGGCAACAGCATCACTGTGGGCGGTAAGCTCGCGCCCGGCAGGGCGCTCCTGCTCCTGTTCATTTCGCAGACCTGTCCGATCTGCAAGAAATTGATTCCCATCGCCATGGATTTCGCCACGAGCGAGCGGCTCGAGGTGCTGTTCGTCGGCGATGCGGACCTTTCCGAGCAAAGGCGATTGATCGACCAGTTCGGTCTCGCCGAGAACCGCTTCGTCAACGGGCCCGAGATCGGGATGACCTATCGCGTCGATAAACTCCCCTATGCCGTCCTGCTGGACGACGCGGGCGTGATCGCCGCCAAAGGGCTGGTGAACAGCCGCGAACATTTCGAGAGTCTGATCATCGCCAAGGAGACGGGCTTCGCCTCCATTCAATCCTATCTAAAGGCCCAACCCGAGCTCGTCAAATGAACGTCGCGCCAGGCCGTTATTTCGCCATCTTGAGAGAAGGAGATCTGCGTGTCGAAATCTCCGATTGACAAGCTCGGCGAGCGGCTGACCCGCAGGCTTGCGGGCTACTCCTCGCGCCGGAGTTTTCTCGCCCGCCTCGGAATGGCGCTCTCGGCAACTCCCGTTCTGCCGCTGCTGCCGGTCGCACGGGCGTCGGCGACCGATGCTCCGAAGACCGACTTCGAACGGTACGCACAGACGACCGATCCGACCAAGTGCAATTACTGGAAGTACTGCGCCTCGGATGGCGTGCTGTGCAGTTGCTGTGGCGGCGGCTCGCACACCTGCCCGCCCGGCGCGGAGCCATCCCCCATCTCCTGGATCGGCACCTGCGTCAATCCCGAAAACGGCCGCTCCTACGTCATCGCCTATCGCGACTGCTGCGGGAAACCCATATGCTCAGCCGGCAAGTCCTGCTTTTGCGATGGCGGCGATCGAGAATTGCCGACCTACCGCTCGCCCCTCAACAACGACATCATCTGGTGCTTCGGCAAGGCGTCGGCAAGCTATCATTGCTCCACTGCGGCGCTCCTGGGGTTGGCGGACGCGGCGCGAAAATGATCTGAAGCGGCGTTCGCAGCACGTATGATGAGATGGACCGCTCGCTGCGTCGCGATGCTACTGGGACTTCTCAGTAGCACAGCCCCCCGGGCACAGATGCCGGCGGGCGAATTCAGCGCGCCGCAACGCGACTACATCCTGGCCTGTGCCGGCTGCCACGGCCTCCAGGGCCTCTCGAATCCGAACCTGGTGCCGAGCCTGCGAGGTCTCGTCGGCTATTTCCTGGAGTTGCCGGAAGGCCGCGCCTACCTGTCGCGCCTGCCGAATGTCGCGTTCTCGACGCTAAGCGATGAGCGATTGGCTGCCGTGCTGAATTACATGGTGTTTGAGATCGGCGGCGCCAGCGCGCCGGTGAGGACCCGACCGTACGTCGCAGCGGAAGTCGGGGGGTTGCGCAAGCAGCCGCTCACCGAAGTTACCTTGTCGGCCTACCGCCGGCAACTCGTGGAGACTCTGATTCGTCGATACCAGGCACCGGTGACCTTGCGGGGCTACGGAGCCACGACGGCGCCGTGCGCGAAGCCATCGTCCACGGCGTGCATGGTACCGTCTTCGCCGGGGAGGTCACCCTTCCGGACCAGCGGTTCCGGCGCTGGGCGGTAGCGCGCGCTACCGCCCGACGGGGCACCTTCAGGTGATCACCCCTTATGCCGTCCGCTATTGCACTGTGATCTGTTTGGGCGTTTGCTTCTTGGTCGCAATCTTAGGAATGTGCACTGTCAGAATGCCATCCTTGCTATCGCAAATCACGGCGTCTGCGTTCACGTTGTCAGGCAGGGAGAAGCTGCGCTCGAAGCTACCGTAAAAACTCTCGACTCGATGGAATTTCTCGTCCTTGTCTTCGGTCGGCTGCTTGCGCTCGCCACTGATGGAAATGACGCCCTGATCTAGCGTCACTTTGACGTCTTCTTTCTTTACGGCGGGCAGGTCGATGCGAATCACGTATTCCTTGTCAGTCTCGCTGATATCAGAAAACGGCGACCACTCTAGTTTTCTCGCGCCATTGCCATCGTCTGCAGCACGAGGCCAACCGGCGGCGGGGTTTGGCATCAGCCGGATAAAAGTGCTGACATCGCCAAACGGATCCCAACGAATAAGGCTCATAAAACTCTCCTGCGAAAATGAATGGTGTTCAGGTGCGTTCATTGATGCCGGCGCAATCGCGTCGGCTACCCGCACATTGAACCGCAAAGAGATGACTTTGTATGTACGGCAGCCCACCGACACGGTCACCACGACAAGGGAACGCCGCAATGAAAACGGATTCGTCACCCTGCAAATGTCAGGGATAGGCTGACGGTGAGTTACTGAAAGTCGTGTAAGGGCTCTTGAAGCCACCCTCCATCGAATCCCGCTCGGCGCAGGCCGCCGACGATGTAGGGGGACTGCCGCGTCAACCGCCACAACAGCTCGCTCCGATAATTCTCGATCATCAGCACGAGCGGTCCCTGGTTGATCCCGTAGTGCAATGGCGACACCCAGCCGCAGCGATTGCCGGTCTTCGCCGGATACGTCGCGTTGAACGTCGCCTTGAATCCGTAGGGATTGTTGGCTTTCAGTTTGAGCCCACGAATAAAATACTCGATCGACGGCAGCACGATGTCCGGAGCAAACGGTAGTGAGGCTACGACTGCCCAAGGCGCTATGGTTCCATCATCAGGCCCAAACGGTACTCCACGAGCGATGTAATTGAAAAACTGCCGTTCGACACCGTCTACCTTGATAGTATCGGGCCCAGGGCCATCACTCGCTGTGATCCCCCAGCAACTGGGGCCGTAGCCATTGAACTTGAGAGGATTTTCGATCGCATATTGTTGTTGTACATGGGTGGCGCGGCGAGTGTTCTCGAAATAATCGATCCCCTTGTCGCGCATGAAGCGATCCTGGATTCCGCGAAAATCGATCCATATGTGCGAGAGCTGATGCGTGAAGAAAGATCCCGCGTAAAGATACTCGTAGCCGTACTGGTTCTTCCACTGATAAGTCGAGCACCATGCGGCAAATCCCTCCCCAACCAGCGGATAAGTCGGCGAGCCGAGCGCGAGCATGTAAAGGAGCAACCCCTCGTCATAGCCCTCCCAACGATACTGAAGGAACCCGCTCTCGGGATTCCACCCGTGGGTCAACGTCACACCCTTATTCTGCGCCCAAAGCCAATTCGCGCGTCGGTACAACGCGTCCGCAACGGTGCGAATTTCCTGCTCATCGTCGGTGCCCGCATCGAAATACGCAGCCGCCGTCAACATTCCCGCGAGCAGGAATGCGCTGTCTACCGTCGACAGCTCGCACTGCCCTGCGCGGCGTCCGGTTTGCATGTCTAAAAAATGATAATAAAGGCCCTGATAGCCGGTCGCGTCGTGTTGCGGACCTTGCGGACTATTCCAGAAGAAGCGCAGCGTTGTTAACGTACGTTTGACGGCCGCAGCCCGTGAGATGAATCCGCGTTCGACGCCGACCGGGTAGGCCGCGAGCGCGAAGCCGGTGGCAGCGATACTGGCGGGGGAGTCTTCCGCCGTCCTGTCGATCGCAAGCCCGTTGACGGAATTGACTTCGTGTTCGAAGTAACCGAAAGTCTCACGCTGCAGGGTGTCGAGCTCCGCCCCGATGACACGGTCGACTTTGTTCAATTGTCTAGTCCGACTTTGTGAGCCGCTTGCCGATGGCCTGCAATTCCCGCAGCCTTTTTGGAGTGCTCTTGGGATAAGCCATCTTGAGGTCATCGAAGGCATCTATGAGAATTTGAGACACGATCAGCCGTGCGTTATCCTTGTCGTCGGCGGGAATTGCGTACCAGGGGGCCTGATGCGTGCCGGTTGCGGCAAGGCAATCCCCATACGCACGCATGTAATGCCTCCAGTATTTTCTTTCGTGAATGTCCGATGCACTGAATTTCCAGTTCTTGTCGGGTTCATCGATGCGCTCCAGGAAGCGCTTTGCCTGCTCTTTTTTCGATAAGTGAAGGAAGAATTTGACAATCTGAGTGCCGTTTCGATTCAGGTGCGCCTCCAATTCATTGATGGAACGATACCGATCCCTCCAGAAATGCTTCTCATCACGCGAGTGTTTTGGAAGATTTTGAGTATCCAGGATCTCGGGGTGAACACGCGTAATGAGCACTTCTTCATAATATGAACGATTGAAGATACCGATTCGACCGCGTTCCGGGAGGCGGCACGTGGTACGCCAGAGAAAGTCGTGCTTGAGCTCCTCCGCGCTTGGTTGCTTGAAACTGTAGACTTCGCAACCCTCCGGGTTCACCCCGGACATCACGTGGCGAATGGCGCCGTCTTTTCCCGCTGAGTCCATACCCTGAAAGATCAGGAGCATTGCGTAGCGGCCGGACGCATAGTGAAGCTGTTGCCGCGAACTCAAACCCTCCACGTGTGCTTCCAGCTTTTCCTTATACTCTTCATTCGATTTAAAAAAGGGCTGCACAATCGTGGGCCACTTGTCGAGTTCGACCTTTTTTCCGGAGGAAACGCGGAAATCCTTCGAGCTGATTTTCAATTTGACACCCTAGAGAGTTGTTCGAGCATTTGATGGATGAGCCGTCTCAGGTTGAAACACCGGGTGATCGCGCACGCCGCGCGTTTCCAGCCGGCTGCCTAAGGAACCTTCTCCTCCTTTGAAGCCTTTTGCGCCCGCTCTAATTCCTGTACCGCCAGTACGTCCTGGCGCCCCAACTCCTCGTACAACGCATGGACTCGCTCGACGAGCTTCGGCGTCAAATCGGACGGTGTTTTGGATTTGGCCTCAGGCGCCGGTGCGCCCTTGGCATCCGGCTTCGTCTCTGCTTTGGCTTCAGGCGCCGGCGCAGTCTTGGCGTCCGGCTTTGCCTCTGCTTTGGCTTCAGGCGCCGGTGCGCCCTTGGCATCC
>Ga0302324_100001926_pt1 | contig 49064 bp, 47 predicted proteins | sample Palsa_T0_1_FD_201949 | JGI IMG/M metagenome (GOLD analysis project Ga0302324, IMG submission 201949) | Peat permafrost microbial communities from Stordalen Mire near Abisko, Sweden - Palsa_T0_1 | ecosystem: Environmental > Terrestrial > Soil > Palsa > Peat permafrost | place: Sweden: Abisko...
TCGGACAGTCATAAATCAACCTAAACAATATCTGATTGAAAAATAATAAGAAAATATCTGGCACGGCGATTGCTTTGCTCTGACTTATGAGCGACACCGGCATGGACAAGGCCCTCTCCAGGAAACCTCGATGGCCCATCTACATCCTCATTGCGGTAGCGCTCGCCCTGGCGCTCGGCATTGGAGTTTGGATTCTTAATGGCTCCCGGGGGAGTGTTTATCGGGTGCCCCTCAACCGCCTGACCATCGCCACGGTCACCGAGGGGCCGTTCGAGGACTACATCGCGGTGCGCGGCGCCGTGGCGCCGTTCATCATCGATTACCTGACGACTGATCAGGGCGGCACGGTAAAGCAGGTGCTGGTGGAGGACGGCGCGATGGTCCGCTCTGGCCAGCCGCTGATCATCCTTTCCAATCCCGCGTTGCAGCTTCAGGTCGCAGCCCAGCAGCTCACCTTCGAACAGAATCGCTTCAAATACGAAAACGATCTGCTGGATATCGAACACCAGATCAGCAGGCTCAAGAACGATCTGGCGCGCGACAAAATACTGCTGGATGGCAACGCCATCGCGCCCAGTACCTACAAGCAGGAACAAGAAGATTATGACTACTACGTAAACCTCCGCGCTGCGACCATCGCGTCGCGCGATGTCGAACAGCGCGTCCGTACTACCCAGCTGACAGGCGCTACACCCGGCCTTGGCGCGCGAGTCGATGTTGCTAACGCCGGCGTGGAGGCGCTCACGATCCGCGCACCGATGGACGGCCAGCTCACCGCGCTGGAAGCCGAAGTCGGTGAGTCCAAGGCACAGGGTGCGGTGCTCGGGCAGGTCAACTCCGCCGACCGCTTCAAACTCACCGCGCAAGTGGATGAGTTCTATCTCGGCCGCATGGCCCTGGGGCAGACCGCGCTGTTCAGTGTCGAGGGCGGCGATTATCGCGCCAAGGTGGCAAAGGTCTATCCGCAGGTCGTCAACGGTACCTTCAAGGTCGACTTCTATTTCGACGGCACGCCGCCGACCGGTATCCACGTTGGCCAGGCCATTGACCTGAAGGTCGAACTCGGCGGCGCCGCGCGTGCAGTGCTGCTGCCCAACGGACCTTTCTATCAGGACACCGGCGGCAGCTGGGTGTTCGCGCTGGATTCCAGCGGCCGCTCCGCCACGCGCCGCAATGTGCGGCTGGGCCGACGCAATCCTGACTTTGTCGAGGTGATAGATGGGCTGAAACCCGGAGAGAAGGTCATCGTCTCCGGCTATGAGGCTTTTCTGAAAATGGATCGCGTCGATTTCACCAAGCCGGATGGCAACTAGCAGAGGCGCCGCATGATAACGCTGAAGAATCTGGCGAAGGTCTATCGCACTACCGAGGTGGAGACCACCGCCATTCGCGACATGAACCTGGAGATCCGCGCTGGCGAATTCGTGGCGGTAATGGGACCGTCCGGCTGCGGTAAGTCCACCTTTCTCAACATCGTCGGCATGCTCGATGGCCCCTCGGCGGGTGAATACTGGTTCGACGGCCAGAATATCGCGGGCTATCCCGAGACCAAGCTGGCGCAGTTGCGCAAGAACGCGATCGGTTTCGTCTTCCAGAGCTTCAACCTGATCGACGAGCTCAGCGTGCGCGAGAATGTCGAACTGGCACTGCTCTATCACTCCGATGTATCGGCGGGCGAGCGGCGCAAGCGCGCCAATGAGGCGCTCGAGCGCGTGCACATCGGCCACCGTGCCCGCCACATGCCCTCGCAACTCTCCGGCGGTCAGCAGCAGCGCGTCGCCGTTGCGCGCGCTGTCGTGGCGCGTCCGAAGTTGATACTGGCCGACGAGCCCACCGGCAACCTGGACACCGCCAATGGTGAGGAGGTGATGCAGCTGCTCACGCAGTTGAACGACGAGGGCACGACCATCCTGATGGTGACGCACTCGCATTCCCACGCGGAATATGCCCACCGCATCGTCAACCTGCTGGACGGCGCGATCGTGACCGAAAGCATCCGCCAGGTTCTCTAGGAAACGTCATGTTCCGCAACTATCTGACCGTCGCGCTGCGCAACATCGTGCGGCACAAGCTCTACAGCATCATCAACATCGCTGGCCTCGCAGTGGGCCTCGCCTGCGTGCTGTTCATCGTCCTGTTCGTGCGCGACGAGTTGTCCTACGACCAGTGGCTGCCCGGCACCGAGCATCTCTACCGACTGGAGCAGACCGTGCTCGTACCTGGCCGGCCGGTTCTACCGATGGCGGTCATTCCCTACGCGATGCCCGCCGCGATGAAGGACGAGATCCCGGAGGTGACAGCGATGACCAGGGTCTGGCAGGAAGAGTTTACCCTCACCGCCGGCGACAGGCAGTTCATAGAGACGAGCGTCGATGTGGTGGACCCTGGCTTCTTTCAAATCATCAAACTGCATCTGATCGCCGGCGATCCACAACAGGTGCTGCGCGAGCCCGGCTCCATCGTGCTGTCGCAGTCGGCGGCGCGCAAATATTTCGGTAACGCCGATCCCCTCGGCAAGACAATCACCACTGGCCGGGGCGGATGTGACGACAACGACAGGGCATGCCTTGACAGCATAATTTCCCTGAGGGTGACCGGAGTTGTGCGCGATATCCCGCACAATTCACAGTTGAGCGGAGAATTCTTCGTCTCCAACAACTCTTTGGCGGACCGCTATCAGCAGAGGATGAAACAGATGTGGCTCTCCCAGAACGGCTGGGGCTATCTGGTGCTGGCGCCGGGCGCCGATCCGCAGACCGTGATCGCCAAGGCTGCGCCGATGCTGGATCGCGCGTTGACCAAAGATCTGCACAAATTCGGCATCAACCTCGACGGCGCGCAGGCCTATCTGCTGCATCTCACGCCTTTCTCGAAAGTCCATCTGGACTCGAGCCGCTGGCTCTACAACATGACGCCTCCCGGAAGCTGGGCGACTGTTTATGGCGTCGCGGCCATCGGCCTGCTGATTCTGCTGGTCGCCTGCTTCAACTTCATGAATCTGGCCACGGCTCGCGCGCTGCTGCGGGCACGCGAGATCGCCCTGCGCAAGACCATGGGTGCTCTGCGCCAGCAGCTTGTAATCCAATTTCTTGGCGAGGCCGTTCTGATGGCGCTTTTAGCCCTGCTGCTGGCGCTCGCGATGGCAGAAATGCTGTTGCCCGCTTTCGACGACTTTCTGCAGCGACCTATCGCCTTCGCTTACGCCGCTGATTGGCCGCTGCTGTTGTTGATACTGGCCATTGCGGTGGCCGCAGGCCTGGTGAGCGGCAGCTATCCCGCGCTGGTGCTGTCGGGTTTCCGGCCAGCCGCGGTGCTGCGCGCCAACACCGGCGGCCAAGCCGGTTCGGGTCGGTTGCGCGCGATCCTCGTGGTGCTGCAGTTCGCGGTCTCGATCGGGCTTGGCATCGCCGCGTTGGTCGTGTTCAGTCAGATCAGCTTCGCGCGCAATGTCGATCTGGGGCTGCAGCGTGACAATGTGCTGATCATCGACTCACACGGCCGCGTGACCGGCGAAGGGCGCCAAAGCTTCGTGCAGGCGTTGCGGTCGAATCCGGGGGTGCTGGCCCTCGGCATGGGCGGTCAAGAGCCTTTCGCGAATGGCCAGTCCCTGGTGAACGTGACGGTCCCGGGACACCCCGACGTGATCATGCTCAACGAGATCGACGCCAGCCCCGATATTCCCAGCGTCTATGGCATGAAACTGATTTCCGGGCGCTTGCTGTCCGACGCGCGCGCTGAGGACAGGATGTACTTCAACGAGTTCTTGCAGCCGGAACCCCGCAATGAGGGCCACAATGTCCTCATCAACGAGGCAGCCGCTGCGCGCATGGGGTTCACGCCGCAACAGGCGATCGGCAAGACCGTCCTTTTCGGCCTTAACCATGTGAACATCGTGGGCGTGCTTGCCGACGCCAAATATGGTGGCGCGCGCGAGCCCGTCAAACCCACCGCTTTCGACTATTACGCGGAACAACCCGCTAACGTCGCCTTGCGCCTGCGCGCCGACATGATCCCGCAGACCCTGAGCTTCATCGACAAGAGCTGGCACAGCTTCGCGCCGATCACAGCTGTTCAGCGCCACTTCCTGGACGACAGCTTCGACAAGCTTTACAGCGCCGACGAGCGCGAGGGCGCGATGTTCGGCATCTTTGTCGGCATCGCCATATTTATCGCCTGCCTGGGTCTGTTCGGGCTGGCTGCCTTCACCGCCGGGCGCCGCACCAAGGAGATTGGCATCCGTAAGGTATTCGGTGCACGTACCCGCGATGTCGTATTCCTTTTGATTTGGCAGTTCTCGATTCCTGTGCTGATCGCCAACGCAATCGCCTGGCCGCTGGCTTGGTACTACCTGCGGGGCTGGCTCCAGGGCTTTGCCTATCGGATTTCACTGAACCCGCTTTACTTCGCTGGAGTCGGTACGGTTGCGTTGGTGATCGCATGGATCACGATCTTCACTCATGCCTGGCGCGTCGCCCGCGCCAATCCCATCAATGCGTTGCGCTATGAGTAAGGCATGGCTCACGCTGACCGTATTACTGGCGGGCTGTGCTACACAGGTACCCCAGGCGTTGCCGCCAAGGCTTATGCCGAGAACCTTCATCGGCCCCGCGCCTTCCGGGGCGCAGGTCTGGCCCGATGCGTCCTGGTGGCGCGGGTTCGGCGATGCTCAACTGGCGACGCTAGTGGAGCAAGCGCAAGCGGACAATCGCGATCTGGCGGTCGCTGCAGCACGTGTGATGCAGGCCGAGGCCCAGTCAACCATCCAGCGTTCGGCGCTGTTCCCCCAAATCAGCGGCCAAAGCAATTATCAGGCGAGCGGCTGCAAAGGCCTGGCCTGTCAGCAATATCCAAGTGGCAAGGATTTCGGACTGCAGTTGAGTGCCAGTTATGAACTCGATTTCTGGGGCTTGGCGCGCGACAACCTGCGCGCCGCCAACGAGCAACTGAAAGCCGCCCGCTTCGCGCAGCAGTCGGTCGCGCTGACCGTCACCGCCAACGTCGCGACCCAATATTTGACTGTACTGTCGCTGCGCCGTCGCATCGCCATCGCCGATGAGTACATCGCTGCGATCAACAGCATCCTGGACGTGATCAAGCTAAGGGTGAAGGCGGGTGCAACTTCGCATCTTGATTTAGCACAGGAGCAGGCCCAGATCGAGGCCGTGCAGGCGCAGCTCCCGTCCCTGGAGATACTCGAGAAGGAGGCACTATATTCGCTGGCGATTCTTCTGGGTCGGCCGCCCGAAGGCTTCGATGTAACGCCCGACGAACTTGACGCCGTGCTGGCGCCCGCTGTCGGGGCGGGCCTGCCTTCGGATTTGCTACTGCGCCGACCGGACGTCGCCCTGGCTGAGGCGAGTCTGGCCAGCGTCCACGCCAACGTCGATGCCGCTCGCGCCGCCTTCCTGCCGCAGATTTCGCTGATCGGTTCCGGCGGCTTTCTGAGCGGCACGATCGGCACGCTGCTGCAAGTTTCGAATTCTGGCTACACCTATGGCGCGGGGCTGCTGCAGGCCATCTTTGACGGCGGCAAGCTGATCGGGGAAAAGCGCGTGGCCGAGGCGACGCAGAAGCAGTACATCGCCGCCTATCAGAACGCGGCTCTCAACGCCTATGCGGATGTGGAATCTGCCCTAATCGAGGTGGCCAATACCGGGCGGGCGGAAAGCCATCTACGCAGTCTGATCACCGCCGCGCAGGAGGCCTTCGAGATTTCCCAGCTCCAATACCGCCAGGGCGCCGCGGACCTGATCATCGTGCTGCAAGCACAGCAGACCCTGTTTTCGGCCGAGGATCAGCTCGCCCAGACAGTGCTCGCCAATCGTCTGGCCTCTATCCACCTGTACGAGGCACTGGGAGGTGGATGGGTGGAGAAACCCGAAGAGCGGACTCAGTTTGCGGCGAGCGTCTCGGTTCAAGCCCAGTACGCGGACCCGCGGTAGTCTACTTGCTGAGCATCGGTTTGCCTTCGTGGCTAACCAACAGATCGTGCATGTCGTTAGCGTGCTCCTCCTCTTGGGCGAGGATGTGCTCAAGCATGACCCGGGTGGTCGGGTCTTTGTCTCCGAAGTATCGAATCAGGTCCCGATATGTTTCCACCGCGATGCGTTCGGCGACCAGATTCTCTTCAATCATCTCGACCAGGTTCGAGCCTTCGATGTACTGCGTGGCTGCTCGCGAAGCCAGTCCCTCAGGGTTCATATTGGGCTTGCCGCCCAGTTGGTTGATACGCTCACTCAGCAGGCCCAGGTGTTGGAGTTCCTCTTTTGCATGTTGCGCAAACTCTTCCTTGACTGCATCGCTCGAGATGCCGGTCGCGCAAATAGCGTGGAACTGATAGCGCAGCACACAGACGATCTCGGTGGCCACGGCGTTATTGAGCAACGCAATCGCATCAGCGACGTTCCCCTGGTAATTGCGTGTAAGCGCGCCCTGCGTCAAATGTTTCCTTGCCTCAGCGCGTAGTTTTTGGACGTCGCGCAGAAAGGTCTTTGAAGCAGCCATTGAGATCTCCTGGTTGTGTCAGCGATTTCGGCCCCCGGTTCCGGTGATATAATAACCCAACCAAGATAATCAGCGGGCGGTGCGCTGCACCTTGCCCGCGATCGCAATCTAACAGGGCAAAAAATAATGAAAACTCATAAGCGGGTGTTGGGCGCGGTGACGTGGGTTGCTCTGGCCGCCTCGGCTGTGGGCGCTCCCGCTTCGGTAACGGTGACGCTGGCGGTCGACACAACGACACCCGGTCCGCAGATCGATCGCAACATCTATGGCCAGTTCGCCGAACACCTGGGACGGGGGATCTATGAAGGTATCTGGGTCGGCGAGAACAGCAATATTCCCAACATCAAGGGCTATCGCAAGGATGTCGTCGACGCGCTCAGGAAGATCCATGTGCCCGTAGTGCGCTGGCCCGGCGGCTGTTTTGCGGATCAGTATGATTGGAGGGACGGCATCGGTCCGCGCGCGACGCGACCGGTACGTATCAACGTCAACTGGGGCGGCGTCACTGACGATAACGCCTTTGGTACGCATGAGTTTCTCGATTTCGCAGAGCTGCTCGGCGCTGACGCTTATGTCGTGGGCAACATGGGCTCGATGCAGCCGCGAGATATGGCTGAGTGGCTGGAATATATGACTTCTGCACAGAATTCCTCATTGGTGCAGGAGCGGCGCAAAAACGGTCGCGAGCAGCCGTGGCAAGTCAAGTACTTTGGCATCGGCAATGAGGCCTGGGGTTGCGGCGGCATGATGCGGGCTGAATATGCTGTCGATGTGACGCGCCGCTACTCCGCGTTCGTGAATGCGCGCGCGGAGCAGAATCTTGTGAAAGTGGCCACGGGTCCGAGCGCAAATGAGCCGGGAACCGCCGCCTATACCGAGACGATGATGAAGAATGGGGTCGGACTATTCGGACGGCCCGGTTTTCAGGCGCTGAGCCTGCATTACTACACCTTTCCGATACCTCGGCGCTCCTCGTCGGGCAACCGCGCCACTGGCTTTGCCGAGGATGAATGGTCGAATATTCTGCGCAGTGCCCGACAAATGGACGACGCGATCAGCACGGTTTCAGGGATCATGGATAAATATGATCCCGATAAAAAGGTTGCATTGTTTGTCGACGAATGGGGCGCCTGGCACGACGCAGAACCGGGCACGAACCCCAGGTTTCTCTATCAGCAAAGTAGTCTGCTTGACGCTGAAGTGGCGGCGCTCACACTGAACATCTTTCATCGGCATACTGATCGGGTAAAGATGGCCAACATCGCGCAGATGATCAATGTGATCCAAGCGATGATTCTTACGGATAAGGAGAAGATGCTCCTGACCCCCACCTACCACGTCTTTGACATGTATCAGCCGTTTCAGGGCGCAACGCCCTATCCGGTAAGTACATCCGGACCAAGCTATGACTTCAATGGGTTTAGTTTGCCGGCGGTAGATGCATCGGCGGCAAGAAGTAAGGACGGCAAGCTCATCCTGGCGTTGATCAATCTGGATCCAAACCGATCGGCGCTCGTGTTGACCAATCTGACGGGCCGGGCGCGCGGGAATATTCTCACTGGCCCGGCGATGGATACTCACAATTCATTCGAAGCGCCCGAAACAATTCATCCTGTCGCATTCACCGGCATCAGCGATGGCAACGGCAAGGTCCAGTTCAAATTGCCCGCAAAGTCGGTCGCAGTCGTTGCATTCGAATGACTGCAGCTACTGATGGCGAGCACTTGTACTATGTAAAGTGCAACACCGCGGCTGGAGCCGGGATGTGAAATCGGTCGCAAAATTAACAAAAAGCGGGCACCGGGAATTATGGTATGTACGTTGGCGTACATACCGACGGCGGCCGACGGTGGTGCACTTGGGCGCATGTGGAATTTCCCTGCAATTAAGCTGCCATGCCTCAACGGATACTGCTGATTCAGGACGATACGACGACGGCCGAGGCCATCCTCGAGGCTTTTAGCCAGTCCAAGGATGTCTCCTTCCAAGTCGATTGGGTCCGACGCTGCTCGGAGGGTCTCGAACGACTTACCGGCACCGCGGCGGTACTGGCCGATCTGTACCTGCCCGATAGCCGCGGCATGGCCACCTTCGAGCGTCTGTATCGCGCCGCGCCCCAGATCCCGATATTGGTCCTGCTTGATCCGTGGGACGAGCAGACCGGCAAGCTGGCGGTGCAAACCGGAGCCCAGGACTACCTCTTTAAGGCGCGCCTCGACGCTTACCTGTTGCCGAAAGCCGTGCGGAGCATGATCGAGCGCACCGCAAATGCCGAGGCGCTGTTCGCCGAAAAGGAACGCGCCCAAATCATGCTCAACTCGATCGGCGACGCGGTCGTGGGCACGGATATCTCGGGCCATGTCACCTATCTCAACACCGTCGCTGAAGGCCTGACTGGCTGGGCGAATGATGAAGCGCTGGGACGCACCCTCAATGAAGTGCTGCGCATCGTGGATGCCACTACGCGCGAAGCCGCGCCCCATCCCCTGATGGTCGCGATTCGCGACAACAGAACACTAGCCCTGTCCCCGAACAGCGTATTGATTCAGCGCGACGGCAGCGAGATTGCCATCGAAGACTCTACCGCGCCGATCCACGATCGTCACGGAGCGGTGACGGGCGCCGTCATGGTATTTCACGACGTCAGCGAGGCTCGGGCGATGACGCTCAAGATGTCTTACCTGGCGCAACATGACAGTCTCACGGATCTTCCCAATCGTGTGCTGTTGAATGATCGACTAAACGAAGCCATCACGCTGTCCGAGCGTCACCAAAGGAAATTGTCGGTGTTGTTTCTGGATCTTGATCGCTTCAAGCACATCAACGACTCGTTGGGCCATGCCGTGGGAGATCGCTTACTGCAATCCGTAGCGCGGCGCCTGTTCACGTGTGTGCGAAATTCTGACACCGTCAGCCGTCAAGGCGGCGATGAGTTCGTGTTACTGCTCTGGGAGGTCAATCACGCGCGGGATGCTGCGCTCGCAGCCGAGAAAATACTGCAGGCGCTGCGCGAGCCTTACCACATCAATCAACACGAATTGCATATCACTGGCAGCATCGGCATCGTCACCTATCCGGATGACGGTACCGACGTAGAGACGCTGATGAACAAGGCGGACGTCGCGATGTACCACGCCAAGGATACGGGGCGCGACAAATACCAATTCTTCAAGTCGGAGATGAACGAGCAGGTTACCGAACGGCATTGGCTCGAGGCCGGTTTGCGCAACGCTGTTGAGCGCCAGGAGCTGGTGTTGCACTACCAGCCGAAGATCGATCTGGCGACCGGTGCCATCGCCGGCGTCGAGGCGCTGACGCGCTGGCGCCTGCCGCACCGCGGCCTCGTGCCGGCTTACCAGTTCATCGCTATAGCGGAGGAATGCGGCCTCATCGTGCCGTTCGGACGCTGGGTGCTGCGCGAGGCGTGCCGCCAGGCGCGTGCATGGCAGCTCGCCGGCCTGCCGCCCACGCCCATCGCGATTAACGTCTCCTCCGTCGAGCTACGCGCCCCGGGGTTTGTGGCCGGCATACGCACAATTCTGAAGGAGACGGGGCTGGAGGCGCGCTATCTGGAAATCGAGCTGACCGAAAGGGTTCTCATGGAGGATTCGCCGTCCGCTGCGGCGGTGCTCAAGCAATTGAAGGAGATCGGCGTACTGCTGGCACTGGATGACTTTGGCACGGGTTACTCGAGCCTGAGCTCTTTGAAGCGCTTTCCAATCGACGCTCTGAAGATCGATCAGTCGCTCGTGCGCGGCCTGAGTAAGAACGCGGACGATCACAGCATCGTCACGGCTGTGATCGGCATGGGCAAGAGTCTACGTATGCGGGTCGTAGCCGAGGGTGTGGAAACGAGCGAACAGCTTGAAATCCTGCAGCGGCACAATTGTCCGCAGGGTCAGGGATTTTATTTCGGGCGGCCTGTGCCGGCCGAGGATTTCGGCCAAGCGCTGGAATGCAGTGCCGCGAGGCACGTGGCTTGAGCAACTCGCTACCCATGGATCAATTGACGCTGTCCGAGGCGCCAAGCGCGCCGGTGGAGCTCCTTTCAGCGCCCCTGCACAGTGCAGCGGAGGCGCTCCTATCGTTTGACGAGGCGCGAAGCCTGTTCATACGCAGTTACTTGTCGCAAGTTCTGCAGATCACGGGCGGCAACGTCAGTCAGGCCGCGCGGCTGGCGAAACGCAACCGCACCGACTTCTACAAGATACTGCAACGCTATCTGCTCGTACCGAGCGACTTCAAGATCTATCCTTCCTGACGGCGAGCGCCTCGAAAGGCGCTCCCCGAACGCGGGCGCGCGATGCTGGCGATGCTTGCTGGAGACTCGCTGTAGGCGCACTTAACCGCGCAGCAGCTCACGAACGAATCGGCTGCCTGACTGGCTGAAGAGCTTGCTACCGATAGCGCTCGCTCGCTTCTGCAGCGCCAGGCGTCGCTCAGTGATCAGTGACATGATCAGCGCGGAATCGGCGGCTGATCGCACGCCAGCTTCCTGTTGTGCAGCTGTGCTCAGCAAGGCGAGATCATGATCCGCGCCAAGTATGTCTGTGAGTCGATGGGCTCGCTGCGTGAAATTGCGAATCTTTTTCGGCTGTCTGCAGCGCAGGATCTCAAGCGCATATCTGACGGCATTGGTGCGCTTGCGCCACGCGTGCAGTGCCTCGTTGGAGGGGGCGGCGTTTGCCGCCCGCATGGCAGTGCGGCCCTGTTGATATATCCGACGCATGCCGCTTCGAACGATCTTCCAGCTCCCATCACGGTGCGGCCACTGCTTGATCCGGCGCTCGCTGCCCTGCAGGCAGCCAACGAGCTGCGCCAGCGCCTGCTTATTGCGCATTATCCGCGTGCGAGCCGGTTGCCTGCGCGCCTGCAGGTCGCGTCTGAAGCGCGCCAGAGGCGCCGATCTCGGGCGTCCGCGCGAGGGCTCGATGAGCTTGCTCAAAGTGTCGATGAGTACCGCGGCGTCGCGCAATTGCGCCAGCGGTCGAACGCCGTCGCGCAAAGCCTGGTTCTCACGCCGATAGGCCTTCCTTCCAAGCTCATCACGGGCGAGGCGCAGTACGTAGCGCAATTCCTTGACTTGTTTGCGCGCCGCGTGAATGGCCTCATCGCAGCCCATGTCGCACGCGCCTAAGGCTCTGAGCAATTTCTGCAACCGCTTATGCGCGATGCGGCGCAGTCCCGCCCCAGGCTTCTCGTCTGGTTTTAGTGTCAGAGCCATGATCCATCAGCGCGGCCTGATATCTTCGATGGCTATGATGCCCACCAGGCGCATGTTTCGATCCATCACGGGTAAGCGGCGCAGCAACAGCTCATCCATATTGCGCGCGACGTGTTCCGCGTCCTCATCCTCATAGCAGTATTGGGGCTCGCCACTCACGAGCGAGCTCACTGAGGTGTTGGCTGGATCGCGGTTCTGCGCGACCACGCGCACAACGATGTCGCGATCAGTCAGCATGCCGAGCAGCCGATCGTCTGCCTCAACCGGTAACACGCCAATCCCCTTCTCGGCGAATTGCCTGGCGGCGTCCAGGACTGTGGCATTGGCATGAATCGTGTCGAGTTGCCGGGTCATTACCTCAGCGACTTTCATGATTGCTCCATCAAGATTGAGCTGCGGCTGATGGCGCGACGGGTACCTTGTCGTCGCGCGCGCTCTCATAGCGCTTGCCGAGGACATAGGCAATTGGAAACCAGATCGCCGAGACGACGAGGCCGGCGACGGCCAGGCCGGCGACGCCAAAAGGCAGCACCGCGTGGCTGAGCCAGGCCGAGGTGAGGTCGCCGAAGCGGTAGACCACCGTATCGATCACATTCTTGGCCTTGTATTTGGCCTGCTGGTCCACGACGGTGAACAGCATGTCGCGGCTGGGCTTCGCGATCGCATATTCAGAGAAGCGCCGCACCACCTGAATTGTGCCCAGTACCAGCAACACCGGTGAAAAAGCGACCGCCAGGAAGGCGATCACCATGATGATCGGATTGAGCAGCAATCCCGCGGTCACACCAAAGCGTTGGATGAATCGCCCGGTGCCGAAAAGCTGAATCAGCACGGCAATGCTGTTGGTGGCCAGATCTATCGTGGCGAAGGCGCGTGTGCGTGCCGCGCGCGTCGCGAACTCGTGCGTGATCAGATCCTGCAATTGAAAATAGATCACCGTGGAAATAGTGGTCATCAGCAGAATGAACAACGCAATCATCAACAGGTAGGACGACTTGAACAGCAGCGTGAAGCCATCGAAGGGATTGCCGCCGAGCTTGTGATCAAGCGTGGTCGGCTGCGCTTCCTGGCCCAGAGCCAGGAGCCGGCGCTTCTCGGCTTCCACCGTGCGTACCAGAAACGCGGTGATCGCGAAGCCGGCGGCCGAAATAAGCAGCAGCGTGTTGGTGCCGACCGAATTGACGAATAGCACTGTAAATGCCGGAGCGCAGATCGTGCCCACGGTGCCCCCGGCCGCGATGAACCCGAACAACCGCTTGGCCTGCGCGCGCGAATAAATATCAGCCATCAGACTCCAGAACACCGAGATCGTGAGCAGGTTGAACGTGCTGGTCCAGACAAAGAAGGCGGCGGCGACCCAGCGGTCGTTCGCTACGCTCTGGAACAGCAGATAGAAGATCACCATGGTCAGGGCGATGAAGCCATACACCCAGGGCAGGAAGGTCGCCAGCCTGATGCGCGAGGCGAAGCCCGCGTAGATCGGCGCCACGATGAAACTCACGATGAAAGTGCCGGTGAACAGCTCCTGCAGGTGCGCGACGCCATACACCGTACCCATCGTGTCGCGCAGCGGGCGCAGGATGAAATAGCTTGTCATGAGGAAAAAGAAATAGATGAACGAAAGCACGACCGCCTTGATCTCGGGAGGCTCTACCTTGGCAACGACCTTCAAGGCCTTCGCAAACGGTCCGTGCGTCGCGTCGCTCATGAATTGGCTCCCGGCACTGTTTCGTCCCGTATTTTCCGAAGCGGGCTGACTATAGTCGATAGGCGCAGCACCTCATAGCGCCGCCCCAGGTTGAGCGCTACAAAACTCCACGCGGCTGACACCGCGATGCCCACGCTCATGGCGCCAATCAGTGCGAATCCCGCCGCGCGCAATCCTGCCTGCATCCAGGCGGCCGTCAGATCTCCGAAACGATACACGACCGTATCGATGACGTTCTTGGCTTTGTACTTGCTTTGCTGATCCACCACGGTGAACAGCACTTCGCGGCTGGGACGGGCTATGGCGTATTGGGAGATGCGTTGCAGCGCTCTGGCCGTCTGCACCATGAAAAAACTCGGTGCGATGATGACGCCGACGCAGGCTGCCAGCATGAGCAGCGGACTGAGCATCAGGCTCGCGGTCACGCCGAAGCGGCGCAAAACGCGCCCCAGACCAAATACCAGAATGATCGCCGAGCAGATATTGACGAAAAGATCCACATCGGCAAAGGCGATGGCGCGCCGGGCGACGCCGGCATAGGTCTTGGCGATCAGATCGGTTTGCAGGAAATACAGGATGGTGGCGATCCAGGTCATCAGTACCATGAAAGCGGCTTGACCCAACATGTAAGGCGACTGCACGAGCAGACGAAAGCCCCGCCAGGGGTTGCCTGGCAGGCTGTGATCGAGCGTGGTCCTTTGCGCCTCATGACCGGAGCTCTGCAGCCGTGCCTTCTCGCGCACCAGCATGTGCACCAGCACGATCATGATCGCAAAACCTGCGATCGCAACCAGCAGCAAACCATCGATGCCGAGCGCCTCAGCCGATGAGGTCGTGACGATCGGACCGAAGATCGCGCCGATCTCGCCGCCCGCCGCGATGAACGCGAACAAGCGCGTCGCCTGCCCCGCGGAGAACAGATCCGCCATCAGAGTCCAGAACACCGAGATCAGAATCAGGTTGATGGCGCTGAACCACCAGAAATAGGCCGCGGCGACCCAGTGGTTTTGAGACGTCGCGTGAAACAGCACATAGAAAATACCAAGGTTCGCCAGCAGGAACCAGAACACACCGGGAAGCAATCGGGTCAATTTGAATTTGGACGCGGACCATGCGTACACGGGCGCGCACAGCAGTATGACTACGAACGTGCCGGTGAACAGCAGCTGCAATTGACCGACGCCGAACACCGTTGCCATCGTGTCGCGCAACGGGCGCAGGATGTAATAACTTCCCAGCAGCATGAAATTGCACAGACACGCGAGCGTCAGCGCCTTGATCTCGTGCGGCTCGACCTTGACCGTGAGGCCGATGAGGCGCGCGAGGAGCAGTCGGAGATCTTGAGTCATTTGCGGCCTCGTTGGCGCCGATTGGACCGTATGGTAGCCTTCATCGCTAAAGCAAAGCATCCAAGCTGTCCGCTTCGCCTGGAGAAGGCCCATGCAAGCCACCCTCTCGTTCCGGCGCTATTTTCTTATCGCGAGCGCATTGGTTCTGAGCATCGGCATGCTGCCGCCAACGGCGCGCGCGGAAGCTGCCAAACCCAAGATCGCCTTCATCGGTGCCGGCAGGATGGGCAGCGGACTGGCCAAGCTGTGGGCCACGGCGGGCTACGAGGTCATGCTCTCTTCGCGCGATCTGGATGGCGTCAAGCAACTGGCCGCGCAGATCGGACCGAATGCGCGCGCGGGCACGCCGGCCGAAGCCGCGGCCTGGGGCGATGTCGTGGTCGTCACCGTGCCCTACGGCGCACTGCCTCAGATCGGCCGGGACTACCGGTCCGAGCTCAAGGGCAAGATCGTTCTGGATACCTGCAACCCTTCAGCCCAGCGTGACGGCCCTATGACGCAGGAGGCGCTGGACAAGGGCACCGGCGTCATGGATCCGATCTATCTGCCGGGCACGCGGCTCGTGCGCGCGTTCAACACCGTGAACTTCGCGCTGCTGAGCGCCCCGACGCCTGCGAGCGGCGAACGCCACGGCGTGCCGCTTGCCGCAGACGACAAGCAGGCGCTCAAGGTCGCAGTCCAATTGGTGCGTGATGCCGGCTTTGACCCGGTCATCGTCGGCGGCTTGTCGAGCGCCAAGAGCTTCGATATGGGTCACGGCATACATGGCACCATGAGCGCGAGCGAGGTGCGCACCGCGCTCGGCATCAAATAGCCTTGGCGCTGCGCGCGGGCGATATTTCTGACGCGTGCCGGGAGCGCGGCAGCGGCACATCTTCACTATGGCAATCACGCAACCGAGTGCGCAGGCCTCTGGCGGCACTCACAGCATCCGTTTCGGCGAATTCGTGGCACTCGCCGCGGCGATGTTGTCGACGCAGGCGTTCGCCGTCGATGCGATGCTGCCGGCCTTGCCGACGATTACGCGTGTGCTGCAGGTAAGCAATCAGAACCATGGGCAGTGGGTCGTTACGGCCTATGTGATCGGGGTTGGGTTGGGTCAGCTGTTCTGGGGTTTGTTGTCGGATCGCTTTGGCAGGCGACCGGTATTGCTGAGCGGTCTGGGGGTCTATGTACTGGCTGCGGTGCTGTGCAGCCTGACCCACAGCTTTGCAGCGCTGCTCGGCTGGCGGCTCACGCACGGGCTGGCTGCCGCGAGCGTCGTTGTGACGCGTTCGGCGATTCGCGATCTGTATTCGGGGCGGCAGATGGCGCGCGTGATGTCGCTGACCTTCGTCGTGTTTCTGATGGTGCCTATCATCGCGCCAAGCGTCGGGCAGCTGATCCTGCTGGTCGTGCCATGGCGCTCGCTCTTCATCGTGTTCGCGCTGTTCGCCAGCGTCGTCTGGCTCTGGGCGCTGCTGCGTCTGCCCGAGACGCTGCATCCGGAGTACCGCCTGACGCTCACCGGCGCACACATCCTGGGCGCAGTCCGGCTCGTGCTCAGCAGTCGCGCATCCGTGTGCTACACGCTGGCCATGACCGTCATGTTCGGCGCCTTGCTCGCCTATGTCGGCATGGTGCAGCAGATCTTCGCGCAGGTATTCGAGCGCGCGAGCTGGATGCCGACCATGTTTGCGCTGTGCGCGATGTCGATGGGTGTCGCCGCTTTTCTGAATTCCAGAATCGTCGAGCGCCTGGGCATGCGCGTGATCTCGCACTCGGCCCTGATGGTGTATATCGCCGTGACCGGCTTGCACCTGTGGGTCGCCGTGCTCGGTCTGGAGCGGCTTTGGACATTCGTGCTGCTGCAGGCCGCGGCCATGGCCTGCTTCAGTTTGTCGGTCTCGAACTTTGGCGCGATGGCGATGGAGCCGGTCGGCTCCGTGGCCGGTGTCGGCGCATCGCTGCAGGGCTGCACCTCGACCTTCGGCGGTGCCCTGGTCGGCGCCGCGATTGGCAGGCAATTCAATGCTTCCACCGTGCCCCTGGCGGGCGGGGCATTATTCTGTGGTCTGTTGAGCCTGCTGTTTGTGCTGCTGGCGGAGAGATGGCGCCTGTTCAGACCGCATCACGTGGCGAGCGCCCCTGCCCTCAGCTCGCACCACGGTTCGTCTTGAGTATCAGCCCCTGCAATTTGAAGCTATCGACCGAGACATCGTGCGGCGTGCACAGTGCGCGATAGTCCAGATTCTGCCAGGCGAAATCGTCGGTCAGGACCTTGCGCATCTGCGCGATCAGTTCGCAATCACCCGCATCGATGAAGTTAGGCCAGCCGGGCATGACGCGCGTGGGCGTCCAGTACCCCTGCACGACGGACGACGGGGCCGCGTCGGGCGCGGCAGCCAATGTGGAGAAATCGACGGTGACCGATGCCGCGCCCATTGGAAACTCCGAGGGGCCGCAGCCGGAGGCTATGATCTTCAGATCCTTGCGCGCGCCGAGAAACAGGAAAATCTCGCGCACTTTGGATCTGAGCCCATCGCAGGTGTACTGCGATGTATAGGGCTCGTAGATCAGCGTCGCGTGGTGAGCTTGCCAGGTTGCGGCCTGGGCCACGGCTTGCTCCGCGGCTCGGCCCGGAAGCGCTGATAGAGCCAAGGCAGCTATTGCAGCCGCTGCGAGCAATCGATTCTTTGTGTGCATCGCTACCCCTCGACGTTCTGCAATCCACTCGCCAGTAAGATCATAGCGCTCTCGGGCGGCGCGCGCTCGTCCGGCATCCGGTTAGACATTGCTGATGATCTTGGCCTTGAGGGCTTCGTATTCGGCGTCCGATATGAGTCCGGCATCGAGCATCGATTTTGCACTGCGCAAGCGGCCGACCGCATCAGCCTCGCCCCCGGTAGCGCTGGCTGCGCCGGGTGCGCCCGCGCTGCCGAGCTGAAAGCCGCCTGATCGCGCCCGCAGTTCCTCGAGCTCGCGCACGCGGCGCTTCTCGCGCCAGGCCTGGTCGTGGGCCTGGCAGATGCGATAGAGGCGCTGAGCCTGATCCTTGACCAGGCCCTCATAAGTGAGCGTACGGGTTTGGCCGGAAGCCGAGGCCAGGTCGGGGCTCTCCAAGGCCGTGAGCTGCAGTCGGGCCGCAAGGATTCCGACATGGATATGCACGTCCTTGAGGTCCTGCCAGCGCACATCGGTCAGATCGAAGCCTCCAAGCAAAGGCCGCTCGATAGCCAGGAAGCGCCCCGAGGTCGCGCCCAACGCCAGGCGGCGATGTTTGAGCGCGAAGATGCGGTGTTGAACTGCCCAGGCCTCGAGCTTCTCATCGGCTGTCAGCACGGAGTTCAGGATCTTCAGCACGGCCTCAAGGCCGCGGTCCTCGGCTTCCTCGACCATGAGTAACCTCCGCGTATCGGCCGGTTCATAATGTCATATTGGCCGCGATGCGACACCTGTGGGGACAGGCGATGACACGCCCATGACACATGGCACAAGCGCCGCGCTAGCCTGCCAATCCATGGAGTTGCGACTGCTCAATGTCCTGCAATGGCGTGGTGCGCACGCAGGTCTTACGCCGCCTGCCCAGGCCGCGACGGCGCAGAAGCTGTTCCTGATCGATACCTGCCAACGTCGAGTGGCGATCCTCATCGGCCGCGATGAGCTGGATCTGGCACGTGAACAATTTCCTGGCGACGTTGCCCTCGAGCACTTCGAGGGGCCGGACGCTTACGCCTTCCTGCTGCGATTCGCCTGCGGGTTGGAGAGCAAGCTGGTCGCCGAGACCGAGATTTTCGGTCAGATCAAGCAGGCCTGGCGCGAGTTTTCCGAACATGGCTCAGAGCTCGCCAGGCAACTCTCACCGTGCATGCAGCAACTGTTCCACGATGCCAAGGAGATTCGCGCGCAGTATCTGGTGGGACTGGGCAGTGCCTCCTATGGTTCGCAAGTGCGACGGCTGCTGGGCGAGGAGCGCGACTGCGGACCGACACTGCTGATCGGCGCCGGCCAGCTCGCCCAGGTCGTGGCGCCCTGGCTCGCGGGCTCGCAGTTGTGGCTCTGGAACCGCACCCCCGAGCGTGCCCGCGAGCTCGCACTCGAGCTGGCCAAGCGCAGTCCGAAGCAAGCGGTGCGCGTCATCGAGGGCGGTGCGCAGGCTGAGCTCGAAGCCTGGCGCGCATCGCATCAGGTCGTAATCTGTGTACCGCCCGATGCGCTGCGGGATCAGACGCGCGTGGACGCGTGGCGCGAGCGCGCAAATCAGGGTGGACGCATCATTCACTTAGGCGCTGGGGCTCAGGGGGCGGCACCTTGGAATAGCCTGCCTGAGTTTGTGAGCCTCGGGGCGCTGTTCGAGATGCTGCAGACGCAATCCGAGTTGCGCCGGCGACAGCTCGAGCGCTCACGACGGGCCTGCGGCGAGAAGGCCCTGTTGCGTTCGCTGGGGTCGAACACCTCGCAGCCACAAAGCTGGGAAGATCTCGCGGCCTTCAACGCCGTTTGAGCGATGCGGCCGCGCTCACTGAAGCTCGGCACGCGCCGCTCTGCGCTTGCACGTGCGCAAAGCGCGCTGGTCGCGCAGCAACTCCAAGAATCGCACGCAGGCCTGACGGTCGAGCTGGTCGGTCTGGATACCCGCGGCGACCGGATCCAGGATCGAGCGCTGACGTCGGTCGAGGGCAAGGAGTTTTTCACCGCCGAGCTCGATGCGGCGCTGCTCGAGGGCTCGGTCGACCTCACGGTGCATTCCTATAAGGATCTGAGCCTCGAGCGCCCCGAGCGCCTGCGATTGGCGGCTGTGCCGCCGCGCGAGCTGCCGCACGACATGGCGATATTTGCGCGCGATGTGGCGCAGCGCCTGGCGGCCGGGCACGAGCTGCTCATCGGCACGTCCTCACCGCGGCGCGCGAGCTTCGTGCCTGAGCTGCTGCAGCGGCTGCTGCCGCGCGCACAGGGCAGTGGGGCGCGTGCGCGCGTGCGGCTCCTCGAGCTGCGCGGCAATGTCGACTCGCGCCTGCGCCGGCTGCACGAGCCGCGCGGCAGCGAGCGCCAGCTCGATGGGATTGTACTCGCGATCGCGGGTCTGGCACGCCTGTGGGCCGATGCCTCGGGCCGAGGGCTGCTCGAGGAGTTGTTTGCGCCGCTGCCACGCATGGTATTGCCTCTGTCGGCATGCCCGACAGCGCCCGCGCAAGGGGCGCTCGCGATCGAGTGCCGGGCCGACGATGCCACGACCGCGCAATGGCTCGCCGCGCTCGATCACGCGGCTACACGCCGCGCCGTGAATACCGAGCGCGCCTTGCTCGCTGAGCGCGGCGGTGGCTGTCATCAACGCTTTGGCGCCACGATGATCGAAGTCCCCGATCTGGGTACGCTCTTGTACCTGCGCGACGCGCAGGGCGATGCGGCGGGCGGCGCGCCCACGGCCGAGCGCTCAGAGCTGCGATGGACGCCCGAGCGCGCGCTCGCCGCGCCGGGTGCGGCCGTGCTGGCCTGGGATGGCAGCCGCGCCGCACGCGGGTCCGTCGAGCCGCATGCGGTGGGCATCGCGCTGAGTCTGCAGCGGCTGCCGGGCGTGGGCGCGCTGTTTGTCGCGCACCGTCGCGCACTGCCGCCGGGCGCGGCCGCGCAGATCAATCCCGCCGCTCACATCTGGGTTCCCGGCCTGGATAGCTGGCAGGGGCTCGCCGAGCAAGGCCTTTGGGTCGAGGGTTGTGCCGACGGCCTGGGCTTTGCGGCTCTCGAGCCCTTGTTGCATGCGCCCTTGTTGCAATTGCCGCCCCTGTCGCAGTGGACGATCCTGACTCACGTCGCGGCTACCGGCGGCTGGCCTTCAGGGGAGGTGATCGCGAGCTACAGGCACAGCGATGCACCGCCAGAGCAGGACGCGCCACCACCGGGCGCGACGCACCTGTACTGGCACAGCAGCGCGCAGTTCGATCGCTGGTGCGGCCGCACTGCAACGCAGGCACAGCACGCCTGCGGACCCGGCAAGACCTATCAACACTTGGTGCGCGCCGGAGTGCAAAATCTGCGGATGTTTCCATCACCTGCGCAATGGCGCGAGTGGCTGCGGCTGTGAGCTCGAGCGCGGGCAAGGGTGGCCTGAGCACGGTTCCCATGCGGCGCACGAAGATGCTCGCGGTCGCCGCCGCGCTCTGGCTGTGCCTGCAGCTGGTGCTCGTGGCCTGGTGGGCGACCGTGATCGAGCGCCAGGCGCGTCATATCGCCGAGCTCGAGGCGCTGCGCGGCACCGCCGATACGCTGGCCGCCGCGCAATGGTCGCGCACACGCCTCATGCTCGTGGGCGAGTCCGCAAGCTCGCTGCTGTTGCTGCTGGCAATCTCGCTGCTGCTGGCGTGGCTGTACTGGCGCGAGCACCAGCGCGCGCGCGGCATGCAGGCCTTCTTCGCCTCGGTGACCCATGAGCTGCGCACGCCGCTCACCAGCATTCGCCTGCAGGCCGAAGCGATCGCGGAGGGCGATCAACGAGCCGAGCTGGCACGCCGGCTGCTTGAGGACTCGCACCGACTCGAGTCGCAGATCGACAAGACGCTGGAGCTCGCCCGCATCGAGGGTGGCGGCCCGCTGCGCGAGCAGGCGATACCGTTGCATGCCTGGCTCGAGCAGGCGCTGACCGGCATCGCGCAGGCGTACGGCGCGGGGCTGGATCTGCGCGCACACGTGGATGCGGCGCTACCACCGATTCAGGCCGATGCCGCGGCACTGCAGATGATCTTGCGCAACCTGGTGGAGAATTCGGTGCGTCACGCGCGCGTGAATCCGGTGAGCGTGCGGCTGACGGCCGCAATGCGCGGCGCGCGGCTCGTGCTCGAATACCAGGACAACGGCCGCGGCGTGGTCGCCGGTGCCGGTCGACTGGGGCGCCTGTTTGGCCGCGGTCCGGGCTCACACGGCGCCGGCGTGGGCCTTTATCTCGTGCGCCGCCTGATGCAGCGCATGGGCGGCCGGACGCGCTTTGATACTGCGCCGGGCGAGGGCTTTCGCGCCGAGCTCTGCTTTTTACCGAGCACCTGAAGGATGCAGCGCTCATGAATACCCCGACCAGGCTGCTCGTCGTCGAGGACGAGCGCAACGTTGCTGAGACTCTCATCGAGCGCCTGGGCGCGGCCGGCTTCGAGGTCGCCCGCGCCAACTCCATCGCCAGTGCGCGCCGTGCGATCGGGGAGAGCTCATTCCAATTAGCGCTGCTGGATGTCGGACTGCCTGACGGCAATGGCTTCGAGCTCGCCCGTGTGCTGCGTGAGCGCGCGCCGGCGACCGCCATCGTCTTCCTGACCGCGCACGCCAACGCCGAAGATCGCATTCGCGGTCTCGAGCTTGGCGCCGACGATTACATCGGCAAGCCATTTCACTTCCGTGAGTTGTTGCTGCGCATTCAGAACTGCCTCAAGCGCGCGCAAGACCTCGCGCAGGTCCCCGGCGAGATGCGCGGGCAGGTGCGCATCGGCCGCGCGCTCGTTGATTTCGAGCGCTTCCTTGCCACCGTCGATGGCAAGAGCCAGGCGCTGACGCACAAGGAGTGCGCGGTGCTGCGCCTGCTCGCCGAGCGGGCTGGCAAGGCGGTCAGCCGCGACGAGATACTCGACCGGGCGTGGTCGCCCGATGAGTTTCCGACCTCGCGCACGGTCGACAATTTCATCGTGCGGCTGCGCAAGCTCATCGAGGAGGATGCCGCTGACCCGCGCGTGATCCGCAGCATCCGTGGGGTCGGCTATTTGCTCACGGAGTTGCATCGTGCCTGAGACGCTGATGTCGCAGGCGCTGGCACGGCGCAACGCGGGGCGTCCGCCGGTCTGGTTCATGCGCCAGGCGGGCCGGTACCATCGGCATTATCAGGCGCTGCGCGCCCAGCACGAGTTCATGGACCTGTGCAAGCGCCCCGAGCTCGCCGCCGCCGTCACACTTGGACCGGTCGAGGAATTCGGTTTCGATGCGGCGATCCTGTTCTCCGACCTGCTGTTTCCACTCGAGGCCATGGGCATGGGCTTGCGCTACGCGCCGGGCCCACAGCTCGACTGGCATTTGCACAGCATGGCCGACTTGTCGCGGTTATGCGGCGGCGCCGAACGTGCGCCGCACATGATATTTCAGGCCGAGGCGATCCAACTGCTGCGCACACGCATGCCTGCGGGGAGCTGCCTGATCGGCTTCGTCGGCGGCCCCTTCACGCTCTATGCGTATGCGGTGGCCGGCTCGCACGAGGATTTCCTGCGCGGCGCGCATGACGGGCTGGATAACGGTTTGTATGCGGGCTTCAACGAGCGCCTGTGCGCTCTGCTGGCAGCCAATATGGCGCTGCAGGCGCAAGCGGGCGCGGATTGCGTCGCAATCTTCGACACCGCGGCCGGCGCGCTCTCGCCTGAGCACTTCGCGCAGTATGTCGGGCCGCCGCTCGCGGCCGTCATGCGGGAGTTTCGTGCGCGCTGCCCGGACACGCCCGTTATCTACTATTCCCGCGATACCGGACCGGCGCACTGGGCGGCACTGCGCGCGATTGACTTTCAGTGCCTGGGCATTGATTGGCGACACGACCTGGTCGAGGTGCTGGGTGATGAGGGCCGGCGCTGGAGCGTACAGGGCAACATCGATCCACAGTGGTTGCTGCTGCCGGCGCGCGAGCTCGAGGCGCGCCTGCGCGGCTGCTTCGAGCGCCTGCTCGAGCAGCCCGCAACGCTGCGAGCCGGCTGGGTCTGCGGTCTGGGACATGGGGTATTGCAGAGCACGCCCGAAGACAACGTGCGCCTGGCGCTGCGCGTGCAGCGCGAGATGTTCGCGTGAACGCCCTGGTGGCTGACCCGTTGGTCGCCAAATACGATGTCGCCGGTCCGCGCTACACGAGCTACCCGACCGTGCCGTACTGGCACAGTACGCCGAGCCAGAGCCAATGGCTCGAGCGCATCGGCCGCGCAATCTCATCCGCCAACGCTCCGGCGGCCGCGCTCTATGTGCACGTGCCATTTTGCCGCGCGCTGTGCACCTTTTGTGGCTGCAACACGCGCATCACGCGCAGCCACAGCATCGTGCTGCCGTACCTGCAAAGCGTGCTTGGTGAGCTCGATTTATATCTGCGCGGCTTGCAGTGCGAGCACATCGAGATCGGCGAGTTGCATCTGGGCGGCGGTACGCCGACCTTTCTGGACCCGGCAGAGCTCGAGTGGCTGCTCAGTGGCCTGCAAGCGCGCGCGCGCTGCCGCACTGGGGCGGTCGGCTCGGTCGAGGTCGATCCGCGCGTAACCACAAGCGCGCAGCTGGAGGTGTTGGCGCGCCACGGCTTCCGGCGCATCAGTCTCGGTGTGCAGGATTTCGATCCCCGAGTCCAGGCCATCGTCAATCGCGTGCAAAGCGAAGCGCAGGTGCGCGAGGTCACGCAGGAGGCACGCGCGCGAGGATTCGACAGCGTCAATTTCGATCTGATTTACGGCTTGCCGCTGCAGACCCCCGCGAGCATCGAGGCGACGATGGCCGCGGTGCGCCGACTGCGGCCCGATCGCATCGCCCTGTACGCCTATGCTCATGTACCGTGGATTCGACCCGGGCAGCGCCGCTACACGGAGGCGGACCTGCCCCAGGCCGAGCACAAGCGGCTGCTGTACGAGTTAGGGCGCGAGTCCCTCGAGCGCGAGGGCTACCGTGAGATCGGCCTGGATCACTTTGCGCTCGAAACCGACAGCCTCTGGCGCGCCCAGCAATCGGGTGCGCTGCACCGCAATTTCATGGGCTATACCGACGCCTGCGTGCAGCCACTGATCGGTCTGGGTGTGTCTGCAATCGGCGATGTCGGGGACGCATTCGTGCAGAACGAGAAAGACCTGCAACGCTACCAGCAGCGCGTCGCGGGCGGCGAATTACCGATTCAGCGAGGTCATTTGCTGGATGCCGAGGATCAGATTCTGCGTCGCCATATTCTGCGTCTGATGACGCGTCTGGAGACGCGCTGGGATGCGCCGGAGGATTACACCGAATACCTGGACAGCGTCAGGCAGCGGCTGGCCGAGCCTCTGGCCGATGGCCTCGTGCAGCTCGATGCCGCGAGCTGCCGCGTCACGGTCCGGGGACGCGCGTTCCTGCGCAACATCTGCATGGCCTTTGACGCGCGTCTTTCGCGCCGTCTGCCCGATAAGGCCTTGTTCAGCCGCACGAGCTGATGCGTTAGAACGGCTTGACGACAGCGATTAAAATGATCGGTACGACCAGCAGCAAAGCGCCCTCGTTGAACAGGCGCAGCGCCCATGAGCCGGGCATAGTCTTGTGCTGCACCATGCGTCGCAGCAGCAACAGGCAGGCGATGTGATAGCCGATCAAACCGATGACAAACACCAATTTGATCATGAGCCAGCGACCATCGATCCGGAAACCGAGCCACAGCCACAGTCCGAACAGCAGGGCGATGACGGCCGTGAGGCTCATGAATGCAGCCAGACGCCGACCCATGATGATCAGTCGCCTGACATCCTCGCCACGGGCCTGGCCTTCGACGTAATGAACGAATATACGCGGCAGGTAGAACAGGCCGGCGAGCCAGGCGATGACAAAAGTCAGATGCAGCGCTTTGATCCACAGCATGAGCCTGCCAGTTTGGCGCATCAGGCCGCACAGTTAAAGCCAGGCGCGCCCTTGGAGCAGGGCGCACCGGCCGCACCGGTCGCCCTGTGGCTGCGGGTGCTATCGCGCTTGCCCTGGAGCGTGCTCTACGCGCTGACCGCGACGCTCGTGTTCATCATGCGACATGCGCTGCGCTATCGGGTGCGCGTCGTGCGCTCGAATCTGCGCCGCTGCTTTCCGGAAAGCTCCCCCGCGGCTATCGAGTCGATGCTTGGTGCCTTCTACGCTCATCTGGGACAAGTGGCCGCCGAGTTTCTGAAAATAGCGACGATGTCGGCCGCTGAGATGCGCCGCCGCGTGCATGTCACGAATGCTGCGCTGGTAACGGCTGAAACCGATGCGGGCCGCTCGGTGCTGCTGCTCGGAGCGCACCTGGGCAACTGGGAGTGGGCCATGCAGGGCGTGACGCTGGCGTTGCGCGTGCCCATCGATGCCGCTTATAAGCCCCTGCATGCCGCGGGCGCCGATCGCGAGCTGCTCAAGCTGCGCGGTCATTTCGGGGCGCGCCTCGTGGCAGCAAAAAAAATAGTGCGCGTCGTCGCGCGCCGTCGCAACGAGGTGCATGCGATTGCCCTCATGGCCGATCAGATGCCCTCATCCAGTGCCGCGCGCCAATGGCTCAGCTTTCTGGGCTGCGATACCGCCTTTTATCCCGGACCGGCTGAGCTTGGCCGCATGACTGGCTATGCCTCTTTCTTTGTTGCCATGCGCCGCATCCGCCGTGGTTACTATGAAATGACCTACCAGAGCGTGGCCGCGGCCGGTGAGTGCGTCGAACCGGAGCTCTTTACGGCGCGCTATGCGCAATTGCTCGAGGCGCAGATCCGTGTCGAACCCGCCATTTGGATGTGGGCGCACCGGCGCTGGAAATTGGCGCGCCCGGGCGCTAGCGCGGTGGCTGGCGCCTGAGTGTCAGCGTCTTGCCCATCGTGCGCGTATTGGCGAGCACCGGTTTGACTTTGCTCTGGCGCGCCGAGCGCACCAAGGGCGTCAGGTGTTGCGGGGTCGTCGAATGCACCATCTTGCCCGCGTGCCTGAGACTTGCTTGGGCGCTGCTGGCCATCGCGCCGGTCAGCACAACTCCAAACACGATGGCTGCGAATATCGGGCCTCTTGCGGCACTCATAGCGGCATTCTACGCCACATGTCAGAACATGCCGCCGTTGATGGAAATGACCTGACCGGTGATGTAGCTGGCGCTCTCACCGGCCAGGAAACCGACCAGCTCGGCGACCTCCGCGGGGCTGCCCGCGCGCTGCATCGGCACCAGCCGCGAGGTGGCGGCCGCATCGAAGCGCTGCGCCGTCATGGGAGTCTCGATGATGCCCGGCGCCACGGCGTTGACCGTGATGCCGCGAGTCGCCACCTCCAGAGCCAGCGCCCGGGTCGCGGAGTTCAGCGCGCCCTTGGCAGCTGCGTAGTTGACCTGTCCGCGGTTGCCCTTGAGCGCAGCCACCGAGGAAATGTTCACGATCCGGCCCCAGCGCGTGCGGATCATTGGCAGCAGCAGCGGTTGCGTGACGTTGAAGAAGCCTTGCACCGAGACGTCGATCACGCGTTGCCATTGCAGCGCACTCATGGCCGGTAACACCGCGTCATCGATAATGCCGGCATTGTTGATCAGGATCTGAATTGCGCCAGTAGCCAGTACGGGCTCGAGCGCGGCCCGTGTGGCCAGTTGATCCGTGACATCGAACAGCACGACCTCGGCGCACGCGTTCGCGGCGTTGAGTTCCTGCGCCAGCGCCTGCACCTGCGCGGCACTGCGAAAAGCGTGCAGATAGAGCTGATGTCCGCTGCGAGCAAGCTGACGGCAGATCGCCGCACCGATGCCGCCGCTGGCGCCCGTGATCAGCGCGCGCCGCGCGATCGCGTTCAAAGCCCCTCCGCGCTGAGCAGCAGACTCGCGCGCCCCTGGGCCAGCAGACCCTGCGCGGCGCTGACCGTGAAGCTGTAGAGCGCGCCGCGCGCATCGGCTTGCTCGCACTGCGCGCGAATGATCAGATCGCCTGGCACGTCATCCAGGCGCGTGACATGCAGCTGCAATGCGCGCGCGCTAGCCAACATGCCGAAGCCGCCGCTGCGAGCCGACTGTGGTTGCACCAAAGCGCCGTGCACGGCCATGGCTTGCGCTGCGTACTCGAGCGCGCAGGCGGCGCCGAGACGGTCGTAGGCGCGCAAGGGATGATCGATCGCGTGGTGCGTGGTGCTGGCGCATTCAATGCGGTGCGCGTCCCAGGACAAGACCTGATCGAGCAGGCACATGCGCCCCTGATGCGGAATATGCGCGGCGATCCAGGCACGATCGGGCCTCACAGCTCGACCTCGACGGCCAGGCGCGCCGTGTCGAGGTAATCCAGAATGATGCGACCGCGGCGTGTCTGCGCGAGCCGTTGCAGCAGTGGCAGGCTGCGCGCTGCCGGAATCGAGATCCTCAGCGCTTCCAGCTCCGGGCTCTCCAGATTTGTCGCCGCATCGTCGCAGAGCTCGATCTTCAGGCGCGCCAGTGCGGGCTCCGAGCCACGCGGCGCGAGCAGCAAGCCGACACCGAAGGCATCGGGAATAGGGCGGCGAGCACGCAGCGGTTGCGGGTAGTCGGCATCGTAGGCTACCAGCAGCACGGGCTGTGTATTAAGTGCGAGCTGTGAGAGCGCTTCGAGCAGTCCGGCGCCGAAGCTCGCATCGTGCGCACACAGCGACACAGATGCCTCGGCGCAGCCGTGGGCAATGCTCCAATAGCCTGCGGGCGCGTTATGCACCGAATTGTGAAAGCGCGTCGGGGAGATGAGTCGATCAGCGCCCGCCAGCGCCACACATATTTCATGACAGACCTCACCATCCCCGCCCGAGGAGCTGAACACACTGGGCACTGTGCCCGCATCGAGCCCGGCCTGCGCGACTGCCTCGGCGCCGACCGCGAGAGCGAGCTGGGTCGCGCGACCGGCGCGACGTCGCTCCGCCGATGGCAATGCGCTCGGTAGCGGCAGTATGGTGCGTTCGCGCTGGTAGGGATGCGTCTGGTTCAGAACGCTCGCGGCCGAGGGCCAATCCGCCAATCCGGGCCCGAGCACGCCAATGCCCTGAATGCAGGCGCAGAGCATGTTCAGACACGCTCCTGGAGCGCGCGGCCGAACAAGAGTGAACAGTTGGCGCCGCCGAATCCGAACGAATTGCTGAGCACGTAGCGCAACCGGCCGTGGCGATTTTCGGTCAGATAGTTCGATTCGAGTCGGGGATCGCGCCGCGCGACGTTCAGGCCACCCGGCAGTAGCTCATGACGCAGGGCGAGGGCGCATATGACCGCCTCGAGCGCACCGGATGCACCGAGCGTGTGCCCGGTTGCGCCCTTCGTTGAGCTGCAAGGCGTATCGGTACCGAACAGCGCCGTGACGGCGCGACTCTCGGCGCTGTCATTGCTGGGCGTGCCGGTGCCATGCAGGTTGATGTAGTCGATCGCAGAGACCGCCACCGCGGCTGCGTCCAGGGCGCGGCGCATGGCCATGCGCGCGCCAGCTCCTTGCGGATGCGGATTGGACATGTGATGAGCATCGCTCGACTCGCCGGCTGCCAGCAGGATCACGTCGTGCTCACCGAGCGCAGCCGGTGCGCGCTCGAGCAGCACGAAGGCAGCCGCTTCGCCGATCGACAAGCCGTCGCGTGCGACGTCAAACGGGCGGCACGGCGTGCGCGCGCTCAACTGCAGTGAGTGAAAGCCGTAGAGCGTCGTCAGACACAGTGAATCTACGCCGCCCACTACGGCGGCATCGATGAGCCCGGCGCCGATCATGCGCTGCGCGACGGCGAAAGCCTTGGCGCTCGAGGAGCAAGCCGTGCACAGCGTCGCCGCTGGTCCTTCGATCCCGAGCACGCGGCGCACGTAATCACTGACCGAGAAGGAATTATGGTGATGGGCATACTCGAACTGCTCGGGCAAGGCACCGTCGGGCGCGCGCATGCGGTAGGCGAGCTCGGTCTCGAGCATGCCCGAGGTGCTCGTGCCCACAAACACACCGAGTCGTCCTTGCCCCCAGCGCGCCGCGCTCTCGCGCACCGCGCCGATGAAGCCGTCCTGCTCGAGCCCGAGCTGCGCCAGCCGATTGTTGCGGCAGTTATAGGCCTGCAGCTGTGCCGGCAGACGCACGGCATCGACGCCCGCGACCTCGCCGATGTAGGTTTCGAGAACGACGCTCTCGAACCGGCAAGGTGCGAGTCCGCCCCGCGCAGCCGCGAGCGCCTCAAATGTGGCTGTCAGACCGTGCCCGAGGCAACTCGTCGCCGTGAAATGGCTCAGCAACAGCGTCGTCATCGCACCCCGGCTGCCAGCAGCTCTTGCGCGGGTGGCGTTGCATTATTCATTCTTAGGGCCTCGCTCCCGAAGCTGCAGCCGTCGGCGCTGCAGTATACGCTGGCGCCGCCGCGGCCCGCGCCATAGGCTGGGCGCGCAATCTTCAGACCAGCGCGTCGCGCAGCGTTACCGTGCGCAAGCCAAGCCGCTCGATGGCCTCGAGCAGACGTGGCAGTACCTCGAGCACGACCGGAGCCCCGGTGCTCGTGCGCGCTGCGTGCCCGTCGTGCAGCAGCAGAATATCCCCGCCGCCCAGGCGGCGGCTCAGGCGCCGCAGCACCAGCTCAGGATCGCCGTTCACCGTATCGAATCCGCGCCGGGTCCAGCTCGCCAGCTGCAGCTGCAGGCGCTCCAAAACAGGCTCGAGCAGAGCATTGCGCAGGCCCGCCGGGGCGCGAAAGAACCGCGGCGCGATACCGCTGGCACGCTCGATGTCCTGCTGCGCGCGCTGCAGCTCGCTGCACAGCGCGCCATAGCCGAGCAACGAAAACCAGTGCTCATGGCGATAGCTGTGGTTCTCGACCGCGTGGCCTTGCGCTACGCATGCTCGCGTGATGTGCGGAAACTGCGCGACGCGTTCGCCGATGCAGAAAAAAGTCGCGCGCGCCCGCCGCTGCGCCAGTATCGACAATACCTGCGGCGTCACATCGGGGTCAGGGCCATCGTCGAACGTGATCGCGACTTCCCCGCGCGCTGCCGCGGCTGCGGGCAGAGCGGTCCAGTTCGGTCCCAGCGCGCGGCTGCGCGGCCACAGGCCAAGGCCCGTGAGCACGAGGTGATTGGCAATGAGCGCAGAGCCGGTCCAGGGCCACCAATGCGGCCGCAGCAGCGTGAGCGCGACGGCGCCGCAATGCCAGGCGAGCGAAGCGCGCAACCACGACGCATCCTGCCAGCGCCCGCGTGCTTGACGCGTGCTGGAAGCAGTGCGGCTCATGGGATGCGCTCAGCCAGCACTGCACGCGGCGTCAGCAACGCCGCGAACCACAATGCGAGCGCAGCGCCCGGGGCAACGGTGCTGCCCAGCGCGCTGAGCAGCGGCACGGGCGAGCTCGCCAGCACGCCGAAGCCGATCACCGTGCAGGCATTGGCAATCAACAGCGAGGCCAGTGTCAGGGGCAGACCGGCGCGATCGTGATCGGCCGCGCGTCGATCAAAGAACAGTGCGTAGTTCGAGCCTACGGCGACGATCAGCAATAGCCCGATCAGATGCAGTATCGTGAGCTCGGTGCCCGTCAGGACCAGCGCGGCGCTGACCACAAGCACAGACAGCGCCAGCGGCGCGATCACGCGCGCCACGCGCGCGACGCTGCGCAACACGGCGCTCAGCAACAGCACGATCGCGCCAAAGCCGGCCAGCGCGAGGTGCGCGGCCTCGCGCAGATAACCACCGTAGAGCGCATCGGTCTCGTTCTTCAGATTCAACGCCAGCACGCTGCCCGGCGGGTTGGCCGCGAGCGCGGCGCGCACGCGCGCAATATCGATGTCGCCGGCCGGACCCTCGGCAGCCTTCGCACGTAACGGCAGCAATGCGTACCATTGGCCGCTCTGCTGCCAGAGCAGCGCATCGAGTGCGAGCCCCATCGAGGTATGCTCGAGATCCGCGCGCGTGAGCTCGGGTGCCGAGCGGGCGGCAGCCACCTGGTTGACGAAATCATCGAACGCACCTGCACGCAAGGGCAGCCCGGAGCTTGCCGTGGCCAGGCGCGCGCGCAGCGTCGGCGCATCAGGCAGGCTCGCGCGCCGCGCCGCCTGCGTGAGGCGACTGGGCAGATACAGCGTCGGGCTTTCGTAGCCGGCGATCACGCCTGCGCTCACCAGCCCATCGAGCTGCTGCGCAACGCGCTGCGAGCGTTGCAACACCGATTCCTGATCCGGAGCGCTGACCACGATGAGATTGCTGACGTCCGGGGCGCCGAGTTCGCTGCGCAATTTCGCATCCAGTGCCTGCGCCGCAGCCGGCACGGGACTCAAAGCACCCAGATCGCGATTCCAGAGCGTCGCGCGATGCTGGTACAAGAGCAGCGCGCAAAGCGCGCCCAGCACCGCCAACATTAACGCCGGCACGTGCAGCCGCGCCAGCAGCCGCGCGGCGGCCGCGCCGAGCGGTGCGAGATCCCGGATGTGCAGGCGCGCCGGCAGCAATTGCGGTAACACCAGGCGCGTCACGGCCGCTGCGACCATCAGGCCGGCGATTGAATACAACCCGAGCTGCTGCAGTCCGGGGAAGCTCGAGGGCAGCAACGAGGCGAAACCGCACACCGATGTCATCATGCCCAACCCAATAGTGCGCCAGAGTCGCGCGGGCGCTGCGAGCGGCGTGGCGCCCGGCACGCCACGGCGTGACTGGATAAACAGGTAGATCGAGTAGTCCACCGATTCACCGATCAGCGTGATGCCGAAACCCAGCGTGATGCCGTGCACCGCGCCCGCGCCGATCGCCACGGCCGCGACTCCGGCGAGCGCGCCGGAGAGCACCGGCAGCAGCCCGAGCAATACTGTGCGCGCGGAGCGATACACCACCAGCAGCAAAGCCACGATCAGGCTCGTGCTCAATAGCGACAGGCGCATGGCTTCGCGCTCGATCGTCGAGCGCGCGCTGACCGCAAACACTGCGGGACCGCTCAGCACCAGGCGCAATGGCGTGACGAGGCTGCCAGCGGCTGGCGTGTTGGATGCCAGCGCGGCGGCAAAGTCGCTGCGAATCAGCGCCAGTGCTTGTGCCTGGCCGTCGGTATCCGAGCCCGAGGCTCGAGTCTCGGCGATCAATAGCGCGCGCTGTCCGTCCGGGGAGCTCCAGACGCCCTGCTCGCTGTGAGTGGTGCCGCCCGGCTCGAGCTGATCCATGACCTGCAGCGCCTCGCCGGTCGGATCATTGCTCAGCATCGATTTTGCCAGCAGCCCGGCTGGGGAGCTCGCCAAATCAAGCATTGCGCCGATGGCCTCGCGCAGTCCCGCCACGCTGAAGCGCTCAGGCGTCACCGTGTCACTGAGCTGGTAGCGATGCTCGAACACGAACTGCTGATCGCGCTGCGCGCTGGCCGCCTCGCCGTTACTCACGCCCAGTAGCGCGCTTTCGCCAGCCAGGCGCCCCGCCAGGCGGCTCGAGGTCTGCGCGCGCATCTGCGCATCCCCACCCTCGATGCCGATCAGGATCAGGCGTGTGGCGAGCCCGTTCTGCAGTTGCCCGACCAGCAGGCGCTGCGAGGCTGAAGGCGAGCGCGGCAGAAACGCCGACAGATCCGACGTGTAACGAGCGCGCGCGACGATCAGCGCGGCCAGTGCCATGCCCGGCAGCCAGATCGCCAGGGCTGTCCAACGGCTGCGTTTCATTCGCGCGGCGTGATGCGCATCAAGGAGTGATCCCCATCGCGCTGCTGCACGTTGACCTCCAGAATCGCCGCGCGCTCGCCGCGCAGGCGTACTTGCGTCACCGCCGCGGCGAGACTGGGATCGAGCGGCCGCAGCAATAGTTGCCAATGGTCTACATCGCCCTGGAAATCGAGTGCAAACAATTTCTCGAGCGCAGAGCGGTCACCCGCGAGCGTTGCGCGCACGCTCTCGAGCAAGGGCGCGAGCTGCGGATAGTCGCGCAGTGCGAGCCGCCGCTGATGCGTGCCCACCTGCAAGGTGAGCACGCCATGATCGAGCACTGCGCTCTGCGCGCGCGGCTCGAGCGTGTGCTGCTCGAGATGATCGGGCGCATCGTAGGTCAGTAAGCCCGATGAATGCGCGGGACGCGTGAGCACCGAGAGGAACTGATCCTGCTCGAAGGCGGCCTCGCCGTGCTGCCGCTGCGCCAGCAGCCCCAGCAGGCGATCCAGCTCGCCCGGCTCGGCGGCCGCGAGCAGCAGGGGCCAGAACGCGGCGATCGCAATCAGGCCGGTGCGCCGGCATGCGCCGAGCGCAGCGCCTTGACGCGGCGCGCTCACTAACAGGCCTGATCCGTTGCGGTGCCGGCACGCGCCGGGCGGTGCGGATCGGACCAGAAGTCGAAGAAGTTGAACCAGTTATAGGGATCGCTGCGGCAGCGCTGCTCGAGCAAGGAGCCGAAGCGGCGCACGGCCGCCTCGATCGCCGCCGTGCGTCCGGCTCGGCTCGTGTTCGAGAAATCCGCCAGCGGCTCGAAGATCAGATGATAGCGGCGGCCGCCGCGATATAGCCCCAGCATGAAATACACGCGGCGACGCAGCAGCGCCGCGGCGCGCATGGGCCCGAGCGGCAGACGCGCGGTCGCACCGAGGAAGCTCACCGGCAACGTGGCCTCATCCCCGAGGGTGCGGTCAGCCAGCACGCCGACCAGCGCGCCGCGATCGAGCCGCTCGCGCACCTTGAGCATGGAATTCACGTGGCCCAGTGCGATGATCTCGCACGGATCGTGCATTTCCGCCCCCGCCAGCACGGCATTGACCTTGCGGGCATTTTCCTCGTACATCGCCATCGCGATTTCCAGGCCCGAGCGGCTCGAGCCCACCGTGCGCAGTACCTCGAAGCTGCCCATGTGTGCGCCGAACAGCAATGCGCCACCACCTCGGGCCACGAGCTCGCGCATCGGCGCCTCACCCTCGACCGAGACCTCGAACAAGGCATGACGGCCCGTGAGCATGAAGATCCGGTCATGAATGACCGTGGCAAAGCTCAGGATCAGACGATAGCGGTCGGCCGCGTTGGGCTCGCGTGCGAGCGCGCGGCGCAGGTAGTTGCGCATATCGCGGCGCGGCTTCGGGGCGAACAGAAAAAAATACGCGGCGATTCCGTGAACGATCGGGCGGCCGCAGGCGCGGCCGAGCCGCAGCGACAGCCACGCCATCAGGCGCAGCAGAGTCTGGCTGCCGCGCTCGGAGCGTCGGCGCCACTCGGGCAGCGCGCGCGCAGGGCTCAAGCGAGCGGCCGGGCACGACGCGTTGGCGCGATGGTGCCGCTGACGGCCAGATCCTGGCCGGCGTGAAGCTCAAAGCGCACCCGACCGTCCGTCTCCGGGCTGTAGTTGAGTCGCAGGGGTTGATCAGGCCGGACCGGACGATGGAATTTGACCATGACGATCTGCCAGGGCCGCTGCACGGCCTGTCCGATGCCGTGGATCGCCGCATCGAGCAGCAACACGCCCGGCACGATGGGATGGCCGGGGAAATGCCCGGCCAGCGCCGGGTGATCCGGCGCGAAGCGCAGCCCGAGCTCGTTGCCGCTCATGCGAATAAATCTGGCGCCTGCGCCGCCGCCTGCGCGACGAGCCTGCGCAGCAATTGCTGCGGCAATTTGCCGGTCTCGTTGCGCGGCAGCGCCTGGACGCGCAGCAGCGGTCGGGGCAGGAATACTGGATCGATGCGCTCGCGCAGCCGCTCCAACAATGCAGGCGTGTCGAGCGATGGGGCGACTACCAGCGCGGCCAGCCGCGTAACGCCCGCGAGCGAGGCCGGCTCGTCCTCACGTACGAAAAAAGCGCCGTCCTGCACGCCGGGAATCGCGTTGAGCTGGAAGTTCAGGTAGGCCAGCGAGCTGCGCTTGCCCGCGATGTTGACCAGATCAGAGGTGCGCCCGTGCAGCACGAAGCGCTCCTCGCCCTTGAGCTCAATAACGTCCGCCATGGGCGTGAGCTGCTCGATATGCCCGCCCTGGGCCCAGCAGCGCTCGTCGCGCCGCTCCAGCCGCACGCCTTGCCACAGACGCCACTCGAGCTCCAGGGCGGTGCGGCGCGCAGCGATCTGACCGGTTTCGGTCGAGCCGTAGATCTCGAGCAAAGGCGCACCGTAGCGGTCCTCGACCTCGCGCGCGAGATTGGCTGTCAACATCGCCGTAGCCGAGACGATCAGGTCGGTCTGCGGCAACGCGACTTCGGCCGCGAGCAGGGAGCGCAGGTGTACGGGCGTGGTGAACAGTGCGCGCGGCCGCGGCAACGCCTGCAGACCCGCGGCAATGTCGGCCGGAAAGAACGCTCGCTCGGCGCACAACGCGCCGGCACTCTGCAACGGCAGCAGCACCGTGGATTCGAACCCATACATGTGCTGCGCGGGCACCGTACCCAGAATGGCGCAGCCGCCCCGATCGATGGGCGCGAGACGCAGCGCCTCCAGGCGCACGCTCTGAACAAGCCGCCCCCAGCTCTTGTGGTGTGGCAAGGGTGCGCCGGTCGAGCCCGAGGTGAACACGTACGCTGCCGACTGCGCGGCATCGATCCGCGGCACCGACCATTCGCTCGTGTCGGGCGCAGCCTCGGCGCACGGCTCGCTCTCACGATAGAGCATGCGCGGCAGATCGACCGCGCACTGTGCATCATCGGTCAGACAGAATGTGTCAGGCGCGAAGCAGCGCAGCTGTCTGATCACCTCAGGCGTGTAGCTGGGCGGCAGCAGGCTGCATTTGGCACGCAACAGGCTGGCGGCGAGCCCGACGGTGAAGCGGTAGCGGTCAGCACAAAGATTCAGCACGTGGGCGCCCGCGGGCAGACGATCGGCCAGTGCCCGCGCCTCGCTCAGGAAGCGCCGCGCGCTGATGGGCGCGCCGGCGCGATATGCCAGCACTGCCTCGGGCCGCTCGTGCGCGATCAGTGGCAGGGCCGACATGGCCGCGTCTCACTTGGTTCTATGGGCCGCGACGTACTGGGAGAAAAGCCGCAGCGAGCGGAAGATGCGCTCGTTCTCCTGATTGTCCGCGCGCAGCACGATGCCGTACTGCTTGGAGACGATCAGCGCGATCTCGAGAATGTCGATCGAGTCCAGGCCCAGTCCTTCGCCATACAACGGTGCCTCGGGATCGATCTGCGCGGCGGACATGGGCAGGTTCAATCCCTGCACGATCAGCTGCGCGATCTCCAGCTCGAGCGCATCGGCTGACGTCGTCGTCGGCTTGGGTATGGCTTGTTCCATGCGATATTCGCATTATATCACCGGCGCTGAGCGTCTATGCGCGGCGCGGCGTCGCACCGCGCGCCGCCACAGCAGCCACGGCACTCGCAGCAGGAAGCCGAGCAGCAGTCGCAGATGCATCCAGCTCAGCAGCAGGTTGTCGCGCCAGTAGTTGAAGTGCGACACACCGCCTTGCTCGGCACTGAAGTAGCGCACCGGGGCAGGCAGATTGAGCACCGGCAGTCCAAGCCAGCACAGCCGCACGGCCGCCTCGACGTCAAAATCGAAGCGACGCATCCAGCGCGACGAGCGCATCACGTGCAGCAGCGGCTCGAGCGGATAGACGCGAAAGCCGAACAGGGAGTCATGAATTCCCGTCCAGAGCGTCTCCAGATTGGCCCACCAGTTGGAGACGCGGCGACCTTTGACACGCAGCGCCGGCGCGCTGGCGTCGAAGCGCGGCTCGCCCAATACCAGCGAGCGCGGCGCATCGATCGATGCGCCCATGAATGTGCCGATGAGCTCCGCCGGATGCTGGCCATCGGAATCCAGCGTCAGGATATGCGTGTAGCCCGCCTGCCGCGCCAGCTGCGCGCCATGCAGTATCGCCGCGCCCTTGCCGCGATTGCGCGCCACCAGCAGCACCTGCAGGCCCGGATCGGCGACGGCCATGGCCGGCAATGTCACCTCACTGCCGTCGTCGCTGCCATCGATCACGACCCAGACCGGTTCCCATTGTGCACGCGCCGCGCGCACGGTCTCGAACACCCTGGGCCCCGGGTTGTAGCTCGGAATCAGGACCAGATGCGTAGCAGAGCGCGCGCTCATCGCCCCGCCGAGCTGCCGCCCCAGGCCGTTCCCGGCCCGCTTTGCAATTCGCCACGAAAGTAGCGCTCGAGCTCGCGCATGAAGACGTCGACGTCCTGCGGCGGCTCGAAACGTCGCCCGAGCCGCACGCGATAGGCGATCGGCATCGGCGGCAGTGACCAGAGCCCGCCGCCCTTGCGCAGGTACGGCGAGGCGGTCTCGATCAGCAGGGTCTGCACGGGCGCGCCAGCGTGCCGCGCGATCACGCCGATGCTCTTGGTCAGCGCGTTGATGGGCTCGCGCGTGGTACGCGTGCCTTCCGGGAACAGGAGCACGACGCCGCCCTGGCGCAATTCCGCCACTGCCTCACGCACCATCTGCAGCGGCGAGCCGTTACGAATGTAGCGCGCGAGCCTGGCTCCGGGCCCGAACAGCACGTTCGCGCTGAGGTCGGCTTTCATCACACAGGAGAGGTTCGGATGGCGCGAGAGGATCAGCGGCGCATCGATCAGCGAGGGGTGATTGGCGGCCAGAATCAGCGCCGGCTCACCGCGCAGCGCATCGATCGCCCGCAGATCGAGCCGATAGACGAGGACGCGCTCGAGCCAGCGCGCATAGAGCCGAAAGCCGGCCGTAATGCCCCGGCGACCCCAGCGGCGCGCCAACTCCCGCGGCAACAGCGGGTAGAGCGGCACGGTCAGCAGCGACCAGCTCAGGCAGATCGCGCCCAGCAGCAGCAGCGAGCTGTACAGCGCCGTGTAGTCGTACACGGTCCGGGCCAGGCCCCTGGCGCTCGAGTGCGCATGGATCGCGTGCAGCTCAGTCATCGCTCTCGACCATCGTTTTCGATGCCCTGATCATCCATACGAACCCTACCCCTCCGGTCCAGTATTCGCGCGTTTGTACCAGCGGACTGTTGCCAAAGGCAGCCCCTGCGAGCCAATCGCGGCGCATATAGGCGCCGACCCAGTAGGCGCCGAAGCGCCGGCTCGTCGACAGCAGCGCCTCGCTGCCCGAATAGCCGCCCCCCGGCTCGTAGGCGGGCCGCGTGGGCGTGGCGTACTGCTCTGCCACGGCATAGAAGTAGTCATGGTAGCGCCGCTGGGCATAAAGCGGGCCAGCCAGTACTGCGAAGTTCCAGCCCGCGGCCCGCCCGCTGCCCAGGTAGTCCAGGTTCAGGCTCGGGGCGAAGATCGCGCCGATCGCATTGGGCGGGGAGGCGAGGGTTACGGCCTCGCGTACCGGCAGGCGCAGATCCAGCCGTACCCGCTCGCTCGTGTCGCGCCAGATATGCCACTGCAATGCCGGGCCCATCTCGATCGTGGGCGCGAGCGTGGGCATGCCGGCGCGTATGCCGCTGCTGCTGCTGAAGACGGGCGCGGTGGCGTTGACACTGAGCTCGATTTCCAGGTAGCGGTGATTGAAGAGCAGGCCGTGTACGCCGTCGCGATCCGAGCGCAGGAAGCTGCCGCGATAGATGACATAAGGCACGGGCAGCGGATAGGCGTGGGTCGAGGTCGAGCCGCGGTAGTCGTTGAACACCAGTAGCCCCGCGCCAAGGCCGAATTCCCAGAGCGGCTCCTCGGCAGCGCGCGCAAGCCCTGGGCATGCGCACGCGGTGAGCCACAGGCCGCCCAGCCACGCGATCCGGCGCGCCGTGGCGCCCCGGCAGGGTATCAGGATGTTCAGGTGCCGACCGCTTCGAGCTCGACCAGCAGTTCGCGTCGGCAGATATCGGCGTTCAGGTACAGCATCGGGGCGGCGGGGCCGATCGCGGCGCGCAACTCGGCCTGGATCGTCGCCAGGTCGTCGGGCCGGCGCACATAGACCTTGTAGCTCAGCTGCTCGAGCGCGTAGCGCTGCGCGCCTACGCGCGCATTCGCCGCCGCGAGTACCGCGCGCACGTTGCGCAGCGTCTCGATAGTCTGGGCGCGCACGTCGCCGGCGTGAGCGCTCTCGTGACCGACGATACTCGCCGTGCCGGAGATGAACAGGGTCTGGGCCGGATCGTTCTCGATGCAGGCGCGGGCAAATATCGGGCTCTTGGGTCCGTACTGGACCGGGTAGTTCCAGGCGCTGCGCTGGCGTGGGTTCTCGAGCGCAATCGGCGCGCAGGTGCTGGCGATGCAGTAGATCGTGAGCGGGCTCGTGCCGTTGGCCCCGAGCGCGCTGGCGGCCGGCACGTTGCCCGCGGTCTCGCGTCCGACGCCGGCGAGCGCGGCCTGGCGCGCGCTGTTGAACTCCCAATAGCGCTCGCCGCCGGTGTTCTCGCCATTGATCTGCGGCAGGTAGTTCCAGATGCGCAGCGGATGCTCAAAGCCCTGCGATGAGAGCGCGGCAAACAGCTCCCGATAGGCGCTCTGCGTCGCATCGCGCAGCGCGCCGGCGCTCGCAGCACCGCTCTGGTCGGTCAATTGCGCTTCCTCCACGCTCAGGGTGGCGAACAGCAGGCGGGAGTTGTGCCGGTAGCGCACCTGGCCGTGCTGGCCCCAGCTCATCGGACCGGCGAGGCGCCAGACTTCCACCGTGACATCGTCGCCGTTGAGCACGGGCAGCATCACGTGCGCGGTCGGCACCTGCGGCAACGCCAGCAGCGGCGCCTCGGGCTCGAATTGCACCATCGCGAGTACGTCGCGCCACCAAGTCGCAGGATATTGGCGAATTTGGGCGAGACGCTGAAACTCGATCTGCAGCTTGGCGGTGGATCCCATCAGCTAGCGGTCAGCGGTCCCGGATCTGCGGGCTGGATATTCACGCGCCGGCGCCTCCAGGCGTGCGCGCTGCGGCCCGGATGGCGCAGCGATATGAGTCGGTACAATATTTTGAACGCGCGCAGCGATGCCCAGATCGGCGTGGCACCGAAGATATCCCCCGCCAGCAGCGACAGCAGCGCCTCTTTGACGCGCCAGATATTGCGCGGCCCGAGAAACATCTCGCGCATCGTCGGGGAGGTCACGCGATAAATGAACCAGGAGTACTCGCGCGGCCCACGACGCATGATTGCATCGAAAGCGCGCAGCGCGGCCGGCGCGCGCGCGGGCTCGCGCAGGCACCTATCGACCGTCTCGGCCCCGGCAAAGGCGCTGTGCATGGCCAGCATCACGCCCGAGGAGAACATCGGATCGATGAACGCATAGGCATCGCCAAGCAGCAGGTAGTGCGCACCGTGTGAGCGCGTGCAGTGATAGGAGTAGTTGCCGGTCGCCTGTACTTCGTTCGTCAACTGTGCGCCGCTGAGCCGCTGCGCCAGCGGCGGACACAGCGCAATGGTCGCCAGCAGGAAATCCCGAACCGGCACCGTGCGGCTCTTGAGGTAGTAGGGCCAGACCACGGCCCCGACGCTGGTGGCACCGTCGCTGAGCGGGATGAACCAGAACCAGCCGTGATCGAACCAGTAGATCGATATGTGCCCCTCGCGCTCACCGGCGTAGCGCTGCGCGCCGCTGAAATGACCGAAGACAGCGGCGCTGTTGTGCTTGGGGTCGCGGCGTTTGACCTGCAGGCGATTGGCCAGAAAGGTATCGCGCCCGGAGGCGTCGACCAGAAAACGCGCCTGCCACGACTGTACGCGCCCATCCTCGTATTGCACTTGTGCGCGCACCGGCGTCCCGGCGATCTCGACCTCGCGCACGCGCGCGCCTTCGATGACCTCGGCGCCGACCTGCGCGGCGCGGCGGATCAGGATCTCGTCGAACACCGAGCGGCGCACCTGGTAGGCCATCGGCAGGGATTTGTTCCAGGCCTCGGCGAAGCGGAAATCCTGGCGCCGGCCGTCCCAATGCGAAACGAATTCAGCGCCCCATTTGCGCATGCCGATTGCCCGGACCTGCTCGGCCACGCCGAGACGCTCGAGCAGCGGCAGGTTGGCCGGCAGCAGGGATTCGCCGATGTGAAAGCGCGGATGGTGATCCTTCTCGAACAGCACGACGCGATAGCCGCGCTGCGTCAGCAAGGTGGCGGCTGTGGAACCGGCCGGTCCGCCGCCGATCACGAGTACATCGGTGTCGTACATATGCGCGCCGGGATTCTAGCGGCGCGCGCTGCAAATGTCGTGTCCGGCATTCTAAGGCCGCGCCGCGATCCTGGCCTCGATGAACGCACTGAGCGCCATGACGCTCGGGTGCTCGAATATATCGGTCACATCGACCAGTCCGGGCCAGGTCCGGTCGATGCGCTCGTGGATCGCAATGAGCTTGAGCGAGCTCGCGCCGATATCGAACAGGCTCTGCTCGACGTCGATCTGGCGTCCATCGAGCTCGCTCTCACAGATCGTACGCAATTGCTGCTCAATCGCACTGCCCTGGCCCGGCAGCGCCGTGCGCACGCCGCCGAGGCGCTCGAGCTCGGCGAGCTCGGTGTCGAACTTGCCGGCCAGATAGTCTGCCGCCAGCAGATAACGCTGCGGCTTGCCGCTCGTGGTCTTCGGGATGCGGTGCACCGGCACGACGGCGTCGACCTCCAGACCGCTCTGCTCGCCGATGCGGCGCGTGACCTCGCGTGCCAGCGCCAGTACCTCGCTGAGCTCGCCCCGGTGCAGTACGAACACGAGCAGCAGCTCCGCTGCCGTATCCGCGCCCCGCACACCCACGACCGCGACCTTGCCAGCCTCCAGGCCCGGGACCTGCTCGGCGATGCGCTCGAGATCGTGCGGATAGTAGTTCTGTCCGTTGACGAACAGGATCTCCTTGGCGCGGCCGGTGATATACAGCTCGCCCGCGTGCAACAGACCCAGGTCGCCCGTGCGCAGCCAGCCGTCGGCGGTGAAGCTTGCCGCGTTGCTCGCAGCGTCCTCGAAATAGCCCGGCGTGACATTCTCGCCGCGGATATGAATATGCCCCACGCGACCCGCGGTCTGCGGCTGATCGGCATCATCGGCGATGCGCAAGGCGCAATGCGGAATAGCGCGGCCAACGCTCATGAGCTGCAGTGCGTCGCGCGAGTCCGCGCCCAATACTGCCGGTGCTGCATTGACGCCGAGCTGGTGGCGATCGAAGCGCGTGGCCTGATAGGGCACACCAGGCTGCGGAAAGCTCACCGCGAGCGAGGCTTCCGCCAGACCGTAGACCGGATACATGGCCGTGCGCTTCAGGCCCGTGGGTGCAAGCCGGGTCATGAATTCATCACACAGCTCGACGCTGATCGGCTCGGCGCCGTTGAAGATAAGCCGGACACGGCTCAGATCGAGGCTGCCGACGGGGCGCTCGCCGAGTACCTTGAGGTAGTGGCGGTAGCCGAAGTTCGGCGAGCACAGGATGCTCGCGCGCGCGCGCGCGGCCGATTGCAGCCACAGCAACGGACGGCGCACGAACAGCTCGGTGGACATCAGATGCGTGTCGATGCGATTGGCGAACATGGTGATATGAAAGCCGATCAGTCCCATATCGTGCGTCAGCGGCATCCAGGACAGGCTGACGTCGTCCTCATTGAAGTGCGCGACCGTACTCACCCCGCGCACGTTGGCCAGCAGATTGGCGTGCGTGAGCACGATGCCCTTGGGTGCGCTGGTCGAGCCCGAGGAGTACTGGATGAAAGCGATGTCCTGCGGCTGCGCGCGGTGCACTTTGCCGCTGCGCCCGAGCACGTCGAGCCCCTCGACCAGAAACGCGCGCGGGCGCAGCGATTCATAGAGCGCGGACTCCCCATGGGCGAGCGCGAAAATGCCGACGCGCTCGAGCAGGCGCTGCTCGGTGTAGAGAAATGGCGCCTTGAGCGCTCGCGCGATGCGCAGCAGCTTATGCCGGTGCTCATCGCTGATGCCGGGTGCCACCGGCACCGGAATGATGCCGCCGAGCACGGCAGCCCAGAACGCATCGACGAACGGCTCGTTATCCGAGAGCAGCAGGATCAGCTTATCGCCGGGCCGCGCACCGAGGCGTTGCAGCCGATGGAGGATTCCCAGGGCGCGCTCATACAGCGCGCCAAAGCTCACGGATCGCGTTTCGTGTTCGCCTTCGATATAAGTGAGGCTGCGCGCGGCGTCGCGATTGGCTTCGATCAGCGCCGTCAGCGTGGTTGCATTCATGCGAGCGTATAATTCTAACTGACATGGGTGAGCATAACGCCAGCGGCCCGGATGCGCCGAGCGATGGCGCGCTTCGCAATACGCTCTATCGCCGCTTGACGGCTTCCAGTCGGCGCATGACACGCACACGGCGCACGCTGTATGCGATCGCGGCGCCCATCCTGCTCGCGCTGGTCAGATTGTGGTGGCGCAGTTGCCGTATCGTCGCGGTCGTGGGCGAGGAGCACCTGGACGCGGCGCTCGCAAGCGCACCATCGTTCCTGCCGTGCTATTGGCATCAGCATCAGTTGTTCTGCGGGCGCTATCTGCTCCAAGCGCAGCGCGGCCGCACCCTGCGTGTCGGCTTTCTGGTCAGCCCTTCGGTGGATGGCGAGCTCGGCGCGATGATCATCCGCCGCGCGGGTGCCTATGTGATCCGCGGCTCCTCCTCGCACACCGGAGCGCTCGCACTCAAGGGCTACTTTGAAGCGCTGATGCGCGAGCGCGTGTCCCCCGCGATCACGCCTGATGGTCCGCGCGGGCCGCGTTTCAAGTTCAAGCCCGGCGCGATTCTGCTCGCGCAGATGTCCGGCCGCCCGATAGTGCCTTTGGCCTACGCCGCATCGCGCGCGTGGCTCGTGCATTGGGATCGATTCGTGCTGCCCGTACCCTTCTGCCGTATTGCCGTGGCGCTGGGAGCGCCGCGTCATGTGCCGCGCGCGCTCACTGCAGCCGCACTGCAGGCACTCACGCTCGAGATGCAGGCCACGCTGCACGATACCTTTACGCGCGCCCGCGCCGCGTTGGAATAGGAGACCCAGGTCGCTAAATCAGCGGCTTAGCTTGTAATCCCGTCTGCCTGTGACAGAATCCCACACCTCATGTCAAAGCCGCCGGGAACCTCCTCCGACTTTTCGGCTTCCGACGTACTGGCCCCGCAATTCTGGACCGGCAAGACCGAAAGGCCTGCGCCAGGCATTGACGTGGCCTGCACGAAGATCGCCGTGGATCTGCAGAACCTCAGTCGCGAAGGCGCCGATGAGTGCATCGGCCGCTGCCTCGAGATCCTGCGCGAGGCGACCTCAGCGGATGCGGCGTTTGCGTTGTTCTTCGATCAGAGCGCGACGCACATCGAGTCGGTGCTCAGCGCGCGTGGCCATTTTGCGCAGTGCCATCCCGAGGCGCTGCGCGGTATGCCGATCAGCTCGCTGAGCTGGCTGAACTCGCGCTGCGAACACCTGAAGCTATCGGAATTTCGCGATACCGCCTCGCCGCGCAAGGAGCAGCTCGAGGACGCCGGCACGCTCGCGGAGCTGGCGATCGGCGCGGCGTTGCTGGTGGCCTTTCGCATCAAGAACCAGCCGGCTGGCTTTCTCGGGCTCGCCTATGGATTGCCGCGCGGCGGCTACGACGTCAACCTGCAGTTGCTCATGAAACTGCTCGGCACGAGCCTCGCGACCGGTCTGGAGCGCGTGCGCCTCACCCTTGCCATCGCCCGCATCGAGGAGCGTAACGCCCTGGCCGAGCTTGCGGCCAACGACGGGCTCTGGGATTTCGACGTCGAAGGCAATGATGTCTACTTCTCGCCGCGCTGGCGCGCCATGCTCGGTTATGACGAGGCTGATCTGAAAGGCGGCTTCGACTGGCGCAGCCTCGTGCATCCGGACGACTCCTCGCGCGTGCAGGCGGCCATTCGCGAGCACGTCGCCAACAAGACGCCGATCTTCGAGAGCGTGCATCGCATGCGCCATCGCAGCGGTGAATGGCGCTGGGTCATCAGCCGCGCGAAGGCGCAGCTCGACGCCCATGGCCGGCTGTTGCGACTGGTCGGCGTCGAGCTGGATATCACCGAGCGCAAGCTCTACGAGGAGGCGCTGTTTCGCGAAAAGGAGAGCGCCCAGATCACGCTGCAATCGATCGGTGATGGCGTGATCACGACCGATGCGCTCTCGACCATCGACTACATCAACCCTGTGGCCGAGCAGCTCACGGGCTGGCGGCTCGAGGATTCCATGGGCCGGCCGGTGGAGGAGATCTTCCGCGCGTTTCACGAGGAGACCTGCGAGCCGCTCGAGAATCCGCTGACCGTCTCGATACGCCGCGCACGGCCGATCAAGTCCGTGCGGCCGATGCTGCTGATCAGGCGCGATGGCAACGAGCTGTATGTCGAGAGCACGGCCTCGCCGATTCGTGCCGGCAACGGCAAGGTAGGCGGCGGCGTGCTGGTCTTCCACGACGTCAGCGAATCGCGCGAGCTCAATCGCCGCCTGAGCTATCACGCCAGCCACGACCTGCTGACCGGGCTGGTCAATCGCCGTGAGTTCGAAAACCGCGTCGAGCGGGCGCTCAAGAGCGCCAAGGCGCGCGAGGCGCAGTACGCGCTGTGCTATCTGGATATTGATCAGTTCAAGATCGTCAACGATACCTGCGGGCACAGCGCCGGGGACGCGCTGCTGGGCCAGATGGGCGCGCTGCTGAAATCCAAGGTGCGCTGGCGCGACACGCTGTCGCGACTCGGTGGGGATGAGTTCGGCATTCTGCTCGAGAGCTGCACGCTCGATGAGGCCATGCACATGGCCGAGTCGGTGCGCGAGGCCGTGCGCAATTTCCGCTTCAGCTGGGAGGAGCGGGTATTTCGCCTCGGCGCGAGCATCGGCGTGGTGCCGATCACGGCGGACAACGAGGACGTGGCCACGATCCTGTCGGCCGCCGACAGCGCCTGCGCGGCCGCCAAGGAGCTCGGACGCAACCGCGTGCACAGCTTCGCCGAAAACGATATCGAGCTCATGCGCCGGCGGCGCGAGATGCAGTGGGCGGCCCGCATCAATGCCGCGCTCGAGGAAGGCCGCTTCGAATTGTTCCGCATGCCCATCGCGCCGTTGCAGAAGCCCGAGACCGGGCTGCATTACGAGCTGCTGCTGCGCATGCGCGATGAGAACGGACGCATCGTCGCGCCCGACAATTTCATTGCCGCCGCCGAGCGCTACGGCATCACCCCGAGCATCGATCGCTGGGTGATCGAGAATGCGCTGCGCTGGCTGGTATCGGAAGCCGACGAGCGCGAGCGGCTCGAGATGTGCTCGATCAACCTGTCGGGCCAGAGTCTGGGCGATGACAAGTTTCTGCCCTATGTCATCGATCAGTTCAACCGCAGCGGACTCGATCCCTCGAAGATCTGCTTCGAGATCACCGAGACCGCGGCCGTGGCGAGCTTCTCGCAGGCCAACCGCTTCATCCAGTCGCTCAAGCAGCTCGGCTGCAAGTTCGCACTCGATGACTTCGGCACCGGGCTGTCCTCGTTCGGCTATCTCAAGCACTTCCCGGTCGACTATCTGAAAATCGATGGCAGCTTCGTGCGCGAGATCCTGCACGATCCGATCGACCGCGAGATGGTGCGCTCGATCAATGAGATCGGCCATCTCACCGGCAAACAGACGATCGCGGAATTCGCCGAGAACGCCGAGATCATTCAGATGCTCAAGAACATCGGCGTCGACTACGCGCAGGGCTACGGCATAGCCCAGCCGCAGCGCGTGCTCAAATCGGTGGCCAGCCTCTAAAGGGCGTTGCCGACGGCCGATTCACTCGGGCAGCTCGTAAGGCAACGGCAATGCCCGGGCGGCAAGCGCGTGCGCCGCGCCACCCGTGCGCGCATCCTCGGCTTCGTGCGCAGCGCCGGGCAATGGCGCCACGCCCAGAAACTCGCGCCAGCCGTCAGCACGCACGACGCAGTCGACTACGCGAAAGGCGCGAGCGTCCTCGAATTGCCCGACCTCGCCCGGCGTGAGCGGCTGGGACGAGCCCGTCTCGAAGCGTTGCATACGCCGCTTCACGCGGCCGCGATAGTGCGCGCGGGCAATGACTTCCTGGCCGGTGTAGCAGCCCTTGCTGAACGAAATCGCATCGATGCAATCCAGATTGAGCATCTGCGCGACGAATTGTCCCGAGGTCGGCGCGTAGACCTGGGCAATGCCCGCCGCGATATCGAGCGCGCGCCATTGCTCGCGGCTCATCGGCTCGCCGGCGGGCGCGGGCTCGCTCGCCGTCTGAATCAGTATGCGGCGGCTGCCTTCATAGAGCCGCGCTTCAGGCCACGTGTGCGCCGCATCGCCTGCCTGTATCCCGAAGACGCGGTACTGCGCGCTCGCATCGCTGAGCGTGACTTTCGCGCGCAACAGATAGCGGCGCAGATGCGCGGCCATGGCGGGCGCGAGCTCGCGGGGCAAGAGCGCGAGCACGTCGGTGCCCGAGAGCGCCGCAAGCCACAGCAGCGCCAGCACGCGGCCCTGGGAGTTGTGCAGACCCGCACGCAAGATGCTGCCCGGCGCGAGCCGCGTGAGGTCATTGGAGACTTGGCCCTGCAGGAAATGGTGCGCCTCGGGGCCGCTGAAATGCAGCGCGCCGAGATCCTGCAGCGGGCAGATGGCAGCGGGGTAGCGATGGGTCATGGTGGTCGATATAGGGTGATTCTGGCACACTAGCAACGTGCCGGTTCTGCCCGAGGATGCGCCTGACCACTCTACCGGCGCCTTTTTCTGAAGGTCAGGGAAGACTCATGCCAGAACGACCGCTGTCGCCGCACTTGACGGTCTACAAATGGACCTACGCGATGACGCTGTCCATTCTGCACCGCCTCTCCGGCATCGCGCTGTGCCTCGCACTGATCGGACTGATCGTCTGGTTATCGGCCGCCGCCGCCGGCCCCGCCGCCTACGCCGCAGCCATGAGCGTGCTCGCATCGCTGCCGTTCAAAGCGCTGATCGCAATCGCGCTGCTCGCATTGTGCTTTCATTTCGCCAACGGGCTGCGGCATCTGGCCTGGGACATAGGCTGGGGCTATGAGCGCGCGCAGGCGCGCCGCAGTGCCGTGCTGGTCGTGGCCGCGGCGCTGCTGGCGACCGTGGCCTGCGTGCTGCTGTTGTTTCGCGCCGGCGCAGGTGGCCCATGAGTCTGCGCACGCCCCTCGGACGCGTGCTCGGTTATGGCGCTGCCCATGACGGCGTCACCAAATGGCTGCAACAACGCGTCACGGCGATCGCGCTCGCGCCGCTGAGCGTGTGGCTCGTGCTCGCGCTGCTGGGGCTGCCCACGCGCGATTACGCGGCCGTCACGGCCTGGATCGCGCTCGGACTGCACCCGGTGCTGCTCGCGCTCATCGTGCTGCTGGCGCTCTGGCATGCGTGGCTCGGCATCGAGGTGGTGATCGAGGACTACGAGGCGCGCGCGGGTCTGCGGTCGCTGTGGCTGCTGTTGTGCGCGTTCGCGCTGGCGTTGCTTGCCGCCAGCGGCATCTACGCGGTCTTGCGCATTGCCCTGCGAAGCGGCGCATGAGGGCCTACGAGTTCGTCGACCACACCTACGACGTCGTGGTCGTCGGGGCCGGTGGCGCGGGATTGCGCGCTACGCTTGGATTGTCGGCAGCCGGACTGGCCACCGCCTGCGTGACCAAGGTCTTTCCGACGCGCAGCCACACGGTGGCTGCGCAGGGCGGCATCAGCGCGGCGCTGGGCAACATGGGCGAGGACGACTGGCGCTGGCACATGTACGACACGGTCAAGGGCTCGGACTGGCTCGGCGATCAGGATGCGATCGAGTTCATGTGCAAGGAGGCGCCCGCCGCCGTCATTGAGCTCGAGCATTACGGCGTGCCTTTCTCGCGCACTGACGACGGGCGCATCTACC